>Ga0207433_10001516_pt1 | contig 49835 bp, 30 predicted proteins | sample YelNatPaOPGAMG01_FD_187559 | JGI IMG/M metagenome (GOLD analysis project Ga0207433, IMG submission 187559) | Hot spring thermophilic microbial communities from Obsidian Pool, Yellowstone National Park, USA - OP-RAMG-01 (SPAdes) (version 3) | ecosystem: Environmental > Aquatic > Thermal springs...
AACACGTTGCGGCCTTGGAGCTGAGGCAACAGCTGTCTCAAGCGTGGGTCATAGGGCTGCGGGGCATCGGGTTTGAGGTTCAGCCACACGTAAACGTGGAAGAGCCGCAACCCGACCGCGTCCAAGGTTTGGATCCGCTGCTGCAGGTTGTCCAAGCCGACGTGCCCGGCGCCGTCGTAGCCTAGTTCTTTCAACAGTTGCGCCTGCTCAGCCAAGGAACGCTTTCGGGCGTCGTGGGTATCCATGCATAGGGCAAAGAACGGGTTGGGCGCAGGCTTGGCTGGGACAGCCCCGTCGCACAGAGCCACCACCACAGCTAGGTAACTTAGCTTGAAGCGATTCATGGGTTGCTCAGTGGCCATGCTACGGCAAGCCGGCGGCGGCTTTCAAGCGTTCACACACCATCTGCATGGTTTCCGGCGACAGCCGGTCGTAGTCGTCCAATTCGTAAAACTGCAAGTTGCCCTTCGCCCAGAGTAGCTCGAAGACTTTGGCTGCCTCAGCCACGGAAGCGCGCACGTCAGCCAAGGTCGGCGCCGGGCCAATGCGCGGCGTGAAAATCAAAGCCGGTCGAGGGGCAATTAAGCCTAGCAGTTCGTGGTAGTCGTAGGGGATGCGCCGCTCCTCACGCACGAACGCGCCCAAGCGCGGTTGGAGCGGCAGCCAACCACTCCAGCGTGCCACCCCGCCGGTGCCGCGGTCCAGCGTATCGGTGCGCAGCGGGTGAAAGCCAGCCACCGACACCACCCCAGCCACACGTGGGTCCAGAGCCGCAGCGTGCAGTGCTACCATGCCGCCCAACCCGTAGCCCACCAGCCAAATCCGGCGTGGATCGACGAAGTCCGCTCGGCCCACCGCTTCGACTGCCGCCAGGGTGTCTTCGACCATTTTGCCTAGCAGCGACCAGTGCGGATACCGGTGGTAGAAGTTGCGCACTTCGTCGATTCGCGCCCCATGGCCAATCTGGTCAAACGCAAACACGGCGCAGCCCAGCCGTGCCAAAGCCAGGTGCGGCGGGTCACCGCGACAGTGCGCTGGCACATACCCCCAAGCGGGTGCGATCGGATGCAGCCAGATCACCACCGGCAACCGCGCACCAGTTCGGTCGGCATTCATGGGGAAATACAGGTCGCCCGGCAGATGATTGCCGAACGACAAACTGCGTTTGCCCAAGCCTGCCGGCACCGGTTCCCGGCCCAGCAACCGGGCCAGATGCGGTGCTGTAGCGGCGTCTTGCCCCGGGCCGGCCTCAGCAAACGGGGGTGCTTCACCGAGGCACCAGGCGACGCGACGGCGGATGTCGGGCTTTTTGTTTTCCCATTGATCAGCCGACACGATTGGGTTGCCATCCGGTGCACGGAGTAAGTCCCGGAGCGTGTTGGGGGGAAACGACCCGGGGTCGATCCGTTCATTGCTCAGTTCCTGCCACAACGGGTAAGTCGGAAACAGGATGCAGTCGGGAAACACGTAGGGCGCGCGGCCAAACACCGTGTCCAGCCAATCCACATACGACTCGATGTCTTCGGGCCGCGTCTCGTGTCCGCCAGGCCGGTAGCGGAGGTAAAGTTGGCTGGTAACCCCCAGCAACTCGTAGGCGCGTCGAGCCGAGTAATAGGTGTGTTCGATGGCCCAAATGCTTTCGGCTGGGTCGTTCAGTGCACTGGAGATCAGGCATGGCCGTGGCGCAAGGCAGGCAATCAAGCTCGGCTGGTCCACGGGCAACTTGGCCTCCCGCCCTGCAAAAAACCGCAACCGAGGATGGAACTCGTCGGGCAGAGTGCGGGTGATCACTTCGATGCCCTGGCCGAAATAGGCCTCAGAACACAAGCGCCATGAACAAGCGCCGCCTGCGCCGGAGCTGCTGGCAATGACCGCGCTGATGCGCGAGTCCAGCGCAGCCGCAACCAGCACTGCCCGGCCATTGCGGCCATGGCCAGCCAGGCCAATGTGAGCCTTATCCACCATCGGCAGGCCAACCAGGTAATCCACACACCGGCTGGCTGCCCAGGCGCGCCGCAGCAGCGCGCTCCAGTCCCGATCCGGCCACAGTCCTTTCCACCCGGTGGTGTCATCGCGCCCTTCACCTGCGGCATACACACAACCCAAGTAGCCGCGGCTGACCGCTACCAATGCCCAAGACCGATGCGGTTCCGGGGTCAGAAAGACTGGAAACGGGCCCGGACCAGGTGGGATGATGAGTTCCAAGTGCAGTTGAGCTTGGTAATTGGGACCGAACCGCAGGGTGACATGCTGCACGGTCGAACCCAGTTCTTGTCGAGTGCGCACGTCGGTCGCGCGGACATTACCTGGCGACGGCGGAGCGGTGCCCAGCACATAACGCTGGAACAGGTTCAGCAAGTCGGCTCGCTGTTGCGGCCATTGCTCGCGCGTGGCCAGAGAACCGTCGGCGCGCCGCAGTGGATCGGGCAGAAACGGCACCGAAGGCAGCGCCTCGAAATCCGGCGGTAACTCGCCGCTGGTCTTGAGCCATTGTTCCCACGGCTCGCTCTTGGGTAGAATCCGGAGCAGCTCATCCAACAGCGCGCGTTGCCGCGCCGCCGCAGCCACCGATGCAGGCTGGGCACAAGGGCCGGCGCTGGCCAATCCCAGCCCCAGCACCAGCGCAGTCCATAGCCCAAGCGACGGAACGGAGGGCCGGAGCCGCGGCTGTTGTGGGCCTCCACAGCTTGGCGTAGCTCGGTAGCTCATGGGCCCTATGGGGATAGGCTTCCTGGCCGGGCGCAAGCTCTTTTGTTGGTTGCCAAAGGTTCGATCCAACCCACAGCACACCAGGTCCCGGCCATTTTGTGCAACCGGCCTTGGGTGCGGCTGAGTTTGCTGCAGGTTGGTATGCCTGGCGGAGCGCAGGTTTTCCGAACCTGCCGTATCGCCGGCTCCCAGCCGGCAGCCTCTGCAGAAAGTCGGTGCGTCCGTTAGTTCGCGCTGTCTGCGGATTAGAAATCCGCGATGGGCTCGTTTACGCCCGCCGGCTCGCCCCTGCGGGCCTGCCAATACGGCCGGCAACGTCTCGGAGTATCCTGAGCTGGCTGAGGCCGTCGCGGAGCGACGGCTTGACGGTAGCCGTGGGCTTCAGCCCACGGCTGGCGTAGAGCCGACATGGATATTGCGTCGCGCAGCGACGCCTCAAATCGGGCAAGGATGCATTCGTGCGTCGCTGCGTGACTGCGTGACGCGTGTGGTTGGGCTGCATCGGGACCGTCGGTTAAGATCCACCGGCTACCTTCAGGGCACCGCTGCGCGGTGCCTTGATGTGGGATCGCGCGGTGACGCCGGCTTTGGTAGCGCAGGTTTCCCAACCTGCTCGCCCGGTGGAGTATTTGTCGGCGTGGCCGTCGGGGATAAGCGCTGGCCCTTACTCTAGGTGGCGATGTCGCCCGGCTGCGCCGCGCGCCGTTTGGCCAGGCGCGGCAGGCAGCCCAACTTCCACTCGGCAGGCCAGGGCAAGACCATGAGATCCGCCCACTGGCTGCGCATGCCGCAGATTGCGCTTGTGCTTGCTGGGCCGCCCGGTTACACCGCGGCAACCCGGCGGACCGTGCGCCGGGCGCCGAGTCGGCTCATGGGCAAGCCGACCCGGCAGCAAAACCAAAAGCTCATGCAAACAAGACCGGGCGCATTCCCGTGGCGCGTGTCTGAGCTGGTGCCAAAGGGCGACGGCAACCGGGTTGGGATGACCTGGTGTGGGGCCTGCCGGCGTGCAACGCGTCCGCCAGGGCCAAAAGCTTGGGGTGCTGGCCAGCTGCCCCCAGTTCGGCCGCGGCTGGTCGCGCATGTGCCATGCGCCAGGCTTGCACCTGTGGGGGTCCGGCAACGTGAGTGCGTCCGACACAACACAGGACCAGCAAATCTACCCCATGAACTGGACCTCAGCCGATCCTGCGACTGGAAGTCATGAATTGACCCGACGCCAATTCTTAGCTCGAGCCGGAGCGTTACCGGCTGCATTCAGTGTGCTTGCCCCGAGCCTGGTCCGCGGCAGCCAAGCGAACAGCCGAGTTGCAGTGGGCCTGATTGGCTGTGGAGGGCGAGGCACCTGGATTGCCCAGCTCTTTCAGAAACACGGTGGCTACGCGGTGGTAGCTGTGGCCGACTACTTTCAGGACAAGACCGATGCAGCCGGCCAGAAACTTGGCGTGCCCGAATCCAAACGGTTCACCGGACTGTTGGGCTACCGCAAGTTGCTGGAGGCAGGCGTGGACGCAGTGGTGATCCAAAGCCCGCCGTATTTTCACCCCGAACAGGCCAGTGCTGCCGTCCAAGCCGGCAAACATGTGTATTTGGCCAAACCGGTTGCAGTGGACGTGCCGGGCTGCCAGTTGATTGCCGACTGCGGGCGCCAGGCTACCGAGCGTAAGCTAGCGTTTCTGGTCGATTTTCAAACCCGCGCCATGCCGCAATACCAAGAAGTAGTTCGCCGGGTGCACGCGGGCGAGATTGGACCCATCCGCACCGCTGAAGCTGCCTACCAATGCAGCCTGTATTTTGCCCAAATGGACGCTGAGTTCCGGAAAAGCGATCGTGGGCCCCAAGCCCGGCTCCGGGCCTGGGCGGTTGACCGGGTGCTGTCTGGCGACGTGATTACCGAGCAGAACATCCACGCGTTGGATGTGGCCACGTGGTTCTTAGACGCTGCCCCACTCAAAGCCATCGGCACCGGTGGGCGGGCCCGACCCTATGCGGGCGATTGCTGGGACCACTTCGCCGTGATTTACACCTTCCCCAACGACGTCATCCTGACGTTCAATTCCAAACAGTTCGGCGCAGCTTACGATGACATCATGTGCCAGGTCTATGGGATGAATGGCACAGCCGACACTCACTACGGCGGCAAGGTGTGGGTGCGCAGCCGAGAGGACGCCTATACGGCTGACACCGGCCCAATCTATCAGGAAGGCGCCGTGCGCAACATTGCCACCTTCTACCAGTCGATTCAGCGCGGGGACTTTACCAACCCGACCGTGGCGCCCAGCGTGCGCAGCAACCTCACCACCATCCTGGGCCGCATGGCCTGCTATAGCCGCAGCGAGGTGACGTGGGAGCAAATGCTCAAGGCCAACGAGAGGTGGGAGTTCCCGACTGCGGGCCTTCAAGCCTGAGCTGAGGCGGCCGCTGCGGGCCTGAGCCTGGAGAGCAGTCACGCGCTGGCCTGCGAGTGAGCTCTGGCGGCTGTTACTTGCTGGTCTTGGTTCGGCTGGTGCGACGGGTGCGAGTGCGCACCCGGGGCGCGTCGCGCCACAGGCCTTCCAGGTCGTAGCGCTGGCGCAGCTCCGGCCGCATCAGGTGCACAATCACGTCCATGTAATCCAGCACCACCCAGGCCGTCTGGCTGGTGCCGTCCACCGCCCGGGGTCGAATGGAATGTTCCTGGCGGAGCCGCTCGGTGATCTCCTCGGAGATGGCGCGCAGATGCGGCTCGCTGGTGCCGGTGGCGATGACAAAGTAGTCGGTGACCGTCGAGAGCTTGCGCAGGTCCAACACCACAATGTCTTCGGCCTTCTTGTTATGCGCGTACTGGCGACACAACAAAGCCAGTGTCCTGGAATCCATCGGCTTAGAGACTGACTTGGCCGCCTTCAAAGATAAAGCCCAGAGTTGCGCAGCGCTTCGGCTACCGCCGGCGGCACCAGCCCATCCACACTCCGCCCCGCACGCAACCGAGCCCGGACCAGCGACGACGAGACCGCCGTCGGCACGCCTTCCAGCAGGCGCAGCCGGAACGGAGGCAAGCTGGTCGGCGGCACCTGCCCGGGCCGGGGTATAACCACAAACTCGACCAATCGAGCCAGTTCATCTGCCTGCCGCCACCGGGGCAGCGAGGGCACGTTGTCGGCGCCAAGCAAGTAGAACAGGCTCGCTCCGGGAAACCGGCTGGCGTAGTGGCGCACCGTATCGATTGTAAACGAAATGCCGCCCCGGCGAATCTCTTGGTCGTCCACTTCGCACCGCGTCCAGCCGGCTAAAGCCAAACGCAGCAGCCGCAACCGTTCAGACGCCGGGGCCTGGGCCGGAGCCGCTTTCAAGGGCGATTGCGCTGCCGGGATAAACACCAGCCGCGTCAGCTCCAGTTCGTCCAAAGCGGCCTGGGCCACCAACAGATGCCCCCAGTGCACCGGGTCGAACGAGCCGCCAAACAAACCAATCCGCTCCACAAGCTGGAATCTGACCTACCGCACGCCGACTGAGAATCCGAAACTCCTCCCGTGCACCTTCAACAGCAACGCCGCACGCCACTGAACCGGTCCTCCAAGACCCGTGCGAACAGCCGCCCGCGATCCACCGCCGCATGCCCCGCGTGCCTGCGGACCGACAGCACGCAGCACCCACCTAGGACCGGCGCGCCAGCCTGTAGTGTCTGCTGGGCACGGTGCAAGGCTGTTTCACCGCTCAGTTCGCGAGCCAAACCCACTGCCAGCGCCAGTAAACCAAACAGTTTGAACCCGCCCGTTTCAGCCACCGCATGGGGCGGCAGCCACACCGGTTCGGTCTCTCGGAGCTGGGCCGCTTTCCTGCGGGCCAACAGCAAAATCCATTCGCGCACGCTCAATACCACAATGACCGAGACCAGCAGCAAGAACAGCCCCGCCACCGCTGCATCCAGCACGTTGTTGAAATGCAAGGTGCGATTGGTTCGGAGCATCTTTTCAGCCGCAGCAATGGCGGCTGCGTCGCCGCTAGCCTGAGCCGCTTGCAGCGCCGCTTCCAGCGCAGGGCGCTCGCTCTCCAACACCCTAGCTTGGGCCAAGAAACCAATGCGCGGTTCGGGGTTGAATATTTTATGCAGGCCGGCGGTGAAGGTGACGGCTACCAAGCAGACCATGGGCACCAGCGTAACCAAAGCCCGCGCCGGTCGGCCCGGCGCAGCCTGACTGTTTGCCGCTGCCCCTGGGGGGTTGGGCACAGCATCAGCCGGTCGCAACTGCATTTTCAGGATGATGGTGGTGGCCAGGCACAGCGCAATGGCCGCCAGCATCTGGTTGGCAATGCCAAACAGTGGCCAGAGCGAGTTGACCCCACCCAACGGGTCCAGCACGCCTTGCACCAAGAAGTAGCCCCAGCCGGAGACCATCAGCCCGCTGGCCAGCAAGTTGGGGCCCAACTTGCGCGTGTCGCCCAGCGGCTTCCACAGGTTACCCAAGAAATCCTGCAAAATGTATCGGCCCACCCGCGTGCCGGCGTCCAGCGTGGTCAGAATGAACAGCGCCTCGAACATGATGGCAAAGTGGTACCACAAATCCAACCACCGGTTGCTGACCGCTCTGGAGAAGATTTGCGCCATGCCCACGGCCAGTGTCGCCGCGCCGCCGGTGCGGCCAAACAAGGTATGTTCACCGATCTGCTCGGCCAGCTCGGTCATGTGCTCGACGGTGACCGGGAACCCCAGCGCAGTGACCTGCGCCACCACCGTGGCCGGGTCGCCTTTGACGTTCATGCTGAAATAGACCCCGGGCTCCATGGTGGTTGCGGCAGTCAATGCCATGATCGCTACCAACGATTCCAAACACATTGCCCCGTAGCCGATTGGCCGGGCATAGCTTTCGCGCGTGATCAGTTTGGGCGTGGTGCCACTGGCAATCAACGTATGAAACCCCGAGATGGCTCCGCAGGCGATGGTGATAAAGCAGAACGGAAATACCTTGCCCGCCAACACCAGCCCGGTGCCGTCGGTGAACCGGCTCAAGGCAGGCATTTGCAAGTCCGGCAGCGCCACAAACAGGCCCAAAACCAAAATGAAGATGGTGCCTAGCTTCATGAACGTGCTCAGGTAATCCCGTGGCGCCAACAGCAGCCACACCGGCAGCACGCTGGCCGCCAGCCCGTAAGCAATGATCGCCCAGGCCAACGTCAAGTCACGCAGCCCGAAAACCTGCGCCCAAGCCGGATTCTCATACACCAATTTGCCCCCCCACACAGCCAAGAGCAGGCAAATCACCCCGATGGCCGAGGCTTCCAACACGCGGCCCACGCGCCAGAACCGCATATAGCTGCCCATGAACATGGCAATGGGAATGGTGGACCCGACGGTGAACACGCCCCAGGGACTTTCAGCCAGCGCCTTGACCACCACCAACCCCAACACCGCCAGCAAAATCACCAGGATCGCCAGGATCGCTACCAGCGCGATGTAGCCTGCTGCCGTGTTCAGTTCTTCCTTGACCATCTGGCCCAGCGACTTGCCGTCCCGCCGCATCGAGCAGAATAAAATCACAAAATCCTGCACGGCACCGCCCAACACGCATCCGATCAAAATCCACAACGCTCCAGGCAGGTAACCGAACTGCGCCGCCAACACCGGCCCGACCAACGGACCCGGCCCCGCGATGGCGGCGAAATGGTGGCCGAACACGATCCATTTGTTGGTTCTGACAAAATCCTTGCCGTCATCGTGCACCTCGCAAGGTGGGGCTCGCCGATCATTCAACACTAGCACACGCGTGGCCACCCATTTCGAGTAAAACCTGAACCCGATCGCATACGAGCACAGCGCCGCCACCAGCAAATACACGGAATTGATGGGCTCACCCCGGTGCAGCGCCAGCGTCAGATACGCCCACGCTCCGGCCAAAGCCACCCCAAGCCAGATCAAGACTGACACAACCTTTCTCATGCTCGGTGCGGGCGTTGTTGTAGCGGCGCATTACCACGCTGCAAAGTCCAAAACCCACCGCACCTGTGCTTCAGCGGGGCAAAATGTCCGGCGGCTCTCGTGCCTGCTGTGGGGTGCGCTGAGCGGCCCAGCACCGCTTCGGGGCTTGCCACACCAGCTTAGCGCTGGGGTGCAGGGCGGCAGAGGCGGGCGAAGCTGGAGCTTGGGCGGGCTTGCCTGAATGGGATTGATGGATGCGGTCCCACCGCGTTGAGGCTTGTGCCGAGGTGGTTTTCTACTTCCCTGAACGGTAAGCTAAGTGTTTTACTGGCGCGGATGACGATTTGGGACTGGTTACGGCGTGCGGTGATCGGGCTGGTAATGGCAGCGGTTTTGGGGGGTGGCGTCGTGTTGATTCTGTCGGTGATCCCGACCGAAAACCAGCTCCGGAAGCAGATTTACGCGCTGGACTTGAAGTTGCAGGAACAGAAGCGGTTGGCCCGTCAGCTCCAAGCGATGTTGGAGGCGGTGGAAAGGGACTCGAACACTGTCGAACGGCTCGCCCGGGAACGGCTGGGCTTGGGTCGAACCAACGAAACGATCTTCAGATTCGACGAGCCCAAAAGCCGCTGAGCGTTGCTCGCAACCGGGCTGGCCATTGGTCTGCTGGCCGCCAGACACCGTTCCCCCAACAAGGCATCTGGGCTAGGCTCGATCCTCGAACAGCTTCAGCACTTTGCTCCACCTCAACGGGACACGGTGGGCTTGGGCTGAGAGGCTAGCCTGGGCTCGGCATGAGCAGTTAGCGAACACGTTTTCCCCCGAGCACGACCCCCTGGCGGTAGTGAGCCCGGCTCTGAAGCAGTGGGCACGGCAAGAGGCGCCATGCTGAGCTGCGGCTTACTGCTTGGGCGTGGGACTTGGGCTCGGGCTTTGCCTGAGGGTCATTTGGCCTTGGCGACAGAAGTCGATCGCCTCACCCAAAATCCGCATGGCCTCTTGGGGCGCGTGGAATCCAGTGGAGTTTTCCGCCTCGATAAAATCGACATAAAACTGGGCTTTGCGGTGGAACGAGCGCGCGGCCGCCAGGTCAGCCTCAGGCCGGCCAGCGGCTTTGGCGGTTTTGATGTCGTTGATCAGGTCCATGAGGGCGTCCAGGGCCCGGTTGCGCATTTGGTAGGTGCGATCCTGAATGAGTTGGGCCCGGGCTTCCAACTCGCGTTCGGGCCAGCGATGACAGGTCTGACAGGCTTTGTTGATATTGAGCAGTGGGCTGCGGACGTGATGGTCACTGACCTTGTAAGCACCCACGCGCATGTAAGGCATGTGACAGTCCGCACAGGCCACGCCTGAGCGGGCGTGGATGCCTTGCGACCACAGCTCGAATTCAGGGTGCTGCACTTTCAGCACTGGTGCGCCGGTCTCGGCATGCGTCCAGTCGGCGAATTTCGCCTCGTCGTAGTAAGCCAAGATATCCTCGATCTTGTTGCCCTTGTGCCAGGGGAAGGTCAGACGCTTACGCTCACCGGCGAAGTAGTATTCCACGTGGCACTGGGCGCAGACAAAGCTGCGAAGTTCCTGGCGGGTAGCCATCCGGTTGACGTCGTAATCCTTGATGCCCTGGGCGGCTTTGAGGTGGCGGATGCCTTCGATGAACGCCGGGCGCGTGATGCGCAAGGCCAAGGTGGCTGGGTCGTGACAATCGATGCAGGTGACCGGATGCTTGACCAGTTTCCGAGCCTCAGCAAACGGTAAGGCGTTGACCAACTCGAAACCTTTCAGCAAGTCGCCTTGGCCCGCCCTTTTGTGGGCCACGTAAGTCGAGGCGTGGCAATTGAGGCAGGCGCCCGGTTGCGGCCGGGCTTGGCGCCCCGTGTAGGTTTGGTCGTCCAGCATGTAAGCGTGGCCGCGGTCTTCCCGGGTATCAAGGGCGAAGGCGTAGCCAGCCCACATGATTTTCAGACGCGGATCCTGCTCCAGCTTGGATTGCGCGACCACTGAGCGCGGGTCCGCCGCGGTGGGTGTGCGCGGCAACGCTTCGCTGCCGCCGTACCGGGTGCGGACCTGGTCCACCGTCCGCTTGTAAGTGTCGTATTGGATGGGGAAATTCTTGCCCCAGATTGCCGGGTCTTCGGTCTCATCAGTCAACTCCACGACGCGGAAGAACGGATTTTTAGCTTCCTGCTTCCGCTCGAAGATGCTTACTAGCAAGGCCAGGCCGGCGATGGTGACTAGAGCTGCCACAACGACCACCAAGCCGAACTTGGCAAGCTGGCCACTGGATTGGGTTGGAGTTGGGCTGGGTGTTTGCTCGCTTGGTTGCATATCCGGATGGTTCAATGCAGATGCCCCACGTCACGGTGGCAGGCCAAACAGTCGGACTGGTAGGCCGGCTCCCAGGCCGCGCCCGCACTGTCGATGGCCTGCACGATAGCCGCGTGGCATCGGCGACATGCTGCTTGGGTGACCCGCCGGTTCCGCGGGGTGATCTGGATCGGGTCAGGATACCGACCCAGCGTGAAGTAAAAGGAATGCCAAAACCCGTTCTGCGCTTTGGTCCAGTACTTGGGCAGGATGGCCTCTGGGGTATGACAGTCGTTGCACACCGCCACGCTATGGTGGCTGGATCGGGTCCAGGCTTCGTACTGCTCGCGCATGATATGGCAGTTGACGCAGGCCGCGGGGGCGTCAGTCAAGTAAGAGCCGCCTCGGGCATAGACGAACGTGTAGGCCACCACGCCACACGCTATCCCCAGCAGCGCGCTGACGCCCAGAGCTGTGCCTGTGAGCATCCGCATTTGTCGGCGCCAGGCTAGCTTCACGGATGCCAAAGCCAAGCCTTGGATGTAAGCCCGACCTCAACGAGAAACGCCCGTCTGGCAAGGCGCGGCGCTATCCGCGCTGATGCGGTTGGGGAGTTCACCGCTCCAGCCCGTAAAAGTCCAGCAGCTCACCCAACTCCTGTTGAATCCATTCTTTGCTCAGGCCGAACTCTTCCAGGGAATACTGATGGGTGCTCTTGAACTGGCGCTGGGTCTGAGTAGCAGCGGCCAAGCGTTGGCGGAAAGCCTCGCTCATGTGCCAACCGAAATGGGCATAGAGTTTCTCGATGGCCTGGAGGGGGTCGCGCACCAACTCGCGGTAGTCAATGCAGTAATACTGCTGGGGCGCTACCCGGGTGCGGAATCGGAACAGGTGCTTGAACCATTCGACCGCCAGGCGCGCGTAGGCTTTGGACAGCGGTGAAGCTTTGGCGATCTCCGGCGAGTGCGCCCGCCAGACTGGATAAAACACGCTCACGTGCGAGGCGACTGATTGGTACGGATGCCGGATGATGGTGATGAACTTGGCGTCGGGAAACGTCTCCAGCAAACTTTCGACCGCTCCGGAGGACTGCGTGGCTTTGGACAAGAGCGTCTTGTCCGGCCCGTTGGCATAGAGGTGCCGTTGCAAACAACGCCGGTAAAAACGCATGACCCGACGCCGCTCCGCCGCCGGCAAGGCATCGGGGAACCCTGCTTCCCACAGCTCCTCCACATACGGAAACAGCAAGAAGATCGCTTCGCTCACAAAGCAATACAGGAAAAACCCGTCGTCTTCCTCAGGCTGGTTGAACCGCATCTTGTGCATCTGGTCCCAGCCGCCAAACCAAGTGCGCTCAGCCCAGCCAACCAACCGCGCCAACAGCCCGCCCAACCATCGGTCCAGCCGGCCCAAAGCTTGGATGAGCCGTTGGTAACAGATAGCCGGGAAAATGGTGTGGTAGAGTTTGACGTGGACGAATCGCTCCTCGTCCAAGCTCAAGAGCTTCTGCGCCAACGTGGTGCCGCTGCGTGGAGGCGCGATGATGAACACGGGCTGACGCACTGGTTGCCGGCGGAACCCCGGGAACAACAGGTAATCCAACGCACGGCCCACCATCACCACGAGCCACATCAGCCCAAACAAACCCGTGAAAAAGATGGTGTAAGCCCAGCGCCGAAGTCGAAATGGGCTACGACAAAACGATAGCCACAACGCCTTGGCAAACAGGCGGTAATTGAAGTCCATCGCGCAGCTTGCGGGGGCTTGAAGACAATCTTACAGGGTCGAGAACTTGAAGACGGTGCGGCTGCGGAAGACCTGGCCCGGGCGCAGAATGCACGAGGGGAACTGCGGTTTGTTGGGCGAGTCGGGGTAATGCTGCGTTTCCAAGCAGAATCCGCCATGCCGGCCGAAGACCGCTCCACCCACGCCGGTGAAGCTCCGGATGTGGTTGCCGGTATAAAGCTGCACGCCAGGCTCGGTGGTCAACACTTCCAACACACGACCGCTGCGGCGTTCGATCGCCCTGGCGAATAGCTTCGGGGTTTTGCCGTCGGTCTTGAGCACGTAGTTGTGGTCGTAGCCGCCTGGCCTGGGTTTGAGCTGCTCGATGCGGGCGCCCAAGGTGGTGGGCGTGGTGAAGTCCAAGGGCGTGCCTTTGACCGGCGCTATTTCGCCGGTGGGGATCAGTTGATCGTCCGCCGGAGTGTAGTGATCCGCATCCAGCCACAGTTCATGGCCCAACACATCACCTGCACCGGCCAGGTTGAAGTAAGCGTGGTTGGTGAGGTTGACCGGGGTGGGTTTATCCGTGGTGGCTTCGTAATCCAACTGTAGCTCATTATCGTCGGTGAGCGTGTAGGTGACCGACACGCGCAGATTACCCGGGTAGCCTTCCTCGCCGTCGGCGCTATGGAAAGTGAACCGGACCGCCCCAGCCCGCGGCCCAGCTGGCACCGGTTGGCCTTGCCAGAGCACCTTGGCGAAATTGCGCAGACCACCATGCAAGTGATTCGGGCCGTTGTTGGCTGCCAACTTGTACTCCACACCGTCCAACGTGAATCGGGCCCGGGCAATCCGATTGGCAAACCGACCAATCACAGAGGCTGCTGCCGGGTGCCCCTTCAAGTAGGCTTCCAAGTTGTCCGAGCCCAAAACCACATTGGTCAGGTGCCCGGACCGGTCCGGCACGTGCAGCTCGGTGATGGTGGCGCCCCAAGCCATGATCTTGACCGTCACACCCCGGGCATTGCGGAGGGTAAAAATCGGCACTGCGGTGCCGTCCGGCAGGGTGCCAAAGGTGGTTTGCTGGACGCGAACCAAGCCAGGGTCAGAACCACTGCAAGCACTCATACACACCAATCCCGTCCACACCAATCCATACCGCCGCCAACGGCGCATGGCTTCCGCACAGTCCAATAGCCTAATCTTCACATCGACACGCTCACCATACCAAGCGCCTGGCTTCCAGCCAGCAACTATTTTTCACCAGCCGGCGCCAGCCGACCTTGGCCCAACACTGCTTCCGGTCGGCCATACAGGCCGCGGTTGCTTTGATTAAACTCCAGTTTCAAGTCCACTACCAAGTCCTCCAAACTCAGCAGCGTCCAACCGATCGGCACAAACGCCGTCCGGCCAGCCTGCGGCACCGGCTCCAACTCGAACGCCAGTAACAGATGCAGCGCGTCTTGGGTGACTTTAGGCAGGGGCGAAGGCGAATAGTAGAAAGTGCGTTGGGTGCTTCGGGTAGTGGCGGCGTTGTAGGTCTTCAGCTCCAAGTAACACCGCACCGGGCCAACAATCTCCAAATCCGGATAGCCGGCCACCTGGGCCTTACCAGCGGCGTTGGTTGGGATTTGTGCAACCAGGCCCACCTCGCGCAGGGCTTGACGCACCAGCGGCTCGATGGCGTTGCCGGCCTCGTTCGCACGCGCTGCCACCAAGCCCTGGCGGTGCGCTTGGCTAGCGGCCTGCTGGGCAGCCTGCTGGATGAGCTGGACCAGCTTGCGATGGTCTGGGTTGTTGGTATCCAAGCTCAACACCCGATGGCCTGTGGTAGCCCAAATCACATCCCGAAACGGTAATGACCGAACTGGTCGGGTCAGCGTTCCCAGCGCGGTATAAACCGAACTGGTTGGCTGGGCGCAAGCCAAGCCTGCCCCAAGGACCCAAGCGCCAGGCCAGATCCACGCACTAACTCGGCCCAAAATCAGCCTTGACCAATCCAGACTCATCGTGACCCAGCCGGTTGGGCTTGTGTCGCGCGACGCCGATCCAGCTCGCGGGCCAAGAACGGATCAGGTGGGGCGTGCTGCCAAGCCGTCAGCCACAGGTCACCCAGCCATTGCGCGGCCGTGACCAACCGGTTGGCGATGAACTCGTAGCCGGCTGAACCCGGCGTTTCGTAACTGGACAAGCGCCGCGCCTTCTCCAGCCGATACAGCGGCTCGACCAACCGCGCCGTCTCCTGCACATAAGCCATCATAGCGGGGAAAATGTTGGTGGATAAACCCGGCCAGCGCGGATCCGCCAGCACCCGAGCCGGTCGCAGCCGGCTCCGCAGCGGTTGGGCGCGCATGCCGGTTTTCTGAATAAAGCCTGCGTCAATCCAGCGATGAAACGAACGGTTGGTAGTGTAGCCGTGCGGATTGGGCCCCACCCAACCGTTGTAATGCTTGGTGGTGTGCAACGGCTGGGCTGCATCGGCCACAAAATGGCTTAGCACACCCATGGCATAGACCACATTAGCCTGGGCGTTGGCAATCTCGTCGGCTGTCCCGCCATGTTCCTGGAAGGCGCGCAGGTAGCCAAAGGCTGATTTAAGCTTGGCGTGCCACTCGGTGATGGTCCAAGGCAGGAACCCGACCAACTCGCGGGTCTTATCGGCGTTTTTGAGCGGGTCGATGGGTGGGAAATTCGTGGGCCGGGCTAGCCGCCCCTGCACGAGCTGGGCCATGAACTCGTAGCGAAATGGGCTGACGCTGTCCGGGTCCAGCCCGAACAAGGGCAAGTCATCCAAGTCAATGTAATGGTCCGGCTCATTGGCGTGCCGAAACGGCAGGTCTACCGTGTTCCGCCACCGGTCCGGTTCACCCGACAGGAAGGCGATCCGTTCGCGAGCCCCGGCGCTTAGAGTAAAGGCGGGAAAGTCAGCCGGCAGTGTGCTCAGAGCCAGCTCGGTAACAATCCGATGGCCTTCATAGTCCCAAGCGCGTGCTGTCAAGGCCGCGCTGCAAAACAGCATCACAGCACCCCGGCTCAACGCCCCGCAACTAAACCTGACATGCAACATCTGCCCCAGTAAAGAGCTTGGCTTAGGCGCTGTAAATGGCCAAACGCTGTCCCTAGCCGGGCGGTGTGCCCGTCTTCGGGGCAGGGGCAGGCGGCCGCGGCCCTTTCCAGCGGACGCTGGCAGGCGTGGTGCCGCTGGGGAGTTGGCGGAGTGGCTATTTACTGCCGTGCCGGGTGTGCCGGGGCCATCATCACCCGGTAAAAGGCTTGGGCCGACGGCGGCTCGGTGTCCACCAGCTCCACTACGCCCTCGGCTCCAACCTGTTTAGGCCCATCGACGGCAACCCAGGTTGTGGTCGGCAGTTCAGTGGCGCGCTGCAACGTGTAGTTGACGCCAGCTACGCCCGGGATCACCACCACGTAGCTGCCCTCAGCCGTCTTGCGGATGGATTGAATCTGCCCGGGGGCGACCGCCACGTTGACCGTAGCTTGCACCGGTGTGCCGGACGCGTCCGTGATGGTGTAAGTGAAACTGTCTAGGCCGGTGTAGCCCGCTGGCGGGGTGTAATGGACTGTCTGACCCAGTAGTTGCACTTGGCCACCGGCTGTGGTGAGCCCGCTGGGTGTGACGCCCACCAACATGGCCGTGTCGCCGTCCGGGTCGGTGTCATTGGCGAGCAACAGCTCGGCCCCAACTTGAGTCGGCACGTCCCTCAGCGTCACCGCTGTGTCATCGGCTGCGACAGGTTTGCGGTTGGCTTCCAGTTCGGCCACAAACAACACATCGCCATCGTCTTTGGACACATTCAGTGCTTGGACGGCCAGCACGTTGCGGCCCCGATTGAGTAGGGGCAGAAACTCGGTCAAATCCAGGCTGGTCGGCACCCTGGTGGGGCCGGTGGCCGTGCGTCGCGCGGTAGCCGCAGCGTCCCACGGGACGCTAGGTGTGCCCTCGAAAATGGTCACGCTGAACGCGTGGCCGTCGCACCAGTCGGTGTTGCCCGGGGCAATCACGATGTCCACCGGATCACCCACCAGCACTTCCGGCAAATCCACCACATCATCCCGGCCCACCGAATCGTTGTAGGCGATGGTATTGGAATAGACCATGACGCCGTTGACGAAGATGTAACCGGTGACCCCGTCGCCGCAGTTGGGATTAGTCTTGCGGAACTTGAACCGGCACTTGAGTGTGGCGGAGTCCACCGTCGAGTTCCAACGCCGCACCACCCAGTGTTCGTGCGTGGCGGGGTCGTCCGGGTTCACTGGCCCACCATTAGGCGAGTTGGGATGGGCTGTTTCCTGATACAACTCCGTCCAGGGCGCACCGGCAGTGGGCAGCAAGTCCCAACCTGACCCGTTCCAGTAGCTGCTGCTAAACAGCGTCAGGTCACCCAGCCCATAGGTGCCGTCCGGGTCCAAGCTCCGATCGTAGTAGCCATAGACCCAGCCGCGATAACCCTGTTCGCCGGTCGGCGACCAGTCCGCCAGGCTGTCGGCCACCGTGCTGCCTTCGATCACGGTCGGGGTGTTCTTCTTATCCACCAGCACGCCGTTGAGGTAAAGCACATACCCATCGTTCCAGTTGAGCTTTAGCCTGAGCGTTTCGAGCGCATCGGGGTTCTCGACCGTAAACGGGAAACGCAAATACACCGACGCATTGGCCCCCAACATCTGGGATTGCATGTCGGTGTTAATCAAGGGTCGCAAGCTGGGCATCCAGGGGACTGCGCTCGGGTAGATGGTGGCTACCAGCCGTGAGCCATCACATGCATCGCCCGGTTGGCCGTCGGTGCCGGTCGGATCCAGCGCAAACTCGATTAAGTCACCAGCCAGCACACCCGTTAACACCGCAAAACTGTCCACGCCCTTGGTATCGTTGAAGGCCACGGTGAACTGGGCTTTTTCGACCCCGTTGTGCAGCACGTGTAGGGTCGTGCCGTTGCCGCACCACGGGTTCTGCTTGGCGAATTGCACCCGGCAACTGTAATCCCCGTCAGCCGTGGCCACCCAACGCTTGATGGCCCAGTGAATCGGGTCGGGGCCGTTGGGATGCCAGTCGGTCTGGCCCACAAAGTCCCAAGGCGGATCACCTGGCCCCAGCACCCAGGCCCACCCGGCAAACGTCCAGTTCGGGTCGGTGTTGTCGAAATCGGTGGTGGGGTTGTAAGCCCCGTCCGGGTCGGCACTCTTGTTCCAAAACCCGTAATACCAATTGTTCTCACCCTGGGCGCCGCTGCCCCAGCCGGTGAGCGTGTCGGCTACCGCTACCGGCTCCACCAGCGTGCCGGCCAGGACACGGGCGATCATGTAGCTGCCGTCAAATCCGTCGTTGCCGTCGCCGTCAGCCCCCACCGGGGTCTGGACGAAATCCACGTAGTCGCCCACAGCCACAGTGGTCGGGATCAGGACAGTGAAACCCGTCTGATCCGATCCGGCGATCGCCCGGCTAAACAGCTCGACGCCATTCTTGAAAATCTTCCCGGTGACGCCGTTGCCCCACTCGTTAGCTTTGCGCAGATGGAACTGGAGGGTGACCGGGCCAGCCACGGTGCTGCGCCAACGGCGGATGACCCAGTGTTCCACCCCGGCACTGTTGGTGCCGTTGGGGTGGATCGCGGTTTGCCCAATGTAATCCCAAGGCGGATCGCCCGCATACCAGTTCCACGCACTCCCATCCCAGAAATTGGCCGGGCCCCAAGGCTCATCCGAGCGGCGGAACGGCTGGAACTTGTCAGCCGTGTAGGTGCGCTCCGGATCGGCTGTCTGGTCGTAAAAGCCGTAAATCCAGTTGTTCTCACCTTGACGACCGGCAATTGACCAGTCGGCTTCGGAATCAGCAATCACCACCCCGCCAAACTCCACCGGCACCGCCTCGAAGCCGACCCCGTTGGTCCCCTCCTGCCAACCTGAGTCGTCAAAAGACGGTGCCCGCCACCCGGTGCCAAGGTCGGTGGTCGGCACCAGAATCTTCACCGGCGAACCGTTGGAAATCAGCAGCGTGCCCGCAGCACCGATGCACGGTAACCAAACCGCAAGGCTTACCACCGTCAAACCACGACCTAACCCAGAGCGAACCAAGGATGCTTTCATAGAAAATGCCTTTGTAAATGCCTGTCCAGTTTCGGTTGATGCTTGAGTCACCTTCTACGATACCACAGCGTTACGTGGGGGTCAAACCAACTACGCCATCGAAAGCGCCCTACACCAGGGCTAATCTGCAGAACGGCTTGACGCAGCCCACTCAGACGGCAGCACCCCACCCAAGCACCCAAGCTTTGCACCCGGCGGTTAGCGCGGCCGGTTCACCTATCAACTCCGCGCTTGTTCTTGCTGAAGATTTTGGACTGCAGCAGCGGCCTGCCCTAGTCCCCCGATCCGGGGCCCATTTCACTCTCTTTCGGGCCGGTACGGCTAGCGTAGCGCAGGTTTCTAGCCCCCGGCTTGTGCCACTTGGGAACCGGCACAAGGGATTGCTCGAACGTAGCCAAAGCAAGGCCCACTAGGCCGAGCCGGTGGGTGCAAGCAAGCCAATCGCTGGCTTCCAGCCGTCAGGCCGACGCAACGTAGCCGCCGACGTAAGTCGGCAGACAAAAGCCCCATCGGTCCTGTCGAGTCAGCCGCCTTACTGCGATGGCCACGGTATCGTCCCGATGATTCTGTGGCCGCGCAAGTCGGCCAGCGCATCGCACGAAAGTGGGGTGCGCCACCAGCCACCGTATTCGTCGGCCCTCACGCCCCTTCCAGTTTGGCTCTTTGAGCCTCGTGTGGACCGCAGCAGGCAAAGAGGTCGGTCCAGGTCCGTCCCCACGGCGCGCGGCGTGCCGCCACTGCGCCGGCCATCCGAGGACGCACCGGCAATCGAGCACTGTCGAGCGGCAAGAACCGCTGCTTGTGCAGGCGCTACAACGAGCCGAATGGAGCCAACTGGCGCCCGGCGTCCAAGGACTGCCCAGCCCCAAACTTGGTCTTTGAAGTTCAGGAATTAGCCCGACGTGCCGATAAAGAATCGGGACGGCACGAGCGCCGTCCTGTTGCAGCCTATGAGCACCCGAAACTGGATCCGAATAGCCGTGTTGACCGGGCTGATGGCCTGGCCGGCAGTGGAAACTTACCGCTACCACGTCGCAGTCCGGCAGTGCGAAGCGGCCTTACGACTGCAGATGCAAGTGGCCGACCGGTTGGTGCAGGTCAAGCGCGCTCACCGCGCCCTAGCCTCGCGGGACGCTGCAGTAACACCAGTCAGTGCACCGGGCGGTGCTGCCATGCCCAGCCCAGGGCGGCTCTGAGCGCCGCGTCAAAACCGGGCAGGCGCGCCGGGGGATTGACAGTCTGGAAGCAGGCTGGTTGGGGGGCCTCGGACCGCGCCTGCCCCTACGCGCTGCACGCACAACCAGCATAGCGCCCAGCGGCCACACCTTGGCCCAGCCGGCCCAGCTAGCCTAAGCCTTACTGCACCGTCCACAGGCTCACGCTATCTTGATCCTTAACGATCAACTGAGTGCCGGCTGGGATCGGATGTGCGTGAGTTGGGCTATCCGCTACTTTGATCCGCGCAAGTTCCCTGTAAGCCTTCTGCTCCGGCGCAAACACCACCAGCTCGGAGCTGGGTGTGAGGGCCAGCAGCACTGTGCCGGCATCCACTATCGACCCAAACCCACCGCCTCCCATGCCCATGCCACGCCCAGGGCCGCCCCGGCCCCGTCCCCCCGGCTCGGCTGCTCCCTCGGCGGCTTTGGCAATGGGCGTGGTCCAAGCCATCTTGCCATCTAAAGCGTTCAGGCAGAATAGCTCGTTGCCCGCGCTCAAGCCGTACAGCACGCCATCCTTAAGCACCGGGGTATTGAACTGGACGGACTGATCGGTGTTATGCCACAGATCCGTGCTGGTCAAGCCGTCAGCCGTCTTTTCCAGACGCAGCGCGCGGGTGCCGCGGCCTGACCCGGCCACAAAGAGAGTGGCTCCATCCACGATCGGGGTAGCAGCGTTGTAGCCGCGGCCTTGGACCACGTAGGGCATTTCCCAAACCAGCTTGCCATCCGCCAAGTTCAGTGCCACCACGCGGCGTTCCGTTTCCGCAATAATCAAGCGCGTGCCGGCCACGGTCATCAGCACTGGCGACGCATAGGCGGGGCTTTCGCCAGTCCATTTCCACTTGGCTTTACCACTGCTTAGATCGTAAGCCACTACAGCACCGCCGGACTCACCGCCCAGTTGAGCCACGCACAGTCCATCGACAATCAGCGGCGAAGAGGCCGTAAAGAACCGGGGCCAAGCCCCGGGAAATTCGTCCTTACGCCACAGCAGTTTCCCTGTGGCAGCTTCCCAGCAGGACAAAATGCCGCGCACGCCCAGGGCCACGACCTTCCCATCGGCAACCGCCGGTGAACTGCGCGGACCTGAAAAGCGGCTAGACGGCGCCGTAGGGCCTGCGGACTCGTATTTGTCCTGCCACAACTCTTGTCCTGTGGCAGCGTCCAGGCAACGCATCACCTCATTACCTTCCTGGCGGGTGAACACGTAGAGCTTGCCCCCGGCCAAGGCCGGGGTGGCCACACCATCACCCACCGTCACCTTCCATTTGCGGGTGAGTTCTTTGGGCCAAGTCTTGGGAGCGGTAAAGCCGAGGGCTTTCCCGTCCCGGTTTGGGCCACGCCATTGCGGCCAATCCGGCGCTCCGAGCGCCACGGTAACCATGCCTAGGATGCCTGCAGCCGAAACCCACTTGCTTGTCCTTTTCATATGTCATCGAGCGACTCTAAGGCTTAAACCGAGTTTGACAACAGCACGATCCTACCCCCGGGCCGAGCAGCAGCCAAAGATTTTTCCTCGGGTCAAATACGCCGCATCTCGGTTCCTTCAAGCCGGACAGCTTGCTGGGGAAACCGGTAGTCCAGCCTGGCAAAATCGGCGCATAACCCAACTGGTAGTCGCCACAGGGCGACTTTGCTTGCGGCGCTATGCGCAGCTTGCCCCCGCGCTATACTTACCCGTGGAGCAAAAGCCGCAACCCGAACCCCTCCGCTGCTACGGGCGGCCGCTTCTACAGAACCGATCTGCGCCACCATCAACAAGCAGCCCTCCTTCAGGGTCTGTCCCACACCAGCCAACAGACCAGGATGGGCCTATGAACGGCTCCTGACAGGGCCCATCATTCAACCGTATGAGGGCACAGCAGTTTGGCCAGATGCAAGGCGTTGGCTGTGGCTGCGCCAGCGGCTGTGTTGTCGAAGATGCACCAGACCGGCCCGGTGGTCGCAGCCAGCTTTTGTGCCAACGTCTCCAAGAACTCCGTCGAGTAAGCCGAGTAGTACATGCGTGGCGAGCCGTGCAACCGGTAATACGTTAGCCCGGTCCAACCCCCCGGCTGAGCTGCGGCTGGGACGACCGCCGGATCCGCCGCCACACGCGCAACCTGGTGCCGGACCAACAGCGCGTTGGCCGACGGCTCGAACCAACTTGGATGCCGCGGTTCGCACGCCACCCCGCCGCTGAACTGGTTGCGCAGCGTCTCGAAGAATCGACCGGCCACAACCCCATCGAATGCCAGGCTGGGTGGCAATTGCATCAATAGCGGCCCTAGCTTGGCTCCCAACGCAGTCACCTCATCTAAAAACTGCTTCAACGCCGCCTCGACTCCGACACCGGATAGCCGCGCCATATGCGTGATGGTCCGGGGCATCTTGACCGCAAATTGGAATCGCTCCGGCACTGAGGCAGCCCACCGCGCGTAGGTCTGAGGCTGGTGCGAGCGGTAAAAGCTGGAATTGATCTCGACGGCTGGAAGCACCCGGGCATACCGCTGCAGATGCGTGCCCGGCCCAGCAAACTGCGCCGCATACGGGCTAGGGATCGCCCAGCCAGCACAGCCAATCCGATACCGTTCCCGTTGTCGGACACCGGACATAATCCGTGCGTTTGAACCCAGATTTTGCATTTGAGCAAAGGAAGTAGGTTTTTCACTCGGTCATCATGGAGTGAAATAGCTCTGTCTGCTTGCCGGATCAAGGTTGAGGTGCTCAAGTTCGTCCTCGAAAGCTCCTTGCTATCAGCCTAGCAACCAAGCCCGGCGGCCCCATGGCATGGCAGCTCGAATGCCATCGCTGCTGACTTGAGCCGCTTGGCAAACGGGCAAGGGACTGTCCGGGTGTAGCGACGAGGAGACCGCAAGGCCAAGCTACCGGGCGGCAGCAAGCCCATCGCGGATGGGTGATTTGCGGATCGTTTATCGCGACTGGAGTTTGCTCGACCGGCAGCCTTGAGAAAGGGGCCCTGGGGAACTGGCCGCTGAGCCATCGGTTTTCGGCGACCCCCCGAAGCTGCACGCCCAACTGGGTCGAACCATGGAATCGCGGAGCGCACGAAAGACGCAACAGAATGCCACGGTTGTCTATGTCTAACGCCCGTCGGGCCTGTGCGGTTTGTGAGGCGAGTGACCCGGTCCGAAAGATGTCGCTGCAGCAGGAGGTGTGTTCTACGGACGCTCGACCCGACTCCATTCGCAGGAGCAGACCAAGAGAACGAAGGCTTCATTGAGTTGTGAAAAAAAAACCACTGGTGCCATGGGCCCACAGCGGTACCGGTTCGCGATTGCCAGTGGGCGCTTGACTGCGCGGTAGCGTTTGGAGTGCGCCAGCTTGCCGCCGCTTTGGTTCGGAGACTCCAATTGGCCGGGCTACATGGGGCGTTGAGGTACCGCCTCTTGGGCGGTGTATCGGCGCGGTCGGCCTCGGTATCGATCGGTGCCACCCCGGTTGCAGTCGCCTGCGGCCTGGCGGAGGGCGCAGGTGACTGGCAGTGGCTACGTGCGGTGAGGGATTGACTGCGGACGATGGGGCAGCTTTGCGGGCCAACGCATTGGTTTTAGTCCTGTAACTGATGGAGTGCAGGAAGTCTATTTTGGGGACTCATCTGACTGACCTGTGGGCAGACAGTGACTGTGGGATCTGTCCGACGCATGAGGTAAAGCTGGTGGGCGGACGTAACCGCCGTACGTCAAGTCCTGGCGCTCTGTGCTTGCCCACGCGGTTGGGATGTGTCGGTTGCCTCCGCCGCAGCCAGGGCGACGCGGAGGGCTGCGGCTGGAGGAAGCTGCCAACCAACAATGCGTTGGTCTTGCAGGGGTGAGGCCTGGCTTGGCCCGGCGTGTGTGTCGGGTCTGAGCGCGCCTGGCGGTTGGCTAGGTTTGCGAGTCGCTTTTGGGGCGTGAGGCCGGTAGTGTGAGTCCCGGGTTATGAGCAATGCTGTGACCATCGACGCAGTGATCGCTGCGGCGCGTGAGCAGGGAGCCAGCGACTTGCATTTGGAACCCGGGCTGCCGATGGCCGTGCGCATCCGAGGGGCGCTACGGATGGTGGGCGACCCGATCCCAGCCGGGCCCCTGCTGGAGTTTGCCCGGCAACTGGTGGGGGCGGAGCAGTGGCCCCGTTTCTTGGAACGGCGCTCGTACGATTTGTCGCGCACGCTGGCGGGTGTGCGGTGCCGGATCAACATTCTGCAAACGGCACGAGGCGTAGGGTTGGCGATCCGGCTGCTAGCTCCGTTCCAAGCCAACATCGAGAAGCTGAACTTGCATCCGGATTTCAAGAAATTGGTGGCGCATCCGCACGGGCTGATTGTGGTTAGCGGCCCGACCGGCTGCGGCAAGTCCACTACGTTGGCTGCGCTGATTCAGGAGATCAACCTCACCCAAACCCGGCACGTGATCACCATCGAGAGCCCGATCGAATACACCTTCCGTCCGGTGCGGGCTTACATTCGGCAGCGTGAGGTGGGCCGGGACACCCCATCGTTCGAGCAAGCGCTGCTCGATGCGCTGCGGGAAGACCCGGACGTATTGATGGTAGGGGAGATGCGTGACCCGGAGACGATGCGGCTCACGTTGAACGCCTCTGAGACCGGGCATTTGGTGTTGGCAACGTTGCATTCCTCCACCTGTGCCGAGGCGTTGCAACGGATTGTGGCTGCGTTTCCGGCTGAGATGCAATCGGCTGTGCGTGCGCAATTGGCCGATTGCCTGTTGGCGGTGATCTGCCAGCGGTTGCGGTATCGGCCAGACCTGCGCATCCGTGTGCCGGAATGTGAGGTGCTCACTTCGACCATGGCCGTCAAAGCGTTCATTCGCCAAGGCGAGTTTTTCAAGTTGATCTCGGCCATCGAAACCGGAGCCGAGGCGGGCATGTGGACTTACGCACGGTACCAGGCTTGGCTTGAGAGCAAAAAAGACTGGTATGTGCCGGACCCGGGTGAACGAGCGGAGTTGGATGCACCTGCTCCAGCGGCACTGCCGCCTTTGACGACCGCCCCACGGGTTTTAGCTCCAGCAGCCAAAGCTGCGCCGGTCGAACCGGCGGCACCGCGTCGGCCGCGGCCGATCGAGATCGAGCCGGTCGAAGGCGGTTTGGAAGCGCTGATTAAGCAGTTGAGCGGCCAGCAACCCTAGCCGCGCGTGGGCGTGTGCCTGTGCGCTGCCCCCAGCCTGGCCTTTCAACAGTGAGGCGGCTGAAAGTGGATGCGCCGATGCGCGGGCGATTCAGGCGTTCAAGCCGTAGAGGTCGCGGGCCAAGCGGCGTGTCTCAGCCCGCTGCTCGGGGGCCAAGCCTCTGCCAAACGGCCAACGCGCGCGGCTAGCCAACTGGAGGGCTACAGCTCCGACCGCTTGGACGACTCGGACTAGCTCGGTGACCGACACGTGCTGCAGGGTATCGTAGCGGCTGTGGTGCTGCCAACGCATGCCCGAATCCATGTTGGGCCGATACAGGGTCACCGCCGGCACGCCCAGGGCTGAAAACGGAAAATGATCGGCAAACGGCATCGGGGCCGGTTTATCGACGGTGTCCAAGCCCTGCCGCGCCAGGGCCCGGCGCAGCCAGGTGCCGAATTGGGCGGTGCCAGCTCGGATTAGCCAGTAGTGTCCCAGCACCGAGGCGACACTGTCCAAGTTCAAGACAATCCCTATCGAGCTTAGCTCGGCGCGGTGTTGGCGCACGTATTGGGCCGCGCCCACTGAGAGCTGCTCTTCGGTCCCAAACGAGACAAAGCGGATGGTGCGCGTGGGCCGTGCGTGGGCCAGCAGCGTGGCCAGCTCCAGCAGCGCCACCACACCTGAAGCGTTGTCGTCGGCACCCACGTTGTGGCACTGAGTATCGTGGTGTGCGGCCAGCAATACGCAGGGCAAGTCCGGGTGGCGCCCAGGCAGATCGGCTATCACATTTTGGGAGTTGGCCTGGCGCAGTTGCACTTGGATGCGCACCCGGGCGTGAGTGGCTCCAACTCGGCGCGCTTCCCAAGCCAAGCGGAAGGGCACTGCAGCAATGGGCGGCATCCCAAATCGGCGCACCCAGGCGGGATAGACCCCGTCGTCTTTGACCCAAGCAAAGGGGAGCCGGTCATCCACGTGCAGCACCGCAGCCGGCTGGCAATTGACCAAGGCCCGATGCAGGTCCGCCCGGGTAGGTGTGGGCCCGATCAGTACGACAATTTTGCCGCGGAGGTCCGGTAGAAATTTCCGCTTGGCTTGTTCGGGCATTTCAACCCACACCAGCTCGCCTTGCACCTGGCGGCCATCAGGTGTTGGCGGTGAACCGGCCAGCACGCGGCCAGGCAAAGGGCGCCATTCACCCCCGATGCGCACGGCGATCTGCGCTTCAGCGTGGGCCACGCATACACATGGGAACGACTCGGCGTGGACGGGCGTCAGGCCTGCGGCTTTGAATTGGGCCAGCAGATACTCGGCTGCAGCCTGTTCGCCAGGGCTGCCCGCGCGCCGATCGCCAATCCGCTGGCACAGCACTGTCCAGTGCCGCCACATCCGCTGCGGGTCGGGAGCCAAAGACTGATTGGGGACGGACGATAGAGCAAACGAAACCGGATGGCGTGCGTTCACGGCCCAAGAATAGGCGGCCAAGCGCAGACCAAGGCAAGCCCAGTCTCTGCGCGAGCAGGCTGAGGCTTAGGCAGCCTTGCGTCCGAACCACCCTTTAAGCTTGGAGGTGGCGGCCTGTTGCTGTCGGACTTTGAGCTGGCCCAAGATGGCTTGGAAACTGATGAATAGCTTATGCCACTGGCTTTCGATGTTGCGCAGGGCACCCTCATTGAGTTCGCTCAGGAACCGGATCGAGGGGCCCGAGGCCAGCAGCGCGTGGACTTCGTCGCGGCTGATGGTGCCGCAGTCCAGGGTGGCCATTAGGATCTCGAACTCCTGGGTGATGATGCTCTTCAGTTCCAGGAACTGATTTTCGTCGTCTTGACTGAACTTCTTGGTGCGCGCGATGGTCATGAAGTGATGGAGTTGTTTCCAACACTCCAGATAGCTTTCCATGCGCAAGATCAGGGCTTCATAGTCATGCTTTTTCATAGGTCAGCCTATAAGGACGGTCGGGCCTTAACGCACAGGCATCAGGAAGACGATGGCGCCGCCGCGCAGTTCGCGGGCCAAGACTTTCAGGGTAGGGTAGTGCACCACCAGCTCGGCCAAGGGCATCTGTGCTTGGTGAGCATGGTTGAAGGTGGCTAACACCCGGCGCCCGATCTCCAACAGCGTCTCTTGCGGGAACGACTGGGGCAGGGTAGAAGTCATCAGGCGGCCCTCTTTGTCCAGAGTGAAGCTGCCAGCAGGGAGCCGGACCAATTGGGGTTGGGAACGTCGGGTGAACCACTTCAGGATGCCCATTTGGTCAGAACTTGTTTCATTGTTTCTCGCACTTCGTCAGTGGAGAAACTGGGTGGGAAACCCACACACAACTGGGTACCCCCGCAGACAGCCAGGGCCAGCTTGCGGTCTGGGCCTGCGGCCACCACCTGGGTTAGGTTGCCGACTTGGAGCTGGTCGCCCAACTGGCGGAACTGTTGCAGCGTGGCGCGCGCCCAGGCCGCCAACGGCTTGGGATTTTCCAGGCCCCAGTAATGCTCGAACTCCGCTTTGCCATCGTCGATGGCCAGCACACATTCCACCCCCTCAAGCTGGGACAATTCGGCCAGCAACGGCGCGGTGCTGGAGACCTCTTTGACTTTGCCTTCGGCGGTGGCCACCGCTTCCGGGCTGGGCAATGAAGCGGCTTCGTCCAGGGCTTGCGCGGTGTTGAGCAGCAAGCCTTGATAGGAGGTGAAGATGGACCGGGGCCGGGACGGGTCAGCCGGCAGAATTTCGAAACTACCCGCTTTCCAGGACAAGATGCGTTGAAAGGCAGCCTCGCCGGTCAAATCGGGGAGCTCAGCATCGATCACTTCACCTTTTTGAATCCAGATTTTGCCTTCAACGGTGCCGTTATTGATCTTGAGGACGCAGGAGCTTTGCGACAGGCACTCCAGTTGAATGATGTCAACCAGGCTTTTGCTTTGGACACCACGGAAGCCGCCCTCCTGAGCGCGGGTCAACAGGGATTCGATGGCCTCCATGAGCAAGGCAATCTCCTGATCCGACTCGGGCTTGAGCCAGTATTGGTCCACACCCATCGCGTAAGCTCGGGTGCGGAACTGCTCGTCGCGCTGGGCGGTCAGCACCATCAGGCGCAGTTGAGGATACTTGCGGCGTGCGATGGCCAGCACCTGCAGGCCGTCCATGCGCGGCATCTGCAGGTCCACAATCAGCAAGTCGAACGGCTCGCTCTCCAGCAACGCCAAGGCTCGGGCGGCAGAGTTGGCCGTACGGACTTCGGGCAGGCTGGGCAGATGCGTGCTGAGCATCTCCCGGTACAGCTCCAAAAAGTCCTGGTCATCGTCCAACAACAGAATTCTCGGCCGTCCAGACATGCCTGTGTCTCCCGACACTTCCACTATCGTCAGTCGCCAGGCCAGTCCTTAGCAGGAAGCAGACCTGAAAGCAGGCTGGGCGCCATCGGAGCGGCCCGGCACACCATTTGCAGTAGCGGGTTGTCTGACCTGGCTCAGGACGTGCTTTGGCCAGGCAAACAAAATCGACGCAGAGGCATGTTAAGCGCTCTGAAGCGAATTTTTGGCAAGGGTCCAGCCGCCCGCCCGGTGGTGGCCACTGCGCCCAGCCCCAGCCCAGCGGTGGCATCCGAACCGGCACCGGCCTCGAGGCTGTCGCGCGACACGACCCTTCAGCCGGCTCCGGCCCGACGCGAATCCACCACGCAGTGGCGGCGCGCTCCCAAGCCTGACGAGGTGGCGGTCTCATTCCGCGCCATCTTTCCTCAGGTGCCCAGCGAACTGCGAGGTCGATTAGGCTCGACCAGTGCGGGGCATACAGTCTTTTTCCTGCCCCGCAGTCGGGTCATCGAGCAACTGGCCCAAGGCGCCGTCAAAGTGCCCTTTGGCGAACTGCGGCGAGCTGCGCCCTTGGGCCTGTTTGTGAACAACAGTGACCACGACCACCAGCTCATCCCGCTGCCGTTGCACGAGATTTTGTCACAACTGTCGCCGCAGGCTTTCGCACGGAGGCCGGATCAACGGCCTTGGCAGGAGCCGGAAGGTGTGCCTGATATATTCGGGCCCAAGGGCCAACAGCGCGCTGCGCTACGGATCGTGTCCAAGACCGAACTGAAACGAGCGCCCGTCTCCCCACCAAGCGCTTCAGCCAGCCAGCCTGCCGCAACGGCTGCACAGCCCCATGTTGGCCCTGCGCCCAGTGGCACTGCGGCGCCCGCAGCGCCTCAACCCGTCAGGCCTTCCCCAGTCCCACTGAAGCCCCCGATCGCACCGGGCCCGGCCAGCGTGGCCGACAAAGTCGGTGGAACCAAGAAGCTTAGCCCACCTGACTCGTCCGGTGCGAGCGGCCCAGCGCCCACGGCGCAGCCGCGTGAAGCTGGGGCTGGCGCAGCGGGAACCCCGACAACGGAGGTGCCACCTGACACGCTGCTGGTTCCGGTGGAAGAGCTGGCGGCAGCTTGGCCCGAATCGGTCAAGCAAGAGCTCGAGCGACTGGGTTGTGCCCAAGCCGAATGCGCCTTGCCGATCAACGAGATTACTGAACCGCTCAAAGCCGGTCGCATAGCAGTGCGGTTGGAGCGGTTGTTGGGCTGGGTTGTGCCCAAGCCCAGCGGGCGGTGCGCAGCTCAGTTAGGCGACACGGTGCTGGAGCTGCCGTTGCAGACCGTGGTGCCGCGGTACTTCGCCCGGTACAAGCTGCCACCCAAACCCAAGAAGATTGTTCCTTCGGACTCGGTGCCGGACTTGTTCACCAAGGAGGGGCGGTTGAACAAGGCCCCCCAAGCCCAGCCTGGCGGTCCGGCTCCACTGGCGCAGCATGCCCCAGACTCGGCCGAACCGGACGGTCGAGCCCAACCGGGCGCGTTAATATTCTCGCTGCGCGAGTTGAGTGCGCAGTGGCCCGAATCGGTCAAGCAAGAGCTGGCGCGGTTCAACCTGGAGGAGGCCCAAGTGCATGTGCCGCTGGATGTGGCTGAGAAGCACCTGCGCCAGGGCAAAGTCGAGTTTAGCTGGAAGGAGCTGTGCGCTTGGATCAAGAACTGTCCGCAATCTGTCCCCAGCCAGCTTACAGCGGAGTTGCGCGTGGAGTTACCGCTGCCGGTGGTGGCACCTCGATTTATTAAGGTACGTCCGCCACCCACGCCGCCCACGCCGGCAGAGGTTGCGCCGGATATTCCCGATCTGTTCGGCCCGGGTAAACCGCTGTCCGGAGTCTCGGCCAGCCAACCGCGAGAGGTTAAGACCTCCGTTGTGTCCCGCTCAGCCGCCCCCAGCTCTACACCCGCTCGGGCGCCTGAGCTGCCCGGCTCAGCCGCAGGCGCGGCCCCGCAGCCGGCCAAAAAGCTGCCCAAAGATATCGCCGAACTGTTCGGCGAGCCGGACAAATCGGTTTGGACACCGAACGAATTAGTGCAGAAGACCGCCTGTTTGCCGGGTGTGGCCGGGGCGCTGATCGCGCTGCAGGACGGGCTGCTGGTCGCTGAGTGCATGCCACCGAATTGGAAGCCCGAGACCATTGCAGCCTTTTTGCCCCAGATTTTTGGTCGGATGAACCAATACGCCCGTGAATTGGCCATGGGCGAGCTGCGCAGCCTCACCTTCACGGTCGAAGGGGGTTCGCTGCAGATTTTTGCGGCGGGCATCATCTACTTTGCCGCACTGGGCAAACCCGGGGTGCCCTTGCCACAACTGGAGCTGAACTTGATTGCCACTGAACTGAGCCGACACACCAAGTAGCACCTTTGTGACCTATGGCTATCATCAATCAGGCGACCAAGGAACTGCAGGTTAAGATCGTCTATTATGGCACGGCCTTGGGTGGCAAGACCACCAACTTGGTCCAGATCCACGATCACGTTCAGACCGCCGAGGGCCAAAAAGGCAAGCTGGTGTCACTGGCCACCAGTTCGGATCGGACACTGTTTTTCGACTTCCTGCCCATCGAGGCGATGGCCATCAAAGGGTTCAAGACCAAGTTCCAGCTCTACACGGTGCCCGGCCAGGTCATCTACAACACCACCCGTCAGCTTGTCTTGCGGGGTGTGGACGGGATCGTGTTTGTGGCCGACTCGCAGTATGAGAAGATGGAAGAAAACGTTAAGAGCTTCCAGAACTTGGAAGAGAACCTGCGCAGCCTGAATCTGAGCTTATCGGACATTCCTTACGTGCTGCAGTACAACAAGCGCGACCTGCCCAACGCTGCGCCGATCGAATACATGGAGTTTCTGCTCAACAATCGCGAGCAACAGGTGCCGTCTTTCCCGGCTTGTGCCAGCAAATGCGAGGGCGTGTTCGAGACCCTGAACATGATCACGCGCATGCTGCTGCACAAATTCATCAACCAGAACCTGAGCAAAGCCGCCTGAGTCCGGTCCTATGGCGACGCTGCCTCAATTGATCGAGGAGGACATCGAGGCCATGAACCGGGCCTTGGACGAGCTCCTGGCCCGGAGCGAGGCGTGCGCAGCGCTGATTATTGACAAGGGCGGATTCCTGATTACTCAAACGGTTCACGCCCGCCAATTCGACCTGGTCACTTTGGCCGCGTTGTCCGCAGCCTCGTTTGCTGCCACCCAGGGCATTGCCAACCTGGTCAGCGAAACCAACTTCACCAGCATCTATCAGCAGGGCGAGATCCACAGCTTGCTGGTCATCAACATCGATGAGCACTGTCTGTTGACAGTCGTCTTCCCGGCGCAGGTCAGCGTGGGCGCGGTGAAATACTTTGCCGCTGCCACCGTCAAGCAGGTGGCCAACCAGCTCCAGAAAGCGACTCAGCGCAATCCCACGGCCAGGCTGGACTTGTCGCTCATCAACATGGCTGAAACCGGGCCGCTGTTTCGGAAAAAGACCGCCTGAGCAGCCTCTGCAGGGCCGCCGGTTTCATGGGGCCGGCAAGAGCTTTCCTGGCCGGCTCTTGCGGTCCATAGCCAGGTGGCGCGTGGGTTGGGCCTTCGAGCTGTCGGTGGCACGATCAACCCCGGGCCAGAGCAAGGCTTGCCGGTCAATCCAGCAACACCACCCGATAGAACCGTTGCGGGCGGGTGTCCAGGGTCACCGTGGTGCAGGTGATGGGCCCCGTGGCATGGATTGGTGGGCCTACATCGAGCCAGCGGGGGTTTTCTAAGCTGTCGGCGGCCTGGACTTGGTAGTGCTTCCCGGCTAGCGATTGCCAGGTCAAGCTCAGTGTCTCAGGGCCGGTCCGTGCGACGGCATCAATGCGCAGGGCCGGCGCAACGATGATGGTCACAACCCGGCTATCGCTCAACGGCGGCACGCCGTCGTCGGTGACCTGCACGGTGACCTGATTGGTGCCCGGGCTAGTGGGAGTCCAACTGAACAGGCCGGTGGTGGGATCGAGACTTGCCCCAAGCGGCGCATCCGGCCCAAGGCTGAAAGTGAGTTGGTTGGGCGGCAGGTCCGGATCGGATGCACTGACGATGAATCGGACAGTGCCGCCTACGGGAACACTGTAATCGGGGATGGGGGCCAGCCCCGGCGCACTGTTCACTTCATTGACCGTGAGGGTAAAGCCTTTCCGATCGCTCAAAGGCGGTTGGCCATTGTCAGTCACCCGGACTGTGACGAAGTATTCGCCCGGGCCATCGGCCTCGGTAGGTGTCCAAGTGAGCACCCCGGTGGCTGGGTCAATGCTCATGCCCGGCGGTGCGCCGGAATCGAGGCTGAAGGATAGAGTCTGCGGCGGGCTATCCGGATCAGTTGCCCGGGCGGTCACGGTGAATAGGAAGCCTTCGTTGGCAACCTGATAAGGAATCGGCTCCAAGACGGGCGGATAGTTCGTGGGATGGACGCGAACGGTGAAGCTGGCCGTGGCGCTCAAGGGCGGCTGCCCGTCGTCAGTCACTCGCACGGTGATCGCGTAGGTGCCGGGCGCTTGGGCGCGGGTGGGAATCCAAGCAAACACGCCACGGACCGCGTCAATAGCCGCCCCTTCAGGTGCGCCCGGGTCCAAGCTGAACGTGAGCCGTTGCGGGGGCTGATTGCTATCGTGGGCAGTGACAGCAAAAGTCAATAGCGCCGTCGCATTCACGTCCTGATCCGGTATCGGGTCGATGCTCGGCGGCCAGTTCGGCTGTGACATGCTGTTGGGCGCCCCGGGTGTAGGCACGGGCAGGAAAGCGATCGTCGCTGACCCGTCCGGGAACCGGCCTTGGCTAATGTCGTTGGTCTGCGGCCCAAAGGTAACGGCATCGACCCGCAAACCATCCGGTGCAAATAGCCCGATAGCCTCTCCGCTCTTGTTGAGCGAGAAACCGGCATGCAGCGGTTGGCCGGGCACATTCTGATTCGGCTGCCCATCAGCCCGCACCAGCAGATAGCCCTGCGGCTGGATGATGGTGCCGGAGGGAATCTGGAACTTGTTGCTGTGCGCCAGGTCGTCGGTGAGGTAGTAGCCCGACAAGTCCACTGCGTTGGTGCTGGGATTATACAGCTCGAACCAGTCCTCGAACCGACCGTCCGCCGGATCAACGATCGTAGCGGTGTTATCGGCCATCCATTCATTGATCCAAATGGTCACCGGCGGGCTGGCTGGATTATTGGTGGCCGCCGGGCTGGGCAAGGCAAACACGCGGCGGCCAGCTACCCTACCATCGGGATAGTTGCCGTAGGATCGATCAGCCCCTGGCACGCGGTAGTTCAAATAGTCCAACAGTCTTAACCCAGCCGGCGGGTTAGTTTGAAGCAAGGCCAACGAGCCGGCTGTCGGGTCCAGGGTGACGGTGGCGTGCAGCTCATTGGTGCTGGACAGCTCAGGTTGGCCATCTAGCCACACCAACATGAACTGGCCGGGGCCGATGCTGACGTTGGTTGGGAAAGCCCAGTGGGGTAGGCCATCGTAGTTAGTGGCCAGGTAAAACCCGGCCAGCGACAGCCGCGCAGCACCGGCGTTGTACAGTTCCAACCACGGGCTGCGGCGACCGAACCGATCGGTGGGCCCAGTGACATTCTGAGGTTGGACCTCGTTCAACCACAGGGGCGGGAAAGGAGGCAAAGTTTGGCGCACGGAATTGTTGGTGCCGGGGGTGTAGCGGACCAGGCCGCTGCCCAGGGTCAAGTCCACCTGCACGCGCAAGCCGGTGCCCGGATAACTGCGCACCACCATGCCCGTGGCTGCGGTCCCGGCCCGATACCAGAAACTGAGAGTGTTGGTCACATTGACCGCATCGATCGGCACGGTCTGACGGAGCATCATCGACACGCTGCCGCCGGCTACGGTTGAGACCAGACGCAACGCGCCGGTGCCTGAGTGCTTCACGTCGGTGACGATGCGTGAGTCGGCCATGTTGGTCGGCACCACCCACGGGCCACTCAACTCCGATTCGAAGTCGCCGTTCAGCAGCACGTTCCTGCCCGCCAGTGGTCCGCTCAACGGCACCAGCGTAATGTCGTCCAGATACACGTCCCCGGCAGACAACAGGTAAATGAGCAGGTTGGTTCCGGACATCAAGCCGTTGGTGCTGACGAACTGCCAACGGGTACCGCCTCCGGCCCAGTTGGCCACTCGTTGCCCATCTTGAGCCGGATCGATCAACTGCAACGAATACCCGCCTCCAGCCGCACCTGCAGGCCAAGGCTCGACACTCTCGTAGCTGACCTCGGCGATAACCTGCTCTGGCTGAGTGCCTGTGCCCGGTTTGATCAAGCGCAACGGCTCGCCTTCGTTGGCCAGGCGCCCCTCGTACTCAGCCGCCACAGGAATGTTCCCATAAGTGGCAGTGAAGACAGCACGGTCCCGGGCCAACACCAGGTAACCGCCCGGATTCAGGATCGTGCCGGGCGGGATCAGCCCATCCACTCCCTCCAGTCGCCAGTTGGACAAGTCGAACGCATTCGAGACCGAAGCGTTGTAAAGCTCGACAAACTCAGCATCCGGGACGGGCGGCTGGTACATGATTTCGTTGATGACTATCTTGTCCTCAGGCCGTTCGACCGCGCCGGTATAACTGATGGTGAGGGTATTGCTTGTGCCGGCGACCGGTCGGCCCTTGCTGTCCAGGCCCACGATCACCAACGTATTGGTGCCCGGGCCCAGGGCAACGGGCATGGACCAGCTTGTGACGGTGCTCCAACTGACCGGATAGGCGATGCCATTGACGGTGATGGTAGCCACCTCCACCGGCGCCAGGCCGGTCAGCGTCACCAAGTTCCGATTAGTTGTGAAGCTGCTGGGGCCATTGACGCGGAAACTGGCAGCTACGGTGGCCAGTTGATTGAGGATGTAGGTGCGGCGCGCCGCGACGTAATCTTTGATGCTCTGAGGTGAAGCGGGGTTGACGCCCTGGCCCACCAACGCGTTGTATTTGGCGTCCAACACCGGATGCAGGTTAGCTGGCAACAGCGGGCCGTTGACCGCATCGGCAAAGGCGCGCCAGTAAGCCCGTTGGAAGGCGGGCCAGGCTCTGAACCGGTCCAGCACCGGCTCGTTGCTCCCGAACAGTGCGTCGTTGGTGCTGTTGCCGCCGGTGGCAAAGACAAAGTCGATGTCCCAGGGCAACATGACCCAGCGACCTTGGCGTGGCTTGTAGATGTACATGTTTTTGCCGCGCGCGTAACCCCAACTGTCCCAGTTGCCCACGATGCGTTCGGTAGCCAGGATGCGCATGAAGTTGTCGATGTCCACCAAGCTTTGCACCCGGCTCTGATACGGCTCAGGTTGGGCTGCATTCATGGCGTCCACCAAGGCAAACAGGTTGGTGAAATCGTTGGCCGACTCGGTCACCGCCCGAGGCCGGAATATCCAGCGGTAGCGCGCCACTTTCTTGACACCGCCTATGGTAGTGAAGTTCTGCAGGGTCGCGTCCACATTGCCCAACTTGTTATCGCCAGAATCGTCGAACTCGAACCAGTCCTCGACCTTGTGCAGGTTGCCGTCTTCGTCATCGGGGAACCACTGCTTGACCACGACACCGTTGGGTTGCTGGGCATCTTCGTAGAGGGTTTGGCGTTGCTGGCCATTGAAGAACATGCGGATGTAGCGCCGATACATGTAGGGTGCACCCAGCTTGCGCCCGATCCAATAGGAGACTTGTTCACCCTGAAAGTCGGGGATGCTGCCCAGGTTGCCCACGGTGGCCAGCACGAAATCGTCCGTGCCCAACATCAGGTCGTCTTTGGGGAAGTTGACCTCGTAATCGCAGGCGTTGCCGTCGGGTGAATTGTAGCCTGGAGTGTGCCACGGGCTGCCGCTGTAGAGCGTGCCCACATTGTACACCACGCGGAAGTTGCCGTAAACAAAGGTGGCATCGAGTGGATCGTTGCTCTGCTTTTCGCGGGTGGCCCAACGATCCACATTCCGCCTGCTTACCCACAGCCGGTAAACCCCAAACGCGCCCGACGGTTGCGTTTCGCCAAACCGCACCAAGCATTCTCGGTCCGGTGCATCGTGTGGGAACCGGCTAGTGGCTCGGGGCATGAAATTGTCGGTCGCCTCGATGTAAAAGGCCACAATCGTCCCGGCAGCTTGGCCTGGGATGATGGCGCTGAAGAAGCCCGCACCACGATTGGTCATGGCCACCGTCGTGTAATTGGTGTTGGGATCGACGCGATACTTTAGCGCCAACGCGGCCAAGCCATCGGGGTCATAGACCCGCGCAGTGACCGTGACGGCTTGGTTGGCCGCCGGCAACACAGGTTGGTGCGTGACGTCGGTGATGAACGGCCCAGCATTGGGTCGAGCCCGACTGTTGGGTGCGCCCGGGCTGCCCAAATTGCGGGTGGTGAGCATGTCGCCGGTGGCCTCCAAGTAATTGCCGTGCAACCGGAGCAGGATTTCGCGGCTACCAGCCAACCAGCGCACCTTGGCCCGCAGGGTAGCTGTGGAGCCTGCTGCGAGCGTCTGGGTCAGAGGTGTCCGAATCCGGTTGGCGCCCGTATCACCGCGGTCGCTGGCCACCACGTGCAGGCAGCCGCCGCTATAGCCGCCGGTGGGCTGCCAGTACGATCGACTGTGGGTGCCCTGGAACACCCAGCCAGCGGCACCGGAATCGAATGTGCCGTTGGCCACCAGGTTGCCGCCACCGGACGGAATGACCTCCACGTTGTCCACCAAACATTCCCCTGGCCCACCCAGCAAGAAGATATGTAGCTGGTCGGCGTTGGCCATGGCGCCGTTGTCCAGCAGGCCGGTAAACTGGATTGTGGTCCAATCGCTTTTGCTAGTCTCGTCGCTATCCGCCCAAGCCGGTGCACGCCGGCCATCGGCTCGGGCGTCGATCCGTTCCAAGCTACTGCCCCCACCGTCGGACCATCGGCCCCAGCGCCCGCCGGTGCCGTAGGTCACTTGGTCCACCACCACATGCAGTCGGTTGGTAACCAGTTGACCGAGCTGGTTAGTGCTGACCAGCAAGTCCGCCTTATCCAGCGTGATCGTATCGCCGGCGTTGCCCAACCGCCCACCGTAGTCGCCCAAGGTGACCGAGGGTGACAGGCCCGGATGGTTGGCCAACAGATTGGTCCGGTTGTTGGCTAGCACCAGGTAGCCGCCCGCCGGGATCACCGTGCCGTCGGGGAAGGTGAAACTGATCCCGCCCCGCAGCCGCCACTTGCTTAAGTCAACCGACTGATCACTGCGATTGTAGATTTCCACAAACTCGTCGCCGCTGTCCCGGGTAATCGGGTTATACATGATCTCGTTGATCACCACAGGGCTGATCAACGGCTGAGCGTTGGCTGCTGCCGGTGTAGGCCTGCTCAGGCGATAAAAGTCCGGGGCCCCGTCCGGCCAACGCCCGGTGGCCACGCCGTTTTCTTGGTCGGTGTATCGGACCGCGTCCAGCACCTTGGTGGCGTTACTGTGGATCAGATAGAGGGTCTCGCCCTGAGCACTGAGCGCAAACCCAAGCTGCGTCTGGTCGAACACCACAAAACCCCGGGCTGGAATGGTGGTGCCTGTGGGGATGCGGAATTTGTTGGTGGTAGGATCATCGGTCAGGAAGCAGCCGCCAATATTGACCGGGCTGGCGCTGTAATTGAACAACTCGATAAAGTCCAACTGCGGCTCGTCGGTATGGGCCAAGAACTCGTTGATCAGCACCGTACGGAATGGGTTGGCTGTGGCCACCTCATTGGTGCCGGGGCTACCGCCGCGCCGGTCGCTAGCAGCCCAAGCGCGTGGGTCCGCCTCGCCGTAGCTGGGTCGAGCCAGCACCAACGAGTGACCCGCCCCATCGGCAGCCACCGGCCAAGGCGGCTGGTCATCGTAGCTGAGCTCGAGCAACACCGACCCCAGCTCATCCCGCAGTTGGATGGTGCCCCCGGCGTTGTCCAGGACATTGGTGGTGTTGGCGGGTGCACCGGAGCGGACCAGCGGCCCCAAGACGCCGCTCAGGCCGTAAACCGCTTGCACGTCGGCTGGATTAGCAGCCACCACACAGTAACTGAGTGGTCCGATGGACGTGCCCGGCGGGAACCTGTATTGCACGTCGCCTGTGAACTGGTGGTCGCTGAGGTCTTCAGCCCACGGGTTGGAGTTGTACAATTCGATGAACTCCAGGTTCCGCCCGTCCGGTCGGTTGGTCGGATGGTACATGATCTCGGAAATGACCAGGCCGGTCCGCCGGCTGGACGCGCCGGGCGGTTCGTTGGTGCCGATGATGTAGGTGATGTCCAGTGGCGTGTAGGTCAGCGAAAAAGTCCGCTGCGAGTTGGGCAGGATGGTGTTAGGGGTTTGAGCCCGGTCCCGCACGTTGTTGACCGTGAGCGTATAGGTCACACCCACGCTAAGGGGGGCATCGGTGCGGAGCACCACCGTCATGCCATCGTCCAACAGCGACGCGCTTTCAACCGCCACTCCGCCAGTCAAGGTATAGTTGGTGGCTGCGGTGGCTGAGCTCGCTTCGACCGGCTCGGAAAACACCACGGTCACCAGCCGGTCGTCGCCCAAGTTCACCACCGAGACCAGCGTGGGTCGTGTGGTGTCCGGCAGCACTGTCAGGGTAGCACTGGCGCTGTTGGTGGTGCCGTACGGATTGGTGATCCGGCACTGGAAACTACTGCCGCTATCGGCCAGGCGCACTGGGCCGAGGGCATAGCTGGACTGGGTGGCCCCTGGGATAGGCTCACCGTTGCGGAACCATTGATAGGTCGCGCCCAACTTGCGCGCCAACTGCACGCTGAACGTGGCCACGCCGCCTTCTACCACCGTCACGTTGGTGGGCTGGCTGGTGATGATGGGCGGCCCCAAGCCATACGGCCGCAGATACTGGTTAGGAATGGGCGGTGCGCCGTTGGCCGGAGGGCTGCCGCCCGGCATCTGCCAGGTCACCGCCAGATTGTCGCCTCCGCCGCCTTCTTTCATGAGGGCTTCGATGTAGTAGCTGCGACCAGCGGTGAGGGCTTGCGGGGCGGACTTTTGCACAGCGGCATTGCCATCGCGGGATTCCTGGTAAACGCGCGAATCGGTCCAGGTTGCCACCCGGGCAATGAGCTGGCGGCGCGCAGGGGTATCGTCGGTGCTCAACCACAGCTCCGAGGCGTCGTCACTGGCGATGTAGAAGACGTAGTTGCCGGTAGTGGGTGGCGTGAGCAGGGCACGCAAGCGCTGGCCGTAATTGTCCCCTACGTTCAACGGCGCTTCGAACCCGTTGGTCAAAATCTCGTCAAACGACGGGTTGTCCGGAAAGGCCGGATTGTTGGTCAGGTCCGGGATCGTGACTCCGCCGATATTCTGGTACACTTCCCGGAGCACACCGTTGGATTGGGCTAGGCATGGGGTGGCCACCCCCAGCAAGGCTGCCACAACCCAAGCGATCTTGGTTGTCAGATCATTCATTTGTTCTGTCCCTACTGCGTCGTGACCGCTTACGATAGCACAGGTGGCTTCTCCTGCCTAGGCAGACCTCTGCTGAATGTGGCCGCGGGGCAAGAGCCAGGCCTCCAGAGCTGTGGCAACGCGGCTGCGCCGGTGCCAGGCTCTGGGCTCAGGGATGCCTTTGCGCCAGGCTGTTGCCCGCGCAGCTCTGGAGCCGAGCTGAAAGTGGTTGACTCTGCAGCAAGCACTCTGCGGCCACCCCACAGTTTTGAGACGGCCTGAATCCTGCTGTCCGCGCAAATGCTAAAACGGCAGACCCGTTTCTGGCCTGCCGAGCGCCAGGGTTGCCCCGGGCCTGGTCAGCGCCGCAGGGCCACAACCATGCCAGTGCCCAACTACCAAGACCCCAGGGGGGCGGGCCTTTGGCTGGCAAGAGCCAGGGGGCCGTTTTGGCTCATTTGCCTAGGGCAGAAAAGGCTTTGCCAGGTGCTTGCGCGCTGGATAGAAACTGGCATGGCAGTGAACAGCCCCAGCGCCGCATGCACGGAATGGCACTATGATTATGGGAGTCGCTAACCAAACGCCCGGTTTGTTTGCGGTAAACCAAGCGTCCACTGCGCCTGTGCGTTGGGGCTGGCCGGGCTGGGCAGCAAGAGCCGTTGCGTTGAGCCTATGCGCAGCGTGGGCTTGGGGCCAAGCGGCTGTGGAGCCAGCAACCGGCCAAGGGCAAGCCGTTGTCCTGACCGTCGAAGGCCGAGTTGAAGTGGCCCGCCGTGGCATCCTGCAGTGGGCGCCCGCCAAAACCAATCAGACGCTTCAGGTCGGCGATCGGCTCCGCACCGGCCCACGCAGTCGCGCCACGGTTCAGTTGTCGGACCTGAGTGTGCTGCGGATTAACGAGCTGACCACCCTGGAAATTCAGCCGCCCCAGGCTCACGGGATCAAACCGGGTTTGGACCTGCGGTCTGGCGCAGTTTATTTCTTCAATCGGGAGCGGCCCGGCCAAATCGAGTTCCGCACCCCCCTGGCTTCCGGCGCCATTCGCGGCACCGAGTTCCATCTGGCCGTCGAGGCCGACGGTGCCACGGTGCTGACGTTGCTGGATGGTGAGGTGGCCTTGACGGCTGGACCGGAGACGCTGGTGCTCCGAAGTGGTGAGCAAGGGATCGTCCAGCCGGGCCAGCCCCCGCGCAAAGCCCCGGCCATCGAGACCATCAACATCATTCAATGGGTGCTGTATTATCCGGCGGTGATCGATCCGGACGAGCTGGGCCTCAGTGCCGCCGAGCAGCAAGCCTTGGCCGAATCGCTGGCGGCCTACCGGGCGGGGGACATGCTTGCAGCTTTAGCGGCCTATCCTTTGGATCGGCAGCCAGCCTCCGAGCCGGAGCGCATCTATCGTGCGGCAGTGCTGTTGGCCGCTGGCCAAGTCGAACCTTGGCTGAGCAGCGTGGCTGCGCTGGCGCCTGAGACAGCTCCAGCCCGAGCACTGCGGGAGATGGTTGCGGCTGTCAAAGGCCAGACGCTGCCCGAGCTGCCTCCGCCTCAGACCGGCAGTCATTGGCTGGCCCGTTCTTATTACCATCAATCCCAAGCTGAGCTAGAGCAGGCCCGAGCCGCAGCAGCCCAAGCCACGCGGCTGGCCCCGCAGTTTGGTCCGGCTTGGATCCGGTTGGCCGAGCTCGAGTTCAGTTTCGCCCGAACTGACCGGGCGTTAACCGCGTTGGATCGTGGGCTAGCCTTAGCGCCGCGCCACGCCCAAGGCATGGCCTTGCGTGGCTTTGTGCTGTGCGCCCAGCGGCGATTTGCGGCGGCTCTGGAACAATTCGGCCAAGCCATTGCGCTGGATGGCGGGCTGGCCAACGGCTGGTTGGGCCGCGGGTTGCTGCGGCTGCGCGCCGGCCAAACTGAGGCTGGCCGAGCCGATTTGCAGGTGGCTGCAGCTTTGGAGCCGCAACGATCCTTGCTGCGCAGTTACTTGGGTAAGGCCTGGACCTACACGCGCGACTGGTCCCGAGCCAGACACGAGCTTGACCTGGCTCAGAAGTTGGATCCCAACGACCCGACAGCCTGGCTTTACTCAGCGCTGCTGAACCAGCAACAAAACCGGATCAATGCCGCCGTGCGGGATTTGGAGCGGTCCCGCGCACTCAACGACAATCGCGCCGTGTATCGGTCCCGACTGTTGTTGGACCAAGACCGTGCGGTGCGCAGCGCCAACCTGGCAGCTATCTATCGCGACGCCGGGTTACCCGAGGTGAGTTTGCGCCAGGCCGCCCGGGCTGTGACCTACGATTATGCCAATTACTCGGCCCACCTGTTCCTGGCCGAAAGCTACGCTGCCTGGCGCGATCCCCGCACCATCACACTGCGTTACGAGACGCCCTTCTTCAGCGAGTTGCTTTTGGCCCAATTGTTGGCCCCGGTGGGCGCTGGGAACTTGTCCCAGTACATCTCGCATCAGGAATACTCGGCGTTGTTTGAGGGTGACCGGCAGGGGCTGTTTTCACGCACCTGCTATGACAGCTCGGGCGACTGGGTCGAGGAGTTCTCCCAATACGGCACGATCAAAGACTTCATGTATGCGGTGGACCTGTTTGCTCGGCACCAGGAAGGGTGGCGCCCCAACAACGATCTGCGCCAGGTGCAGGTCAGCGGCCGGTTCAAGCAACAGCTCAGCCCCCAGGATAGCCTCTGGTTCCAAGCCAGCTTTTACAACGCCGACTCGGGCGACATCCTACAATACTACAACCCGGCCCAAGCCAACCGCGGCTTGCGCGTGGATGAGGATCAGCAGCCGAACCTGTTTTTGGGCTATCATCATCAGTGGGCGCCCGGGGTGCACACGTTGGTGTTGGCCAGTTGGTTGACTGATACCGTCACAGCCACCAATCCCTCGGCAGGCGTGTTTACTTTGAACCGCAGTGCAGCCGGTGTGGTGACCAACGTAGTCTTGAGCCCGGTCAATCCCAACAGCGCACGGTTCCGCGAAGGTTACCTGAGCGATTACCGGATCTTCTCCGGTGAGCTGCAGCAGGTTTGGCAGCAGGAACGGCACACCGTGGTTGCCGGCGGCCGAGTCCAGGTTGGCCAAGTGGACACAGACGACCTGTTGGATTTGCGGCCTCACAGCGCATTCTCGGGCAACTACCCCAACCCGGCTTCGTTGACGGAGTTCGAAACGGACGTGAACCGGTTCGCCGGCTACGGCTATTACAGTCTGGAAGTGGTGGCGCCGCTGCAGTTGGTGGCCGGCCTCAGCTACGACTACATCCACTACCCGGCCAACACCGACTATCCGCCCTTGACCGACCAAGAGCGCCACAAAAGCCGATGGTCGCCCAAGGCTGGTCTGATCTGGACGCCCACCCCGGACACCGTCGTTCGTTTCGGCTACACCCGATCCTTGGGCGGCCTGTTCCACGACCAAAGCGTACGGCTTGAGCCCAGTCAGGTGGCTGGGTTCGTTCAGAACTACCGCAGTTTGATTCCCGAGTCGGTTGTGGGGCCGGTGCCCGGCACCCGATTCACCACCTATGGCCTTGGGGTGGACCATCGGTTCCCGACCTGGACGTATGTGGGTGCGGCAGCCGAACTGCTTCGGTCCGAGGCTGAGCGGGCCTTAGGTGCCTTCGAGATAACCGGCCCGCTGTACATCGTGCCCTTGCAGCCAGGCCTGGCTGCGCCCGCGGTGCTGCAAGAGACCTTGGACTACCGCGAGCGGTCTTTGAGCGTGTATGCCGGCCAACTGTTGGGCGAGGAATGGGTCTTGGGCGTGCGATACCGCTTGGCTTATGCCGAGCTCGAAGACCGCTTCCCTCAAATTCCACCAACCGCTACGCATCATCCCCAGCGGGATGTGGACGGCACTTTGCATCAGTTGGACTTGTCGGTCCGGTACAATCACCCGGCGGGGTTCTTTGCCGAATTCAATGCGCTTTGGACTCATCAACGCAATGAGGGTTACACGCCGAGCTTACCCGGAGAAGATTTCTGGCAGTTCAACCTCTGGGCTGGCTACCGACTCTGGCAGCGCCGGGTCGAAGCCCGCCTGGGCATGTTGAACCTCACCGACCGCGATTACCGGCTGAACCCGTTGAACTTTTACCTGGAACTGCCGCGGGAACGGCTGTTTGCAGCCGCACTCAAGCTGAACCTGTAGGCACCTGGGCTCGGCCTGCTGCTGGTCGTGACCCCTCCATCATGAACTCAACAGTTCCCTCAACCATCGGCAGCATAGCCAGACTAAGCAGTCGTTTAGCCCACCATAGGCCCGGGCCTTCCAGCCACCAGCCCGCCTAGCTCATGCCCGTTTTGGCACCCGAACCTTCGCTGCTGAAGTCGCGCCTGGCCGCTGGCCTGGTCGGCGCAGCCCTGGCGGTAAGCTTGGGGCTTGGGCTGCACAGTTTTCGACTAGGCCAAACGCTGCTCTACTGGAGCTACGATCTGCCGTTCATTGTGCGGCCTGTGGTGCCACCTCACGAAGCGGTGGTCGTGTATATGGACGACGAGTCCCACGAGAAACTTGGCCAGTCCCGCCTAGCACCGTGGGACCGGTCGTTGCACGCCCAATTAGTGGATCGGCTCAGTGCCGCTGGTGCGCGGGCCATTGTGTTCGACGTGGTGTTTAGCGATCCTGGCCCTGTGCCCGAACACGATCAGCAATTGGCCCGTGCGTTCCGCGCCAGTGGCCGAGTGATCCTGGCGGCTGATACTGTGCCAGCGGGCTTGGGCACACCCACCCGACAACGGGCTGTGATCCCGCCCCTTGACCTTTTCCGCGACGCTGCGGCCAGTTTCGGGTCGGCCGAGACGCTCCCTTGCCATGACTTTGCTATCCGCCAGCATTTCCATGGCACGGCCGATGACTTAGTGCCCAGCCTCAGTTGGGCTACGGCAGTCTTTGTGGGCGCGCCCGTCACCCGCCAACCAGAAGCCCGGCTGCAAGAACGCTGGATCAATTACTACGGCCCGCCTGGCACCTTGCCGCACCTGAGCTACTACCGGGCACTGGACCCGCAGGGTGCACCGGACTGGTGGTTTCGTGATCGAGTGGTGTTCGTGGGGGCTTGGCTGCTGACCAAGTTCGCCGGCGAGCGCAAAGACGAGTTCCGGAATCCTTTCTCGTATTGGCGCACCCAAGACCGGTTCATTTCCGGTGTGGAAGTTCAAGCCACCCAGTTTCTGAACTTGATTCGGGGCGATTGGCTGCGGCGTTGGCCTGACTGGGTGGAACGGCTGGTGCTGGCCGTATTAGGGGCGGCGTTGGGCTGGGTGCTGTTCCAATGCCGGCCGTTGACCGCCACCGGGTTGGCGCTGGGGTTGAGTCTGGGCACAGCCGCCACGGCTACGGGACTATTTGTGGGACAGCGACTGTGGTTTCCGTGGCTGGTGGTGGTAGCCCAAGTGACCGGGACAACGCTGGGCAGCATCGTCTTCAATTCCATCCGACTTTACATCCAGAAACGCCTCTACGAACAAACCCTGGCGCTGTATCTGTCGCCCAAACTGGTCAAGAAATTCGCCTCCGACCCCAAATTCCTCAAGCCGGGCGCCGAAAAACAGACCTTGACCATCTTGTTTACTGACATTGCCGATTTCACTACCCTGAGCGAGGGCGTCGATTCCGATGAGCTGGCGCGGGTGATGAACCAGTATTTCGAGCGAGCCGTCACCGAGTGCATCCATCCCACCGACGGCACAGTGGTCAAGTACATTGGCGACGCCATTTTCGCATTCTGGAACGCGCCGGAACCGCAACCCGACCATGCCCTGCGCGCCTGTCGGGCCGCGCTGGCCTTAGCGCGCCTGCCGCCGCTGTATCTGAACGGCCGCCCGCTCCGCACCCGGCTGGGCTTGCATACCGGCGTGGTTAATGTCGGCAACTTCGGTAGCACCGCTCGGGTGGATTACACCGCCTTGGGCGACAACGTGAACCTGGCCTCGCGCATGGAAGGCCTTAACAAACACTTGGGCACCACACTGCTGGCCACGGCTGACACTTACGCCGCTGTGGCGGACCGGATTGTGAGTCGGCCCTGCGGCCGGTTCCGGCTGAAGGGCTTCGAAAAGGCTGTCGAAGTGCATGAATTGCTCGGCTGGGTTGAAGAGGCCGATCTGCCCACACGCCCCTGGCGCGAGGCCTTCGCCCAAGGGTTGCTCGCCTTCCAGCAACGGGATTTCGCGACCGCTGAAGCCCACTTTCGCCGCACCTTGGCCTTACGGCCTGACGATGGCCCAGCGCGCTTTTACCTAGCGCAGTCGGAGCAGCTACGCCTCCAGCCACCCCCACCGGATTGGACCGGCGAAATCGAGCTCAAAGAGAAATGAACCCCAGCCCTGCGGAGCAGTTGTTGAGCTTCAGGTAGTGAGTCGCACAAAGCCGTTCGAACGCGGGCCGCGGCAGTGCGGTCGAATGGATGTCACCATGCGGGTAAGATACGCTTCGTGCCAATTTTTAATTGTCAGGGCCAAAAGGCTGGGCAGACTCGGAGCCCTTCATGAGCGGTGACAACCTGTTAATAGTCGCTGACAGCCAACGGGACGCAAACATGCTGTATGCAGTGCGGATGTTTGTGCCCGATCCGTTCATTTACTTGCGATTGCGCGGCCGGCCCTACGTGGTGTTGAGCGACCTGGAGATCGACCGGGCGCGCCACCAGGCCAAGCATTGCCGGGTGTTGTCGCTCAGGCACTGGCAAGACAAGGCGCGGGCCCAAGGCATTGCCCGGCCCGGGTTTGCGCACGTGATTTGGCTCCTTCTCAAAGCCCATCGGCTCAAGAAAGTCACTGTCCCCTACAATTTTCCCGCCGGCCTAGCCCAAGAACTGCGCCGGCTCAAAGTCCAACTGAAAGTCTCCAAGGCGCCCGTGTTCCCGAACCGCGAGATCAAGACCGCTGACGAGGTCAAGAAAATCTCCGCGGCCCTAATGATGGCTGAGGTGGGGTTGGCCGAGGGCATCCAGACGATCAAGTCGGCCAAGATCGACAAACGCCGGCGCCTGATTTACCACGGTGTGCCCCTGACTTCCGAGAAGGTGCGCGGGATTATTGACACGGCCATTTTGCAGGCCGGCGGCCTGCCGTGGGGCACGATTGTGGCTGGCGGACGGCAAGCTTGCGACCCGCATGAGGTTGGCCATGGCCCGTTGCGCGCCAATGAACCAATCATCATCGATGTATTTCCGCGCTCGCAGAAGACGGGGTATTTTGGGGATATCACCCGTACGGTGGTGCGCGGTCGGGCTTCAGAGGCCGTCCGGCGCCTTTACTACACGGTCGAGCGCGCCCAGCAACTGGTTTTCCAACAGTTGCGCAGCGGAGTCCGGGGTGGGCAAATCCATCAGGAAGTGCTCAGCTTTTTCGAGCGCGAAGGTTACAAGACCGGCAGGTCCAATGGCCACATGCAGGGCTTCTTCCACGGCACCGGCCACGGCGTCGGGTTGGAAATTCATGAAGCGCCCCGGCTAGGGCCACGCTCGACCGACAAACTCCGCCCAGGACACTTGGTCACGGTCGAACCGGGCCTTTACTACCTGGAGCTGGGCGGAGTGCGGCTGGAAGACATGGCCCTGGTGCGCCGCGACTCGGCCCGCAACCTGACCCGATTCGAAAAGGTGTTGGAGATCTGAGGCTGAGCCCGACTTGGGGCTGGCCAGGCCGGCACGGCCCGAGCAAACCGGTGCTGCCCCACGGGCCCGGTGGGTCAGTTGCCCGCCTTCCTCAGGCAACCTTGGGGTTTTAATCCGAGCCATTCTCGTGCTAGCCATGAGGTGAACTGGTGCCCTATCATCAACCCCAGGCAGAGCTTATGGTTGAGCAAGATAGACCAGTGGCACCTGGCCAAGACCGCGAGCGCAAAGGTCCAGAAGACCGCGCGCAGATGAGCGACTTGGAACGGCTACGCCATTCCTGCGCACATGTGATGGCGGCAGCTATCCTGCGTTTATGGCCCGAGGCGCAACTGGCCTACGGGCCGCCAGTCGAGGATGGGTTTTACTACGACCTGGAATGCTCGCACCGGATCACACCGGACGATTTCCCCAAGATCGAGGAGGAGATGCGCCAGGTCATCCAGGCTAACTACCCCTTCGAGCGCATCCAGGTCACCCGCCAACAGGCTCTTCAAGACGCCCAAACCGGGCGGCTGGGCGCCTTGACCGAGCGGCCTGGCCACCCCAGCAAGTTCAAGCTGGACCTGCTGCAGCAAATCCCCGACGGCGAACCGATCACCTACTACCGCAGCGGCGATTTTGTGGACTTGTGCGCTGGGCCGCATGTGGCACGCACTGGCGACATTGGCGCCTTTAAGCTCACCAGCGTGGCCAGCGCTTACTACAAAGGCGACGAGCGCAATCCCCAGCTCCAACGCATCTATGGGGTGGCCTTCCCCACCCAGCGCCAGTTAGACGAATACTTCGCGATGCTGGAGGAGGCCAAACGCCGCGATCACCGCAAGATCGGCCAAGAAATGGGCTTGTTCATCATCGATCCGGACTATGTCGGGCCGGGCCTGCCGTTGTGGCTGCCCAAAGGGGCGGTCTTGTGCGAAGAATTGGAGAAGCTAGCCAAGGAGACCGAGTTTGCCGCTGGCTACCTCCGCGTCAAGACACCCCACTTGGCCAAGGAAAAGATGTACACCACCTCGGGCCACCTGCCTTACTATGCCGAGAGCATGTACCCGCCAATGGAACTGCGGGAAGCCGACCGCGCCGGAGCTGGGACCACTGCGCCAGCCGAACGGTACTACCTCAAAGCCATGAACTGCCCGCATCACCACCGAATCTACGCGGCTGAACCGCGCAGTTACCGGGATTTGCCCTTGCGCTTGGCTGAATATGGCTGCTGCTACCGGTATGAACAGAGCGGTGAGTTGTTCGGCCTGATGCGGGTGCGGTCGTTGAACATGAACGATGCGCACATTTACTGCACACCCGAGCAGTTTGCCGAGGAGTTCAACGCCGTCAATCAGATGTATCTGCGCTACTTCAAGATCTTCGGCATCGAACGGTATGTGATGCGCTTCAGCACCCATGCCCCCGAAGGCTTGGGCCGCAAATACGTCAACGAACCTGAGCTGTGGCGGCAGACCGAAGATATGGTCCGGCAAGTGCTCAAAGACTCCGGCATCAATTACGTCGAGGTCCCCAACGAGGCGGCCTTTTACGGCCCGAAAATTGACGTGCAGGTCTGGAGCGTCATCGGACGCGAATTTACCCTGGCGACCAATCAGGTGGACTTTGCGGTGCCGAAACGATTCGGCCTGGTATATCGCGATCGGGATAACACCGACAAGACCCCGCTGTGCATTCACCGGGCGCCTCTGGGCACACACGAGCGGTTCATCGGTTTCCTCATCGAGCATTACGGCGGTAATTTCCCGCTGTGGTTGGCCCCTGAGCAGGTCCGGGTGTTGCCGGTCACCGAAGCGCAATTGCCTTATGCCCGCAGCCTGGTCGATGAGCTGCGGGCTCACCAGGTGCGAGCCGAGCTTGAGTTCAGCAATGATAAACTCCAAGGTCGCATTCAGCGGGCTGAGCAGGCCAAGGTGCACCACATCCTGGTGGTAGGCGCCCGAGAACAGGCCGCCGGCACGGTCGCAGTCCGCATCCACCGCAAAGGCCAGCAAGGCGTTAAACCGCGCGCTGAAGTGGTGGCCGACATTCTAGCCGCCATCCGCGAACGGCGTCCCGACTGATCCGCAGCACGCGAGCACTCTACCGGGCCTTTTAGTCCAAAGACGGATGCGGGTTGAATTGCGGCGTAGCCCAGGTGGTTGACCAGACTGGCCCAGCGATCAAAAACCATCGACCGCAACGCCCCCCTCGCCGTTCTCCCAGACCTGCGCGACTGGATGGCCGAAGATGACCTAGCCCACTTCCTCATCCACGCTGTCCAGCGGCTGCCGCTGTCAGCCTTCGCCGTCAACTACAAGGGCTGTGGGGATGAACAATACCCACCCCACATGATGCTGGCGTTGCTGATTGACTGCTATGCCAACGGCATCTTCAGTTCCCGTCGCATCGAGCGGGCCAC
>Ga0207433_10001520_pt1 | contig 49751 bp, 33 predicted proteins | sample YelNatPaOPGAMG01_FD_187559 | JGI IMG/M metagenome (GOLD analysis project Ga0207433, IMG submission 187559) | Hot spring thermophilic microbial communities from Obsidian Pool, Yellowstone National Park, USA - OP-RAMG-01 (SPAdes) (version 3) | ecosystem: Environmental > Aquatic > Thermal springs...
TACATAAAATTTTAGAGGAATAACTGAAATTGATACTCATAGCAAAAAAGCTTTAAGGAGAATTATTGCCTCGTGGATAGAATAAATTTTAACCAAATAAAAAGGAAAAAATCAAGAAAGATTTCCCGTGAAAAAGATCCAATTAAAGAGAATAGCATATTCGAACTATTCGTCTATACTACTCAAATTCGGGAATATTTGAACTTAGTTCGGATATGACCAAGTTATATGAAATGCCGAACCTCGCTTCGAAAAAGCTAAAGAATCAGGTAATATATTTAAAGGTTTATATGAAGCCTAAAAAAAAGGTAAAAATTATGATGAAGATGAACACAAAAAATTTGGGGATAATGGCACTATTAGCAGTGTTGGTAATTAATGTTGTTTTGATAAGTGGGTGTACAAAAAAAATAAGTCCCACTGAACCTGAAATACTTGTGCCAGAAGATTCTCCCCAACTTCCATACAGAGGATTCTTTATGGGGGTGTTACCTACTACTGCTCATGGTCAGTCTTTCGATGATGCATATACTCAAGCAAGTAGGTACTCTGAATTCGTTCCTGTGTGGGGAAGACCTACTCCATTCTATAACCTTGCAGATGACTTAAGTGGAAGTTGGGGGCAGACCTTTGTCAAACAGCTTATTCGCGAGAAAGGAATGTTTCCGATAGTTCATATGTCATTTATTGGTCCTGGGTTAACTCTTGTCACTCCGCCAGGAATGGAGAATGCAACTTTAAGCGACCCCGCGTGGAGGGAAGCATATAAACAGGCAGCCCTTGATATTGTGAAGGCTACACAACCACGATACCTATCAGTGGGGAATGAAGTCAACAGATGGTATGAAAAATATGGTGAAGATGGACCTAATGGTTTCAAAAACTATGTTTCTCTATACGAAGAGATATATGATGAAGTTAAAAAAATATCACCAGAAACAAAGGTATTCTGCATTTTCGCCAGAGAAATTGTTTCCGAAAACCGTGAAGCGAACTTGGAAGTTCTTTGCCTGTTCAACCCTAACAAAATGGATTTATTAGTTTTCACCAGTTATCCTTATACGCTTGGGAAAACTAATCCTTCAATGATTCCAGATGATTATTATTCCAAGGCATCGGATTATATGTCAGGAAAACCATTTGGCTTCAGTGAAGTTGCTTGGGCATCACTTGATGCACTTGGAGGAGAACAAGCACAAGCAGATTTTATTATGCAAGCGACAACCAGACTCACTCGAGATAGAGGAATAAATTTGCATTTATTTGGATGGTCATGGCTCCATGACTTAAATGAAAACGATGCAGTCGGCTTAATTAAATTTAACGGAACTGAAAAACTTGGTTACGCAGCCTGGAAAAATTTATCCGGGAAATGAAGATGAAAAAATTTTGCAGGGTTCGGAACTCTGCGGTTGCTTCGCAACCTTGCTTTTCGGGTCATATAACAGCGGATAAACGGTTCGGCTCTTGCAGAGCCTCACCCAAATTTTCCCTTCGGGAAAACTTCTTTTATCCGCTAAACGTTAGGCGACATATTACTCGGTGGGCGTTTAAAATACTTTAATTGTATGCGAGGATAGTGATGTTTAGGGATTCAAGATTTCATAAAAAAGCACTTCTTTTATCATACTTCACGGTAGGATATAATATCTTAGAGGGAATAGTATCAATCTTTGCCGGATTATTCGCTGGTAGCATCGCCTTAGTTGGATTTGGTCTAGATAGTTTTGTTGAATCTTTGTCTGGAAGTGTAATGATTTGGAGATTTAGAAAACACGGGAAAATATCAGAAGAGGAAGAGGAAAAAGTTGAGAAAAAAGCGATAAGATACGTTGCTTATACTTTCTTTATACTGGGTACGTATGTTTTATATGAATCTGTCAAAAAATTGTATTTTCATGAAATCCCTGAACCAAGTCTTTTAGGAATAATCATCGCTATGGTTTCAATTGTAGTAATGCCAGTTTTGTTTTATATGAAATATCAAACCGGAAAATCAATAAATAGTAGAAGCTTAGTAGCAGACTCTAAACAAACACTTGCATGTGTATTTATGTCTGTTGCTTTGTTAATTGGATTAGGACTGAACTATTTATATGGGTTATGGCAAGCAGATCCTATCGTTGGATTAGTCATTGTGATCTTTCTAATAAGAGAAGGTTATAACAATTTAAAGGAGGAAAAATTATGCAGTTGTTAATTTTTACGCCCGCCCGTGCACTTTGCAAACCCGCCCCCTGTTAGCCGCAATGCAGTTAAGCGAAAGAAGTCTTAACCGGAGACCTGAAAATGTCAAATGATACCGAGGGCACGATCATCGACTTCCTTTAAGACTCAATCGCCTATCTCGAGAACAGAATAAGCATTGTTGATAATAAGGCCAATATCCTGCTTGCAGTTGATGGGGTACTATTGGGTTCTCTTTCGGCTTCTCCAATCAACACCTATGGTTACATCATTTTAGGTGAAGCTTTTGTTTTGCTTACAATCATTGCTTTGCTTCTGCTAAAGACGATTTGACCAGCTAAACGCTTCTTTAGCTTGAAAGTGCCCTTTCAGAAAATAGATGTTGAACACTATGTTATGTGTTCCGATAAGAATTACCCATCCACAGGTGAAGACTACCTGAAGAAATTAAAGGAACCTTCCTCAACCGTTCCTGCTAGCGCCATAAGTATCTCAGATATGATATATGTTTTTATGATGGATGTTATTAGCTGAGATTATCCTGCAATCACACGATCGGTGCTGATAAAATCAGCAGATAATGGCAGAAGTTTTAATTCTGTTTGGGAAGGAGAAATTCCCTTGCTCGTAGACAAAATGTTGAAACGGATCCAAGGCCCTCCAGGCCTTCTCAAGGTGATCATTGGCTCGAGTCTTGTGGCCCTCCTCATTTCTCTTGCCATGGTCGGTGTCGCAAGTGCATTTGATTTCAAGCTGAACCCGGCAATTCCATCCGCATGGGACGCCATCGGCGCAGCGATTTTCGCAGCCCGAATGGTAAAACCAAAGTAGTCTTTGTGGAAAAATCATTTTTCTGGCTCTACGTGAATGGTCACATGATAATTGTATTTTTCCTGAAGTAGAGATTCGATATTTCTGGTCAGTTCATGGGCAGACTCGATACTGATTTTAGGATTAAGTCGAATATGAAAAGTCAGTTCCGAGTGTTCCCCATACTTGTGCAAATGGAAATGATGCACATCCGATATCTCATCTGAAAAATGATATACAATTTGCGAAATCTCTTGGATCAGATTCTCAGAAAGGGCTTCCCCGATAATATCACTCGTATTTTTACGTACAATGTGGTAAGCAGCATAAATAATGAGGAGAGAGACGAAAATTCCAAGAACCCCATCGATCCACCAAAAATGTCGGCTTAAAAATGCACCGACCACAATAAGGAAAGAAGCAATGGCATCACTGCGATGATGCCAACCATCCGCAACGAGAGAAGTGGACTTAATCATTTTCCCCAAATAAAATGAAAATTGTGCCAATCCTTCTTTTAAAAGAGTTGAAATTACAAAAACAATGATAGCTATCTTTGGATAACTCACTGATTTAAAATGCAAAAGCCTGTTGATTGACTCTTTGGTAAAATTGACTCCTACCACCACAAGAAGCGTGCCGATCACAATGCTGGCCACAAGTTCTGCCCGTCCATGGCCAAACGGATGTTCTTGATCTGCAGGTTTGCTGGAAAGCCGAAATCCCAGCATCACGACCATGGATGTCAATGAATCAGAAAGTGTATGCCAAGCATCCGCGATCATGGCAACTGAATGAGACACAAGACCGGCCCAGAGTTTCAATCCAAAAAGGGAAGTATTAATGACAATGGAAACGATGGCCTCTAAGTAGCCAATTTTTGTTTTTGATAATTTTCTGAGGATTGCTTTCATGCCGTTCCCCATGGTTCTTGAAGCGTTTTTTAAGTCCATATTCTTTTTTTTCAGGAAGTCCCACAGCATTCTTTATGCTGTTGCCACTTGGGGCCCGGCATGAAAACCTGATCTTCCTGAAATTAAGGAACAGAAAAATATAGGAACAAAAAAATAAAATTTCAAGGTCCACTTAAGAGAAAAGAATTCCCCTCTCCCATTTTCTCACTGCATTGATCCGATAAATGGCAGAAGCCTTTTGGAGCATTTCAAAAGAAATGACCTGTTCTTCAATCTCTCCTCGTTGAAGGAGCCACGCCCGGAATGTGCCTGGAAGAAGACCACATTCCACTGGAGGGGTAATGTATTTGCCTTTCCACTCAATGACAATGTTGCCAATGGTCGTTTCTGTTACCTCCTGTCTCTCATTCCACAAAATCACATCATCGCAATCTGGAAGACCGTCGAGTTTCTCCTCGTAGAATTTTCGAAAAGTGGTTTTGTGATACAAAAATCGGTTGGAAGAATCCACAGGGTCTTTTGCGAGACAGAGACGAAGGGGTGAACGAGATTTTAAAGAAGAAAGAGGAATACTTTCCACAGAAGGAATGCCTTGTTCAGAAATGACCAATCGAACCCGATGCGGCACAGATTCGAATGTCCGAGCTTCTTTTTCAAGTGCGTCTCTCCATTTTTTTTCGTCTATAGGAAAATCAAAATATTGAGCAGAAGAAAGGAGCCTTTGAAAATGTAAATCCCACAAAAAATATCCTTCTTTCGGTGTCCAGAGCAGGGTTTCCAACAGAGAAAATTCAGGTTCTTTTTTAAATACAATATCTGCCTTTAAAAGACATTCTTCATATTCTTTTTCTGGATGAGAATCCCACACAATGCCTCCTCCAGTCCCATATTCCACCTTTCTTGTATCTCGATGAATGACCGCGGTCCGAATGGCCACATTGAATTGCGCTTTTCTCCGGGGAGCAAGATATCCAATCGCACCACAATATACCCCACGAGGACCTGGCTCCAACGAGGCAATGATTTCTGTGGTTCTTGGCTTGGGTGCACCCGTAATCGAAGCAGGGGGAAAAAGGGCTTGAAAAATTTTTACCAGAGAGGCTTTGGTTTCTCCTGCAATGGTCGAAGTCATTTGCCACACTCTGGGATATTTTTCCACTTCGTACAATGCGTTCACCCGCACAGTGCCAAAACGGGCAATCCTCCCAATGTCATTTCGGACCATGTCCACAATCATGAGATTTTCTGCCCGATCTTTTGGAGAATGCCACAATGTCGATGCGCGGATTTTATCTTCTTCGAATGTTCGGCCTCTGGCAATGGTCCCTTTCATGGGTTTTGAAATAATTTTCTCCCCATCGAGTCTGAAAAAAAGCTCAGGAGAAGCAGAACACACAATCCACTTCTCGGTCTGCAGAAATGCGGGATATTTTGGCCTATGCGCTCGGACAAGATCCCAAAACCAGGCCAGAGGATTTCCAGTGAGTTGACTTTGGAGTTTGAAAGTGAAATTCACCTGATATGTTTCCCCATTCTGGATGAATGTTCGAATTTGATTCACCGCATGAGAATATTGAGATTTGGACCATCCCGATGTCCATGGTTCTAAAGAATATCCTTCTGAGATTTTTAAGGGAAGAAAGGTGCTCTTTTCTGGAGGAGAGAAAATTCCAAACCAAACCAGAGGAAAATGATTCCCTTCTTTTGCAGAGAATGCAGAATCAAATGCAGAACTTGCCTCATACGCAATCCATCCGACTGCATACCATTTTCCCGTTCGGACGATCTCTTCGATCTCCTCCAAAATCTGCAAGACTTCCGAGATGTGGAGCGTTTCCAAGATTCTGATGGGATTTTTGAAATAAAGCCAATTTCCGGCTTTGTCTCGAAGAAGAACAAAAACCTCTGACTCCGCGATGGAACATTTTTCTTTCATTTGAACTGGATCCAATGTTGGATATTTAATTTACAAAATTTTGGGTACGATTGCTTGCTTGATTTTGACCCAAAAATTTTCTATGTTAGTTCGATGAAGTGAGTCTCATCCATGCTTTACAATCGGGTGGCCATTTTAGGTTCAATCAGTATTGATACCATCGAAATTTCTGGACAACCTCCCTTCCAAAAATTGGGTGGTGTAGTAATCTATGGAGGTCTTACCTTTGTCCAGCACGGAACGGAAGTGCATATTTTTTGTAATGTGTCCCCTCAAGATCAATGGATATTCGATTTTTTCAAAAGCCACCACCTCGAATGGGAAGGGAAAATAAAAGGCGCAACGACCCGATTTTTAAACCGTATGGAGGGAGACCACCGCTTCCAAAAAGTCAGTGCCATTGCAGATCCTATTGAAATGACTTCATTATCCCAATTGAAAAATGTAGACCTTGTATATTTAGGCCCTCTCCATCCAGAAGATATTCATCGAGATGTATTGGACCTTTTGGATTTAATCGAATGCAAAATCGCATTGGACATTCAAGGATATACTCGAAAGATAGAAAACGGAAAAGTCCTTCCCAAAGTATCCCCTGTTTTAGAAGAAGTACTGAAACACATTTACATTCTAAAAGCAGATGCCATGGAATTCCAACTTGTTCTAAAAGCATTTGGCATGCCCATCAAGCAATTCCAACACCATTTTGGAATTGAAGAATTGGTGATCACTGAAGGAAAAACTGGAGGAGATTGGTATGACTTTTCAGGACGTCAACTCCACTATGTCCCTCCCTACCTTGTAGAAAATGGGGATCCCACTGGCGCAGGAGATGTCTTTTTTTCTTCGTATCTCTGGGCTCGATTTTTTCAAAAATACCCTGTAGAAAAAGCCTTGGACCATGCCAGTCTGATTTCTGCAAAACAAATCGAGGGCCATTTTATTTCTCGTGGAGACCTTGTATGTCAATAAAAATGGAGAAATCCGTGTACAACAAACTTTTTTCTGCCCGGCTATTTGAATTTCGTTCTGTGCAAAGGAAAAAACTCAGTATTGTATTTGGCCTCACGTTGTTTTTCACGGCCGTTGAACTCATCGGCGGATTTTTGTCAAAGAGCATGGCGCTGGTGAGCGATGCAGTGCACATGTTCACCGATGCCTTTGCCTTGGGCATCAGCCTGATTGCAGTGACCATTTCGAGATTCCCGCCTTGCCATCATCGGACCTTTGGGTTGTATCGGGCTGAGATTCTCTCTGCCTTTGTCAATGGCCTTCTTTTATTGGGAGCAGCCAGCTGGATTGTGTATGAAGCCATTTCTCGCTTGTTTTCACCTCAATCAATTCACAGTCTTCCCATGATGACCATTGCCACGCTCGGATTGATTGTGAACGGCTTAGGTCTTGTGCTGCTTCACGGAGAAAAGCAAAAAAATTTAAATGTGAAAAGTGTTTTTTATCATCTCGCTTCAGACACGCTTTCGTCCATGGGGGTGATTCTGGGAGGAATCTTCATCCATTACACAGGAAAGACCTGGATGGATTCGGTGATCAGTCTTGGAATTTCGGGAGCCATTTTTCTATGGGCATGGCATGTCCTTAAAGAATCTGCAAGAATTCTCATGGAAATGAGCCCAGAAGGCATCACCACAGACACCATTGCAAAAGACTTGCACCAAACTTTTCCAGAAATTGGAGCGCTTTCCAATGTGCATTTCTGGACCATTACCCCAGAAATCCGGGTGTTTTCTGCCCATGTGAAAGTTCGGTCCGAGATTCTTCTCCGAAAAGAGACCTCCCGACTTTCTAAAAGAATCCATCGGTATCTTCAGAGAAAATACCACGTAAAAGAATCCACGCTCCAAATGCTTTGATTTTGCCAAAAAAAAGTTGAAAATTTCAAAAAAAAACCTTATAATTAAAGTCAATTTTGCCATGAAGGGATTGAATCGAAATATTCTTATTCTCGGGTTGGTGAGTTTTTTTACCGATATTTCATCGGAAATGATCCTTTCCGTGCTCCCGCTTTTTTTGACTCAAAATTTGGGTGCAGGGCCAGCCTTTGTGGGAATCATTGAAGGGATTGCCAATGCCACCTCCAGCCTCTTGCAATTGGTTTCAGGATGGTTTTCAGATCATATCAAAAGAAGAAAGCCCTTGGTCGTTTTGGGATATTTTCTTTCAAATATGATAAAACCCTTGCTCGCGTGGACCAATCAATGGACCCAGGTGCTTGGGATTCGTTTTACCGATCGGATAGGAAAAGGGATAAGAACCGCCCCCAGAGACGCTTTGGTCGCGGACGCAAGTGCAACCGCAGTGAGAGGCCGGGCATTTGGATTTCACAGGGCCATGGACACCTTGGGCGCAGTGGGCGGTGCCCTCTTGGCCTTTTCCATTCTTTCTTTGCACGGATCGTATCGATCGATTTTTATCGGTTCTCTTTTTCCTGGCCTCTTGGCCATTGCGATTCTTTTTTTCTTAAAAGAACCTGTTCTTGCTTCCAAGAAAGAAGAGAAGAAAAAGGATTCACTTTCTCAAGAAAAGAATAAAACCTTGCATCCATATCTCTTTTTCTTTATTTTATTTACACTTGGAAACATCGGTTATGCCTTTGCCCTACTCCGGGCCAATGCATTGGGAATTCCTTCGCGGTGGATCCCTTTGCTTTATCTTTTGTATAACATTGTGTATGCGGGATGTGCATTTCCTGTGGGAATTCTTTCGGACCGGTGGGGAAGAAAAAAAATGCTTTTGGGAGGTATTGTTTTAAACATCTTTTTGACCATCGGTATGGCCATGGCCAACACCGTGATCCAGATGATTGGACTGTTTTTTCTTTTTGGATTGGTTTCTGCGTTGTACGAAACCGTACCCAGAATTTTGGCGTCTGAATTGGTTCGAAAAGAGAAACGAGGAACCGGAATGGGGGTATATCATACGGTCGTAGGATTGACCGCCCTTTTCGGTGGGATTGTTTTTGGTTTCTTATGGCAAAAATGGAACTTTCAAACTGCATTTTTCTTTTCTGCCATCGTCTCGCTTTTGGCAGGAATTGTGCTCATGGGCATTCCGGAAATAGAAAGTGAGGCATGAAGTGAAGACCCTTATTGCAGAAATTTTGGAATTAGAAAAAAAGGCCCGCCAAGAAACAGAAGAAGCCAAACAAAAGGCGCAAAAAATCCGGGCAGAAGCTGAAGAAAAAGCAAAACAATGGATCGTAGAAGCCAAAGAAAAGGCGCAGAAAGAAGCCCAACAACGGCTCATCGAAACAGAGCGAGAAGCCCAGAAAATTCGAGAACAGGAACTTCAAAAAGCCAAAGAAGAACAGGCCCATTTCTGGGAAACCAAGAAAAAAGAAATTGAAGAAACAGTGGAAACCCTTTTCCAGATACTCATTGGAGAAAAAGGAAAATAGAAATGGAAGCGCCTCGGGAATATGGGTTTATCAATGCCAAAGTCAGGGCCATGCGCTCCCGGTTACTCCATGACTCGGTGTATCGAAATTTGATTTCTGCCAAGGACGAAAAGGAATTTCTTACCCTGCTTTCTCAAACCCGATACAAAGGCCAAGTGGAAAATCTCCTTACACAGCCCACAGAAATGGCTGAGTATCTTTTGGAAAAAGAAGAAATTGAAGAATTCAAAGAAATCGAAACGTATACAAAAGGCCACTCAAAAAAATTTTTTAAAACGCTTCTTTTGAGATACGATGCAGAACAATTTAAAATCTTACTGCGCCTCTGGCATGGCCAGAAAAAAGAGGTCGATCTCTCTCTGTTTCAATTTGTGGAATATTCTATTTCTCCAGAAATCGTGCTTGAAGCCAAATCCATGGAAGAAATGGTGAAGGGTTTGGGTTCAACACCTTTCGTCTCTGCCCTTGCTCAATCGATTCCATTGTACGAAGAGCAAAAAACGCTTTTTCCTGTAGAGCTGGCGATCGACCGAACCGTGTATGAATCCATTTGGAAAACCGGCATGCGTCTCCACAGAACAGATCGACCCATTGTCCATCGGCTGGTGGGTCTGGAACTCGATTTAAAAAATTTGGATTGGATTTTTCGATATCGTACATATTATAAAATTGCGTATGCTGAAATCCGGGATTGGCTTTTGCCCTACGGATTTCTCTTTCGGCCAGACCAATTGGTGGACTGGGCCAATACAAATCGACTTTCAGAAGCATGGCGACTCGCGTTTCATTTGACCGATTTCTCTTTGGAAGAAGAAAATACCACTGCGTCCTTGGATGCATTAGAGCATTTTTTGTACCGGGTGCTTTTGGAAGAGGCCCGGCGGGCATTTCGCGCGCTTCCACTTTCGATCGGCACCCTTTTGGGGTATTTTTATGAACGCCGGATTGAAACCCGAAATCTAAAGATGATTTTTTTGGCAAAACGATACCAACTTCCTGCTTCGCAATGGGAATCGTATGTCGTGAGGTGAGGGCAAAATGTTTACTCCAGAAAAAATGATTCATATCCAGATGGTTTTTCCCAAAAGCGAGCTTTCTTCTGTTGCAGAAACCATTATTCGAGATGGCCATCTCCATTTTGTAGATCCCGGCGAAATTGAACCCTGGGCCAAAGACCTTCCCCAATACCTCGCAGAAGAAGAACCAGAGGCAGTAAGACTCCGAAGAGAACGCATTGAAAACTTGCTCCATGCATTACAAATCAAACCCCAATGGGAAGGAATCCAGCCCCTGGAAGAATCATGGGAAATCCTGGACGAAAAAATCAAGAACATCGAAAGTGAAGTTGAAAAAATCCGGGTGGAGAGAGAAAATAAATTCAAAGAATTCTCTCGGATTGAAAGACTCAAAATGCTCCTCGGAGAAATTCCCACCCTTGGATTTCCTCTGGAGTCCAAAGAAGCCTATTCTTATTTGTACGTCGAAACCGGAAGGGTTTTTGAAAAACATCTCGATATTCTCAAAGAGCATCTCAGACCCCTCTTGCATCTTCTTTTGCCTTTGGGAACGGTCAAAGAAAAAACATTGGTTCTCATTGTGGGGCTAAAAAGAGACAAAGAAAAAATCCAATCTGCGTTGAGCGAGGTCCGTTTCGAACCCATTGAATGGGGAAAGGGAGAATACGCGATTCCTTATGAAGAAATGGTTCAATTGGACGAAAAACTTTTCTCTTTGCGAAACGAAATTCAGACCCTGGAATCGCAACTGGCTGAAATGGCAAAACGGGAAAGGCCTTTCTTGTGCTCTGCCCTGTTCCGACTTCGAAAAGAGCGGCTCTCTCACAGAATCCGGAAGTATTTCCGAAAAACCGATCATACCTTTTTCCTTTCGGGATGGATTCCAGAATCGCAAGAAACCTCTTTTGTACAGAGTATTCAAAGCATTACAGAAAATCGATGTGTCATTCAACGCATCCCTGCAGAATCCATGGAGAAGGTGCGGAAAGGCCATTTGCAAGTTCCTGTAAAACTCAAAAATCCCTGGTTTTTTAAGCCCTTTGAAATGCTCACCACACTCTACGGAACACCCACGTATCGCAGTGTAGATCCTACCCCGCTGGTCGGATTGAGTTTTCTTCTCATGTTTGGTATTATGTTCGGAGATGTAGGCCATGGGTTGGTTTTGGCTTTGGTAGGAGCTCTGTTGTGGCTCAAAATGAAAAAACAATCCATCAAAGACATGGGGAAACTGATTTTCTTTGCCGGATGTTCGAGCATTCTTTTTGGATTTTTATTCGGAAGCATTTTTGGTTACGAAGAGACACTCCCCCATCTCTGGTTTAAACCTGTAGATTCGATTCCACGATTTTTGAGAACCATGATTTTGTTTGGGGTGGGAATGGTCTCGCTTTCGGTCGTGGTGAGTATTATCAATAAACTCCGAAAAGGCCAACCCTTGATTGCGCTTTTCCACAGAGCAGGGTTTGTGGGACTCATTGCCTATTGGTGTGGAGTGGCTCTGGTCCTTCAGGGCGCTCTGGGATCATCGAGTAGCCCAAGTGGCTCTTCCAATCCGCTTGGTTTTGTGCTTTTGGTATGCCTTGGCCTGATCTTTTTCCAGGAACCCATTGTCCGTCTTCTCCAAGGAAAACGGTCACTGTATCACGAACCTGGAGTCACTGGCATACTTTCTGGAGTGATGGAGGGCGTGGTGGAAATCTTGGAAACCTTTTTGGGATTTCTGACCAATACCGTGTCTTTTGTCCGGGTGGCTGCATTTGGCCTTGCTCATGCAGGTCTTTTCATGGCGGTCTTTTCCATTGCAGACCTCACCCGAAATATCGGCCATGGGAGTCTCTCATTGATAATTGAAATATTTGGAAATATTGGAATTATTCTTCTCGAAGGCTTGGTGGCCAGTATTCAGACCATTCGGTTGGAATTTTATGAATTTTTCAACCGATGTTTTGAACATGGAGACGTGCCGTATCGGCCAGTCCAAACGGAACTTCAAGAATTATAGAGCGTTTTGAAAAATAAATGGTCAATGGACTAAATCAAAGTAAGGAGGAAACATCGATGTCCAAAAAACAATCTCGAGTCAAGCGGATTGCCGGGTTTCTGGCCATTCTTCTGCTTTTTGCACTGGCTTTTGCTTCAGTAGGGATATTCAAAGCCATGGCCCAAGAAGTCCAAAATCCAGTAGAATCTGCCCCTGCAGAAGCCCATGGTGAAGCCGGAATGCCGACTTCTCCTGAACATAACAAGTGGGCTTTTATCAGCGCGGCCATTGCAGTAAGCATCGGCTCAATTTCAGGGGCTGCTGCAGTGGGATATGTGGGAGCCTCTGCCATGGGTGCCATGAGCGAAAAACCCGAACTGTTTGCCCGAGCGCTTGTATTCGTCGCTTTGGCAGAAGGGATTGCAGTGTACGGATTGATCATTGCGCTCCAAATTGTAGGAAAAGTGAGAATTTAACCGGAGGCACTTTTGAAATTTTACGTCATTGGTGATTCTGACACAGTGCTCGCGTTCCAACTGGTCGGCGTGGAAGGAGAAATTGTTCAGTCTCCAGAACAAACCCAGAGTGCTCTGGAAAAAGCCTTTACACGAAAAGACCTGGGGATTGTGATTATCCCGGAACGCATTGCCAATCTGGTAAGAAGTTTGGTCGATAAACACACGTACAAAGGTGCCTTCCCACTCCTCATCGAAATTCCAGATATGAAAGGACCGATGGAAGGTCGGAAAACCATTCAGGAACTCGTGGGAAGAGCAGTCGGGGTTCATGTATAAGGATCTTGGAATGGAGCAAACAACACAAACTGTAGAAAGTATCCGTCGCGAAATTATAGAAACTGCCCAAGCGGAAATTCAGCAGATTCTCCAATCTGCGGAACAGGAAGCCAAACGCATTCTCGAAGAAGCAAAAGCAGAAGCAGAAAAAATCCAAGCAGAAGCCCAGAAAAAGAGTATGGCTCAAGCAGAAACCCTTCGAAAACGGATTCTTTCTGGGCTCCATTTGGAAGTGCAACGAATCCATCTTCAAATGATTGAGGAAACAGTATCCAAAATTTTTGAAAAGATTTTGGAACGGCTTGAGGCGTTTCGGAAAACCCCTGCGTATGAGGCATTTCTGGATCGGATGATTTTAGAAGGCGTAATGGCATTGGATGCATCTGAAATTCATCTCATTCCAGGAAAGATTGAAAAAACGCTTCTGACTTCAGACCGTCTCCGCATTTTGGAGAAAAAAGCAGAAAGCCTTGGGAAAAAAGTCCGGTTGCAACTTTTGCCAGACACGCTTTCTGAAGGGGGAATCATCCTTCGGTCTTCGGACGAAAGGCAATTGTTTGACAACCGGTTCACAAGTCGAATGAGGCGATTTCGGGATCGCCTTTACCAAGAAATTATGAAAAAATTGGAATTTTAATCATCGGAGGATAATTCCCATTGCAACAAATCGGTAAAATTACACGGGTTTTGGGACCGGTGGTCCATGGAAAAGTCAACGCCCGTGCCCAAATGCTCGAATTGGTGGAAGTCGGAGAAGAACGGCTCATTGGCGAAATCATGCGATTGTACGAAGATGGAATTGCAGTACAAGTGTATGAGGATACCACAGGCTTGACCCCGGGTGAGCCGATCTTCGGTTCTGGCCTTCCCTTGTCTGTAGAATTGGGACCCGGACTCATCGGGTCAATCTTTGATGGCGTGCAAAGACCCCTGGTGTATATTAAAAACCAGGCAAAAAGCGAATTCATTCCCAAAGGAATTAAAGTGTCTCCCATTCCTCAAGACAAAAAGTGGCATTTTACACCCATTGTGAAAAAGGGAGACATGCTTTCTCCTGGGCAAATTTTGGGCACAGTCCCAGAAACTCCCAGTATTGAGCATCGGATTCTGGTTCCTCCCCATCTTTCTGGCAAAGTGCTTTCTATTGTACCTGAAGGAGAATATACACTTCAAGATGAAATCTGTGTAATAGAAACCCAAAACGGGAAAGAAGTATTGAAGCTCAGCCATCCTTGGCCTGTCCGGGAGCCGAGAAAAACAAAGCAAAGGCTTCCTTTTTCAATGCCTCTTCTCACAGGACAACGGGTCATTGACACTTTATTTCCTGTGGCCAAAGGAGGCACAGTGGCGGTTCCAGGTGGATTTGGGACAGGAAAGACCGTTATTGAACACCAGGTGGCCAAATGGGCCGATGCAGATGTTGTGGTGTACATCGGATGCGGAGAACGGGGCAATGAAATGACCGATGTGCTAAGAGAATTTCCCAAACTCATCGATCCCCGGACCAACCGACCCCTCATGGAACGGACCATTCTCATTGCCAATACTTCCAATATGCCTGTGGCTGCAAGAGAAGCTTCGATTTACACAGGCATTACAATTGCAGAATATTATCGAGACCAGGGATACCATGTCGCCATTATGGCCGATTCAACGTCTCGGTGGGCAGAAGCCTTACGGGAATTGGGAGGACGTCTCGAAGAAATGCCGGCAGAAGAAGGATTCCCTGCCTATTTGCCCACCCGATTGGCGGAATTTTACGAAAGAGCCGGTTTCTTTGAAACCCTCTGCGGAAAGCCAGGTTCGATTACCATTGTGGGGGCGGTCTCTCCTCCAGGAGGCGATTTCTCTGAACCCGTGACCCAACACACCAAACGATTTATCCGCACATTTTGGGCTCTGGATCGGGACCTTGCCAATTCTCGGCATTATCCAGCCATTTCCTGGTTGGATTCGTATTCTGAATACGTAGAAGACATTGCCAACTGGTGGAGCGAACACGGAGATCCAGAATGGCCACTCCTCCGGACTGAAATTCTTGATCTTCTTCAACAAGAGGCAAGGCTCCAGCAAGTGGTGAAGCTCGTGGGCGCAGATGTGCTTCCTGAACCTCAGAAATTGGTTCTCGATGTCTGTAATATTTTTAAAAATACTTTCCTCCAGCAATCTGCCTACGATGCGATTGACCAGTATTCCACTGCAGAAAAACAGGCCAAAATGTTAAGGGTGATTTTAACCTATTATCGACAGGCATTAGAGGCACTCCACCACGGAATTCCTCTGACAACCCTTCGGAGTCTAAAGATCGTGGAAGAAATTTCCCGAATGAAATTTTCCGTTTCCAATGAGGAAGTCCATAAATTGGATACCCTTTTGGTGCGCATTGAAAAGGAAATTAAAGAAATCACGGAGAAACATGAATGAGTATTTCGGATCAAGAGACCTTATTGAAATTACGAGAATATCAAGGCGTTCAACGGATTGAAGGCCCCTTGCTTTTTATTGAGGGCATTCACAATGTGGGATACAATGAACTGGTCGAAATTCGAGATCAGAATGGACAGGAGAGGTTGGGGGTTATCCTCGAAAGCCGTGAAGGCGCTGCAGTGGTCCAAGTGTTTGAGGGGACATCCAATCTTTCTTTAAAAGACACGGTGATCCGATTTCGAGGAGAACCCCTCCGGTTGCCTGTGTCTCGAAAAATGTTAGGCCGGGTATTTGACGGGCTTGGAAGACCCATTGATGGAGGGCCTCTTCCTGTGGCAAATGAAAGATGGGATGTCAATGGCCTTCCGATTAATCCAACGTCGAGAACGTATCCGACCAAATTCATTCAAACTGGCATTTCTGCCATTGACGGCATGAATACGTTGGTGCGAGGTCAGAAGCTCCCCATTTTTTCTGGCGCAGGTCTTCCCCACAATCGGGTCACTGCCCAGATCGTGCGTCAGGCAAAAATCGTGGGTGAAGATGTTTCTTTTGCCATTGTATTTGCGGCCATGGGCGTGAAACACGACGTGGCTCGGTATTTTATTGACAATTTCAGAGAAACCGGAGTCCTCGAAAATGTGGCCCTTTTCCTTTCATTGGCAGATGCTCCTTCTGTGGAACGATTGCAAACGCCCAGATCCGCACTGACATTGGCAGAATATCTGGCATTCCGAGAAAACATGCACGTGCTGGTCGTATTGACCGACATGACCAATTACTGTGAGGCCTTAAGAGAGATTTCCACAGCCAGAAGCGAAATCCCCTCTCGAAAAAGCTATCCCGGTTATCTCTATTCGGATTTGGCTTCCATTTACGAAAGAGCCGGCATGGTGGAAAATGCAAAAGGGTCGATTACCCAAATGCAAATTCTTACCATGCCCTCGGATGACATCTCGCATCCCATTCCGGATTTGACTGGATATATTACCGAAGGGCAAATTGTTTTGGATCGAGAACTGCACCAAAAAGGCATTTATCCTCCCATTGCAGTGCTTCCATCGCTTTCTCGGCTCATGAAGGACGGCATTGGAAAAGGCATGACCCGAGAAGATCATCCCCACATTGCCAGTCAGCTTTTCGCAGCCTATGCCAAGGTGAAAGAGGTGCGGGCCCTGGCCTCGGTCATTGGCGAAGAAGAACTCACGCCATTGGATCACCAGTATCTCAAATTTGGCGAGGCCTTTGAACAACAATTCCTTTCTCAAAAAGAAAATGAAGACCGATCCATTGAAGAAACGCTGGATCTGGGATGGAAATGTGTTTCCATTCTTCCCAAAGAAGAGCTCCATCGGGTGACTGAAGAAGAAATTGCAAAATATTACAAAAAAGTAGAATAACGCATAATGGGTTCGCCCGGGAGAAACCCATGAAAAAAATATTTCTTTTTAGTCTAGGATTTGTATGGATGGGTATTTCTGTTTTTGGCAGTACAAATCCAACGAAGGATTCGAAGGCAAATTCTAAAATTCACCCCATGTTTCGAAAAGAGGAGCCCATCCTTTCGGATCGCATTTCGGTAAAACGGAAAAAAGGGGGTTTTGGAAAATCCAATGCGCTCACTTGGGAAACCACACTGCACAAGGCCAAAGCCATTTCCGTCAAACCCATGTTTCCCCAACACGCTTCTGATGAAACTGAACTTTCACGGATCTTCGAGGTAGCGCTTCTTCCGGGAACCGATGTCTATGACGCCATTTCTGTGTTTTATCAAGATCCTCGCGTGGAATGGGCAGAACCCATTTATTTGCGAAAAATCCACTACACTCCCAATGATCCTGGATTTGCCACCCAATGGTACCTCAGCAAAATTCAACTTTCTCAGGCGTGGGACATTTGGCGAAATGCCAATGAAGTTCTGATCGGCATTGTGGACACCGGGGTGTGGACCAATCATCCGGATCTGGTGTCTGCAATATGGACCAATTCGGATGAAATCCCGAACAATGGCATAGACGACGATGGCAATGGCTATGTAGATGACGTGCACGGATGGGATTTTGGAGATCAGGACAATGATCCCAGTCCTTCAATGTGGACCACTGCATCCAAAAAATGGCATGGAACCATGGTGGCAGGCGTGGCAGGTGCCAGGGCGGACAATGGAGAAGGCATTGCCTCTCCCGCGTACAATGCCAAAATCATGCCCATCAAATGCAGTGAAGATCAAGACACAGAACAATATATTCTATACGGATACCAAGGGATTTTGTACGCAGTCGACAATGGAGCGCATATTATCAATTGCAGTTTTGGAGGGGGTTCCAGCAGTTTAACGGAACAAGAAGTCATTTCGTACGCGCTCTCCAAGGGATGCCTCATCGTGGCTTCTGCAGGAAATGAAAACAGCGATGCACCGGTTTACCCTGGCGCTTTTCCCGGTGTCCTTTGCGTGGGATCCACAGGCCCCGGAGATCAAAAATCTTCTTTTTCAAATTATGGCAGTTTTGTCGATCTGACCGCACCGGGAGAAACCATCTACACGACCACTGAGCCCAATAGCTACACTTGGGTCGATGGCACTTCTTTTTCTTCCCCATTGGTGGCAAGCGTGTGTGCCTTGGTCAAAGGGCTGCATCCTGAATGGAACGGCATTCAGGTGGGAGAACAAATTCGGGTGAGCGCAGACCCCATTGATGTGTATAATATCGAATACATCCGGACTTTGGGTTTTGGAAGACTCAATGCAGAAAAAGCCCTTACCCTTTCCAGGCCAAGCATTCGATTCGAGAGTTTCCAATTTGACGAAAGTCCCACTGCATCCAACAAAAACGGAAATTTTGATCCTGGAGAAACCGTTCTTCTCACGTTTCAAGTAAAAAATTGGCTTGCTTCTGCTTCGAATATCCGAATTGAATTTTCTGTAACACAACAGGATATTGTAATTGAAAACGGGACTTTTACCCTGGCTTCGCTGGGTACGCTTCAAACCTGGTCTAATTCGACAAATCCAGTGAAAATTCACATTGGCCAATCTGTCGAACGAGGCCAACGCATTCCCATATTGGCAGAAATGACCGCAAGTGGAGGATATTCCGACTTTGAGTGGCTCACATTCGATATTTCGACTTCGTACGCGAACATTTCCACTGGCAACTGCCAACTCAGCATTGCTTCCAATGGACGTCTGGGTTCTTCGGATATTATCTTAGAGCAAGGTGATGGATTTATCTTCAAAGACAAAGGGAATCTCCTTTTTGAAGGGGCCATCATGGCTGGAATTTCGCCTTCTGCGATTTCTGACGTGGCCAGAGGAGTGAGTGGAGAAAGGCAAAACGAAGATTTTCATCCTGTGCCAGGAGGGGAAATTGTTATTGCAAAACCAGGGAAATTTTCCAATGAAGAAGGGGTCACCACTTTTACAGACGAGAAAGCCAATCCCAGTTTGGGCCTCAAAGTCACCTTGACCGGCCTTGCTTTTCAAACTCCTCCGTATCAGGATTTTATTCTCCTTGCCTATCGATTGAGCAATGTGAAAGAAACGCCAATTGAGAATCTCTATTTTGGCCTCTTCATGGACTGGGATATTGAAGGGCTTCAAGATGCGTATCACAATCTTGGAGGATTTGATCCTGAACTCAACCTGGCCTATATCTACGAGCCCCTTTCTGGAGTATACGGCGCCACCCAGGTAGTAAGCAAAGGGGGTGCAACAGCATATAAGCTAATCAATAACGAAGTAGAAATTTATCCCGATGCAGGAGGGTACTCGGATCAAGAAAAATGGACGCATCTTTCTGGTGGAATTCAAAATGTTGCTCCTTTAGAGCAAAAAGATTATTCCCATGTTCTTGGCGTAGGTCCATTGCGTATTTCTCCTGGGGATACTGTTCAAATTGGTTTTGCAATCCTGGGAGGAAATACCCTCAATGAATTAAGACAATCTGCCCAATGGGCCAAAACCAAATGGAAAGAATTGTTCGAAAGTAGCGATGTCGAAATGGCCACTTCCTCGTTTCCTTTTCGATTTGAACTGTACCCAAATTATCCCAATCCATTCAATCCAGAAACTGAAATTTCTTATGAAATTCCAAAACCTGGACATGTGCTGCTCGCCATTTACGATGTCCAAGGAAAGGAAATCTCGAGACTGATCGATACCTTTCAAGCCCCTGGAAAATATACAGTCAAATGGAATGGTTCGGGGAAAAATGGACCTGTTCCGAGTGGAATTTACGTATATCAATTGAAAGCATGTGGGAAAACCCAAACGCGAAAAATGATTTTGACCCGGTAGGAGAAATATGGCACTTCTCAAAGTGGTTCCAACAAAAACCAATTTGCTTCGGTTAAAAAGAGAACTGGTCTTTGCCCAAGAAGGGTACGAACTTTTAGAGCAAAAACGCCAAATTCTTGTGGCAGAGCTCATGGCCTTGATGGATAAAACCATTGAAGCGCAAGAAAAAATGGAAAAAGCACTCCATCAAGCCTATGAGGCATTTCAAAAAGCGTTGATTTTTTCTGGGGAAAGAAATCTGAAACAAATCTCCCCTGGAGTGAATTTCCGTACCGAAGTGATGATCCATTCCACACGGGTCATGGGAGTTTCTTTACCCAAAATCGAAGTGAAGACCGAAGACATTGCCCCGTATTTTAGTGCAGGAGACACTTCTCTCTGGGTAGAAGAAACGATTGCACGGTTCAAATTGGCCCTTTTGGAAATTGCAAAACTCGCAGAAATGCGCATCTCGCTCATGCGACTTGCTGAAGAAGTGAGAAAAACCATGCGACGGGTCAATGCACTTGAGAAAATTGCGATTCCTGCATATCAAGAAACCATTAAATACATTCAAGATACACTCGAAGAAGCAGAACGGGGCATGATTTCCGCATTAAAGCAAGTCAAAAGAAGGCTTGAAAAAGAAAGAGCATAATCCCTTACCGTTTTGCGATTGCGGCTGCAGAATCCAATTTTGCACAGAAAGTCTGAAATTCTTCTTCTGTCATCCGATGTCGTTTGACCATGTACTTGGCAATATGGCGACGCTTTTTTCGCATTCTGCGACTGGCGTCATTGTCGGGCTGGTATCGCAATGGATTGGGCAGAACAGAAGCCAACCGAATGGCTTCTTCGGCAGTCAATTGGGAAGCCGGTTTCCCATACCAGTACTGACTTGCCGCTTCAATTCCATAAATCCCTCTCCCCCATTCAATTACATTGAGATATAGTTCTAAAATACGGCGCTTGGAAAGTTTCCTGTCCAATTCGAATGCAATGACTGCTTCCCGAATTTTTCGAATGGGACTCCGGGTCGGCTTCAGGTATAAATTTTTTGCCAACTGTTGCGTAATCGTAGAGCCTCCACTGACAATCTTTTTCCGTTTGATATTTTTAGACAAAGCCTCATACATTCCTTCAAAGTCAAATCCATTGTGGATAAAAAATTTATCGTCTTCTGCAATGAGTACCGCTTCAATCAAGGCTGGAGAAATTTGGGAAAGACGCACCCACTGGTGTTGGATCCGAAGTCGCTTTCCAGTTTTCTTGTAATACTGCTCTTTTCTGTACTGCATCATGGCTGTTGTTTTCGGATTCTGATGCTTAAGTGCTTCTACATTCGGACCAAAAACCCAAAGAAGAAAGAGGGCTCCCAAAAAACACAAAATGAATCCAATAAAAATCCACAGAATTTTCTTTCGCTGTTTTTTCAAAAAGTTCTTGAATTTTTTCCGAGAAACCGATCTCACGCTTTTATCCTCATCAAAATTTTCTTGCTTAGAAAATTTTGAGGTATTTTTTCTTACCTCTTTCAAATGTCACCACATACTCCCATCCCAAATCGCGAATGCGCTGGAGAACCTTTTCAAAATATCTCCCCACTTCTTTGGGGTGATGCGCATCACTCCCCAAGGTGATTTCTACATCCAATTCTTTTGCCCGCTTAAGATAAAAGAAGGAAGGATAAGGTTCTCTGTCACTGGCTTTGTCAATCCCACTGGTATTGACTTCCAGAACCAAATTTTTTTCTTTAATCAAACGTAAAATTTCATCCACGGGTTCCCTAAAATCACGAGAGGGATGACTACAGGAAAATTTTTTGGCAATATCCAAATGGCCCACGATATGACATTCGGGCTTTCGGAGCATTTGGGAGAGAACCTCCCAGTATTTTTCCCATAGACCATCCACTCCACCCAACTCTTCCAAATGTTCCAATAACATGGACTCTTGATAATCAATGGCCACCCCCCGAACAATATGCACTGAACCAATCACATAATCCAATGCGTATTGTTTCTGAATTTCTTCGAAACGATCAGGATACGCTTCCAAATAGTCCAATTCGATCCCACATCGAATGCAAATGCGATCCTCATACATGGATTGAAGACGATGCATTTCTGCCAAATAGGTTTCGAATTGTACCATATTGGGAATTACACAATGGGGTGCAGGCGGAACAAACCCAGCAGGATAAGGGAAATGATCCGAAAAGCCGATTTCAGAAAAACCTTTCTGAATGGCCATACGAACCATTTCTTCCATGGTGCCTGTGCCGTGTTCGGAAAAAGGCGTATGAATGTGAAGATCCGGTGGAACCATTTCATTTCCTTTGAAAGGCTACAAGATACAATAAAAAAAATAAAATCGCAATACATTCCGAAAATCGAGTATTGCTTTTTTTTCTTTTTTTTGTAATTTTGACTAGGAACAACTCTACGATAAGGGAGGAAAAGCCATGCTCCGGATAAAAAAAATATGGCTCTTTTTCAGCCTGGGGATGTGGATTTCTTCCTTATGGGCCATTGTGGATGGAACCACAGGAACGCCTTTAGGAGGATTGGGCACAGGTGCAGTAAAATTCAGGGCAGGCCAGGGCACTTTTACATTTACCGACCAAACCCCCACCCGATACGAAAATTACCAAAACCTTCCTGGCGCACAATTCATGGTGTATACCCAAAGAAATGGCCAGGTCATTTCTGTGCAGAAATTGAAAGCCAGTCGAAAAGAAGGAAAAATTCTCGACGATGCCGTGTTCCCTGTGCACACAGTCCAGTTTGACTCAATCAATGAAATCGAGATACAACTTCGGGCCTTTTGTCCATTCAATCCTTCTTCTCCGGATCTCATGGCCATTCCTTGTGCATTTTACGAATTCACGTGTTTTAATTTTGGCACTTCGCCTGCAGACATGGCCATTGCATTTCAGCTCACCACATCAAGTATTCCAGAACTTTTCCTTGGAAAAGGATTTGCCGATCTCCAGAGTCTGCACCAGAAATGTGTATTTGCAAAAGGAGAAGAAGATTCTGTCATCATCACAGCAGGCGCCCTGGGTTCTTTTTTGTCTACGGGAAAATGTGAAAATCAAGTGAGCGGAAAAACCAATGGCACTGCAGTGCTTGTCCACCTCTTACCACAAGAGAAAGCCACGTTTTTATTTGTCTTTGCCTGGTATAACAAAACCGATCCTGATCGGTATTATTACACGAATTTCTATGCCAATGCAGTGGAAGTCGCAGAAGCAGGAATCCAGCGAGCTTCTCAGTACAAAGAAAAAGCATTTGCATTGGTCTCTCGAATGCGGAGCTCCAATCTTCCAGAATGGCTAGTGGATCACACCTTGGTGACTTTGGTCAATTGGGTAAATAACAGTATTTATACAAAAGACGGCCGGTATTGTCACAACGAAGGCATGTATTTTATGAACGGTACCATGGACCAAATGTGGCATGCCCGGCAAGTAAATATCCAATTCATGCCGGAGATTGCATGGAAAGAGCTTGAATACTGGGCCCGATGCCAAAAAGCCTCTGGTCAAATCCATCACGATTTTGGAAGTACTGGAGATTATCCGCTTGTACCATGGGATCTCACCGAATATGCAGACTATCGGAATATTGACAAATGGGTTGATTTGAATTGTGGTTTTATTATTTCGGTGTATGAAGCCTACATTGCCACTGGAGACCAAACCAAACTGGCTTTCTTTTGGCCTTACGTGAAAAAAGCAGGCCAACGCATTTTGGATCAACTCGCATTGTACGGAGACCCCCAATATCCTTATACCTTTTTGACCTCAGAAAGCACTTACGATGCCGGAGGCGATTCACAGGCTTTTAATACTGGACTTTCCATTGTGGCGTATCGGCTCCTTTCCTTTCTGGCAAAAGCATGCAATGAACCCGACCTTGCCCTTCAATACGAACAGGCGTTTCAGAATGCGGTCCAGGGATTTTCAAATAAATGGCTCAAGCAACCCGTGTCCACTGGAATCTACTGTGAATCCATGATGGGAGGCCCCTGGATTGCCAATTTTCTGAAACTCGGTCAATTCTGGCCTTCTCATGAATTGGACAATCTTTTTTTCACCCTGGTCAACTATTATGACCCAATTACTCAAGGACTAGGGTATCCTGGAGGCTCATATTCTGAATTTCAAACCTATCTGGTCTCCCATCTGGGTGGTTTTGCCCTCCAAACAGGCAGAGTGGAAATCTGGCAGGCCTTGCAAACCGACATGTACGAACGCAACATGCTCAACCGGAATTTGGTGTATAATCAACAACTGGGCATTCCGCCTAAAGTCACCACCCCTATTTACGAAGCCACCAATTCCAGTGGAAGCGATCAGTATATCAGCATCCCGGTCTTATGGCGAAACTATTATACCGTGGTGGGATTTCACCGGAATCGAGTGACGCACGAACTCTGGCTTGAACCCATTTGCCTTCCCGAAATGAATCACCGGATGAAAAATGCGTTCGTGATTTGCCCAGAAGGCCATATCACACTCAATGCTGTGGAAAGTGGAGAAGCCTTTCAAAATCAACACATTACAGTGGAATCGGATCAAGCATTTCATGTGGATAGCCTTTATATCAAAGACAAATACGGAGATCGCATTTATTCGATTCGGATCAATGGTCAAGAAACCCCTTTTGTCCGAACCGGCACAGGATACCAAAAATGGGTAAAGCTCTATTGGTCTGGTGAGATGGGTCCACAAGGAGTGACCATCGAAGCAGAAGGAGAGCCTGTAATACCTCAAATTCCTGCTTCTCCCAGTGAGCTGAGAGGACATTCTGTGTCGCCGAGCGAAATTCGTCTGACATGGAAAGACAATGCCTCCAATGAAGCAGGTTTTATTATCGAATCCTTGATTCGAGGCCGTTTTGTTCAAATTGGCACAGTCTCAGCCAATGAAACCACTTTTTCCCATACTGGCCTTTTGGAAAACAAAGAATATGTGTACCGGGTGTGTGCCTATAACAACGATGGGTATTCCGAATATTCTCCAGAAGCCAGGGCCTTTACCCAGACTTTGCAACAAGGTCCTGTGGTGATTGCAGTCAATGCAGGAGGACCCGCCTATACGGGAAAAGACGGCATTTCGTACGTTTCAGACATCAATGCCGGATTCTGTCATGGGGGACAAACTTATCAAACGCAAACCCCCATTTCTGGAACACAAGATGACCCACTGTATCAGAGTGAACGATTCGGTGAATTTGAGTATCACTTTCCTGTAGAGCCAGGCCAATATCAAATCACATTCAAATTCGCAGAAATCTATTTTTCTGACCCGAGAAGGAGAGTCTTTCACGTGCGTGTCGAAAATGCGCTTGTCATTCAAAATTTGGATATTTTTCTCTTGGGAGGGAATTTTTCTGCGTACGATGTCCATGTGCCTATCCAAGTCCAAGATGGCACTTTGGATATTTTGATGGTCCCCGGAATTGAGAATCCAAAACTCAGTGCACTGGTGGTCCGAAAAATAGCACCTCAAGCCGTGGGAGAAAGGATTTTATCCTTGAAATTTGATTTATTGCAGAATTATCCAAATCCATTTAATGCCACCACAACCATTGCGTTTGATCTCCCCAAAACTGAAAAAGTCACTTTAAAAATATATAACCTAGAAGGACAAATTGTAGAAATACTTAAAGATGAATCCATGGAAGCAGGCCATCATCGGATTTCATGGAATGCAGGCCAGTATCCCAGTGGGGTATATTTTTGCCAATTAGAAACCCCAGGTTTTGTAAAAATCAGAAAAATGATTTTGTTAAGATAGAATAAAAATTGGCATTCTGGAGGGTAGGTTTTTAACCTCGCTAAATTTTGGTAGTTAGTTTTTGTTTTAAACAAAGGATCTTTTATCTCATGAAACAAAAAATTTTCCTATGGATTTGTTTAAGCATTTTTTCTACGGGCTTTTCAAAAGAGCCACCCAAATGGTTCCAAAACCAAACTCCCTATGCGCCTGTTTCTATTCAGGTAAACGCTCTCTGCCAAAAAGAACGGCCACAAAATCTGATTCTTTACATTGGCGACGGCATGGGCATTTCGCAAATCACAGCTGCCATGACAGCCAATCACGGACGGCTCAATCTTGAATATTTTCCATACATTGGCCTCTCCAAAACCCACTCTCAAGATCGATATATTACAGATTCTGCCGCAAGTGCCACAGCCATTGCAACTGGAATTAAAACGTACAACAATGGCCTTGGCGTAAAACCCGATTCTCAAAGTGTCAAAACCATTCTCGAACTGGCTGAAGAAAAAGGCCTTTCCACGGGCATCGTGGTCACTTCTTCTGTGACCCACGCTACCCCTGCTGCATTTGTCTCTCACCAAGTAAACCGGGCTCTTGAAGAGGAAATTGCGCTTGACTATTTTCGGATTCCCATCGACGTTTTTATCGGAGGCGGCATGCGGTATTTTTCGAAACGGTCGGATGGCCAGGATTTGATTCATTCTCTCAAAACCAAAGGGTATACAGTCTTCACCTCTTTCCCTGAAATCGATTCCATTGGAGCCGGACCTCTGGTGATTTTTACAGCAGAAGAACATGACCTTCCTGCCATAAAACGGGGAAATCGGCTTCCCAAAGCAGTCCGCCTAGCCCTTCGCATTCTCTCTCAAAATCCCCATGGATTTTTTCTTATGGTAGAAGGCTCCCAAATCGATTGGGGTGGCCATGACAATGATGCAACACGCGTCATCCAAGAAATGCTTGATTTTGATAGAGCCATCGGAGAAGGACTCCGGTTTGCAGAAAAAAATGGGCAAACTCTCATTGTGGTCACTGCAGATCATGAGACCGGAGGTATGGCCATCGAAGATGGATTGATTCAAGAAGGAAAAGTATTGGCCAATTTCACCACCAAAAACCACACGGGGGTCATGGTTCCGGTATTTGCCATTGGGCCAAAGGCAGAACAATTTATTGGAATTTATGAAAATACAGCGCTTTTTGAAAAAATGAAAAATGCATTGGGGCTTTGAAAAAAAGTAAAGACAATGGTATACTAAAGATGAATCTCTAGAGCATGATTTTATCTCGGTTACATTGACATTTTTTGTGAATTTCTGTATATTGGCGGTAGTTGTAATTTAATTCTATCTCGATCTATAGATTTAGAATATTTAAAGTTTCTTCCCAATAAAAAGGATAAAACCAATGCCGAAAGATTATAGCCCTTTCACTCCAGGCATTCCAGTGCCTGTGGAATTTTTTGTTGGCCGATTGAATGAAGTGGAAAGGACAATAAATGCAGTAAAGGCCTCAACTGGTGGAAGGTTACAAGTATTATTTCTTGTAGGTGAACGTGGCATCGGAAAAAGTTCATTGGCTTCGTTTGTAAAATATATCTCAGAACAAGAGCATCAAGTCATAGGCTTACATATATTCTTGGGTGGAGTTACAACACTAGAAGAGACAGTACGAAGAATATTTGTTCGTCTTCTTAAGGATAGTATTGATAAAAAATTCTATCAAAAAATTACCGAATTTTTTGGAACTCATCTTAAACAGATCGATTTATTTGGGATCACCATCGAATTTGAAGCCGATAAAAACGATCTCCGACTTATGGTGGAAGATTTTGCTCCCACTTTAAGAAATCTTATGGACAAATTAGAAGAAAAGAAAGCTATTTTATTAATCCTTGATGACATTAATGGATTAGCCAATTTTCCAAATTTCGCTAACTGGTTGAAAAGTTTAGTGGACGAGATCGCTACATCCTCGAAACCTCTACCGCTTTGCCTTTTATTGGTTGGATTAGAAGAACGCAGACAGGCTATCATTTCACATCAATCTTCACTTGCCCGCGTGTTCGACGTAATTGAAGTGAAAACATGGTCGGAAACAGAAACCATCGAATTTTTTAAAAAAGCTTTTTCGAGTGTAAACATTCGTGTGGATGAACGAGCACTTTCTGTTCTTGCAAAATATACAGGAGGACTGCCAGTTCTTGCTCATGAAATTGGGGATGCTACATTTCAATTGGATACAGATAACTTTATAGATAAAAAAGATGCAGAAAAAGGAGTAATAAACGCCGCAGAAATTGTAGGACGGAAACACTTAGAACCACAAGTGTTTCAAGCAATTCGGAGTCAAAAATATCGAGCAATTCTTCGGAAAATTGCGGTAAACCCCTCTAATATATCATTCAGAGTAGGCGATATAAAACCCCAGTTAACCAGAGATGAACAAAGAGTATTTCATAATTTCTTGACAAAAATGAAAAAACTGGGAGTGCTTCAACCCGATCCAGATGGAGAGGCAGGAGCGTATAGATTTCAGAATATGTTATACTATCTCTATTTCTGGCTAGAAACTACCCGCGCTAAAGAGAAAAGAGAGCAATAATTGAATTACGAATTGATTGTACTTTAGGCGCTTTTCCCAGCTTTCTATCTTAATTAAACATTTCGAAAATAAAAAGGCCCTACACTATGATAGGGCCTTTCAAATTGAATCCCGGCAACGTCCTACTCTCCCACACGGTCGCCCGAGTAGTACCATCGGCGCTGGAGGGCTTAACTTCCGAGTTCGGGATGGGATCGGGTGTTTCCCCTCCGCTATAGTCACCGGAATTTTTTTCAAAATTTTATATCTTTAACATCTGAAAGTCATTTTTGCCCAAAATAGATCCATCAATTCCTCACCCACTGTGTGAGCATTAAAAAATTATGATCAAGCCGCACGGCTAATTAGTACCGGTCGGCTGAGTGTGTTACCACACGTTCACCTCCGGCCTATCAACCTGGTCATCTCCCAGGAGCCTACCGTTCCACCGAAGTGGAAAGGGAGATCTAGTCTTGGGGTGGGCTTCCCGCTTAGATGCTTTCAGCGGTTATCCCGTCCGAGCATAGCTACCCAGCACTGCTCCTGGCGGAACAACTGGTACACTAGAGGCTCGTCCGTTCCGGTCCTCTCGTACTAGGAACAGCTCCCCTCAAATCTCCTACGCCCGCATAGGATAGGGACCGAACTGTCTTGCGACGTTCTGAACCCAGCTCACGTACCGCTTTAATTGGCGAACAGCCAAACCCTTGGGACCTGCTCCAGCCCCAGGATGCGATGAGCCGACATCGAGGTGCCAAACCGGGTCGTCGATGTGGACTCTTGGACCCGATAAGCCTGTTATCCCCGGAGTACCTTTTATCCGTTGAGCGACGGCCCTTCCACACAGAACCGCCGGATCACTAAGCCCTGCTTTCGCACCTGCTCGACTTGTGAGTCTCGCAGTTAAGCTCCCTTGTGCCTTTGCACTCTACGCACGGTTACCAATCGTGCTGAGGGAACCTTTGGGCGCCTCCGTTACACTTTAGGAGGCGACCGCCCCAGTCAAACTACCCGCCTAACACTGTCCTGAGACCTGATTCAAGGCCTTCAGTTAGAATTCCGACAGAACAAGGGTGGTATTTCAACGACGGCTCCACCCGAACTGGCGTCCGGGCTTCACAGCCTCCCACCTATCCTACACATGTTTTGCCAAAACCCAATGTTAGGGTGCAGTGAAGGTTCACGGGGTCTTTCCGTCCATATGCGGGTAGGCGGCTTCTTCACCGCCACAACAATTTCGCCGAGGCCATGGTCGAGACAGCGCTCCAGTCGTTACACCATTCGTGCAGGTCGGAACTTACCCGACAAGGAATTTCGCTACCTTAGGACCGTTATAGTTACGGCCGCCGTTTACCGGGGCTTCGGTGCAGCGCTTCTCCTATATTGCTATAGGATAACGCATTCCCTTAACCTTCCGGCACCGGGCAGGTGTCAGTCCCTATACGTCGTCTTTACGACTTAGCAGAGACCTGTGTTTTTGTTAAACAGTCGCCAGAGCCGTTTCCCTGCGACCTCTTTCGGCTCCTTCCGCGAGGGAATTCACCTACAAGAGGCACCCCTTCTTCCGAAGTTACGGGGTTAACTTGCCTAGTTCCTTAACCATGGCTATCTCGCGCACCTGAGGATATTCTCCCCATCTACCTGTGTCGGTTTCCGGTACGGTCACCCACAGTCCTCCCATAGAGGCTTTTCTCGGCAGTGCGATTAGGGTCAGTTTGTGGCCAGAGGCCTCCCATTCGCGTCTCGGTGTTATGGAGGAACGGATTTTCCTGCTCCTCCCACCTACTCGCTTAGAGCCCGTATTCCAACACGGGCCTGACCTTTCACCCCTGCGTCCCCCCATAGGTCAAACGGACTGTAAGTGGTACGGGAATATTAACCCGTTTTCCATCGCCTACGCCTTTCGGCCTCAGCTTAGGGTCCGACTAACCCTGAGCAGACGAACTTTACTCAGGAAACCTTAGATTTTCGGTGTTCCGGATTTTCACCGGAATTGTCGCTACTCATGCTAGCATCCTCTTTTCCACTTCCTCCAGCAAACCTCACGGTTTACCTTCGCAGGTGAGTGGAATGCTCCTCTACCACAGCTCTTTTGGAAATCCAAAAGAGCTATCCACGGCTTCGGCAGCAGACTTGAGTCCCGATCATTTTCGGCGCAAAACCACTTGACCAGTGAGCTATTACGCACTCTTTAAATGATGGCTGCTTCTAAGCCAACATCCTGGTTGTCTAAGTAGTTTCACATCCTTTCCCACTTAGTCTGCATTTAGGGGCCTTAGCCGGTGATCTGGGTTGTTTCCCTCTCGGCCGTGAAGCTTAGCCCACACGGCCTGACTCCCGTGCATCATGTACGCGGAATTCGGAGTTTGCTAGGATTCGGTAACCAAAAGGTCCCTACTCCAGACAGTGCTCTACCTCCGCGACACTAACACGAGGCTAGCCCTAAAGCTATTTCGAGGAGAACCAGCTATCACCGAGTTTGGTTGGCCTTTCACCCCTACCCACAGCTCATCCGAGCCATTTTCAACTGACACCGGTTCGGACCTCCATCTCGTGTTACCGAGACTTCATCCTGGCCATGGGTAGATCACCCGGTTTCGGGTCTACCGCATGTTACTAAACGCCCTATTCGGACTCGCTTTCGCTACGGCTTCTCTGCTTAACAGATTAACCTCGCAACATACGGTAACTCGCTAGCTCATTAAGCAAAAGGCACGCCGTCACCCCAAAAATTGGGGCTCCGACTGATTGTAAGCATACGGTTTCAGGTTCTATTTCACTCCCCTAACAGGGGTGCTTTTCACCTTTCCCTCACGGTACTGGTTCACTATCGGTCACGAGAGAGTATTTAGCCTTGGATAGTGGTCTACCCAGATTCCCACAGGATTCCACGTGTCCCGCGGTACTTGGGAATCCAACCCAGAAAGATGGTCTTCCTTTCGCCTACAGGATTATCACCTTCTATGATTGGCCTTTCCAGAACCATTCGGCTAGGAAACCATTTTGTAACTTTCCGGACCTGCTGGACCAGGTCCCGGTTGGATCCCGCAACCCCGATACTGCAACGCGTCCAGGCTTGAACACAGCATCGGTTTAGGCTTTTCCCCTTTCGCTCGCCACTACTTAGGGAATCGCAATTGCTTTCTTTTCCTGGAGGTACTGAGATGGTTCACTTCCCTCCGTTGGCTCGTTCCTGCCTATGAATTCAGCAGGACGTTTCCCGACATGACTCGGGAAGGGTTACCCCATTCGGAGATCTCCGGATCAACGGTTGTTTGGCACCTACCCGGAGCTTATCGCAGCATACCACGTCCTTCATCGCCTTCTCGTGCCAAGGCATCCACCGTATGCCCTTCGTAGCTTGACCAAAAACCTATTGCCACACAGTAGATGAGGAATTGTGGCAAAATTTTTGGACGAAAAAATGACTTCCAGAATGTGAAAGAACAAAAACCAAAAAATCAGGTAGAGTTGAACTACCTCATTGATTTGCTCGTTGTGTGGAGAATACCGGGCTCGAACCGGTGACCTTCTGGTTGCAAACCAGACGCTCTCCCAACTGAGCTAATTCCCCATCCACACGCGCATTCTCGGGAAAAGAATTTCCTCTTTTCACCGTGGGCCTAACTGGACTTGAACCAGTGACCTCACGCTTATCAGGCGTGCGCTCTAACCACCTGAGCTATAGACCCAATATATAAACGTCGCGTGCACGGTTCAAATCAAGCCAACGCTAAGGAATGATCATCAGTCACCTTTAGCAGCAACCGATGAAATGACTCCTTAGAAAGGAGGTGATCCAGCCGCACCTTCCGGTACGGCTACCTTGTTACGACTTCGCCCCAATCATCGGTCTTACCTTCGACGGCTCCCTCCCTTGCGGGTTGGGCCACCGGCTTCTGGTACTCCCGACTTTCATGGCGTGACGGGCGGTGTGTACAAGGCCCGGGAACGTATTCACCGCTGCCTGCTGATCAGCGATTACTAGCGATTCCGCCTTCATGGAGTCGAGTTGCAGACTCCAATCTGAACTGAGACCGGTTTTGGGGATTGGCTCCACCTCGCGGTTTTGCAACCCATTGTACCGGCCATTGTAGCACGTGTGTAGCCCTGGACATAAGGGCCATGAGGACTTGACGTCATCCCCACCTTCCTCCCCGTTATCCGGGGCAGTCTCCTTAGAGTGCTCAGCATTACCTGGTCGCAACTAAGGACAGGGGTTGCGCTCGTTGCGGGACTTAACCCAACATCTCACGACACGAGCTGACGACAGCCATGCAGCACCTCTGCAGCAGTCCCGAAGGAAGGTCCGCTTTCACGGACTGTCCGCTGCAGTTCAAGCCCAGGTAAGGTTCTTCGCGTTGCATCGAATTAAACCACATGCTCCACCGCTTGTGCGGGCCCCCGTCAATTCCTTTGAGTTTCAACGTTGCCGTCGTACTCCCCAGGCGGGGTACTTAATGCGTTAGCTTCGGCACTGCAAGGATTCACCTTGCAACACCTAGTACCCATCGTTTACGGCGTGGACTACCAGGGTATCTAATCCTGTTTGCTCCCCACGCTTTCGCGTTTCAGCGTCAGTAATGGACCAGGAAGCCGCCTTCGCTACCGGTGTTCTTCCTGATATCTACGCATTTCACCGCTACACCAGGAATTCCGCTTCCCTCTTCCACACTCAAGATTGGCAGTATCAGCAGCAATTCCTCAGTTAAGCTGAGGGCTTTCACCACTGACTTACCAACCCGCCTACACGCGCTTTACGCCCAGTGAATCCGGACAACGCTCGCTCCCCCCGTATTACCGCGGCTGCTGGCACGGAGTTGGCCGGAGCTTTCTTTGAGGGTACTGTCAATTCCTGCGATGCAGAAATTTCATCCCCTCCAACAGGGTTTTACGTTCCGCAGAACGTCATCACCCACGCGGCGTTGCTGGGTCAGGCTTTCGCCCATTGCCCAAAATTCCTCACTGCTGCCTCCCGTAGGAGTCTGGCCCGTGTCTCAGTGCCAGTGTGGCTGACCATCCTCTCAGACCAGCTACCCATCATCGCCTTGGTAGGCCGTTACCCTACCAACTAGCTAATAGGCCGCAGGCCCCTCCTACAGCGATACCCTGTTTCCAGGGATTTCTTTAATCCAAAGACCATGCGATCTCTGGATGTCATGCGGTATTAGCACCGGTTTCCCAGTGTTATCCCCCACTGTAGGGCAGGTTACCTACGTGTTACTCACCCTTGCGCCAGTTTACTAGGGACTCCGAAGAATCCCGTTCTCCTCGGACTTGCATGTGTTAGGCACGCCGCCAGCGTTAGTCCTGAGCCAGGATCAAACTCTCCATTGTAAAAATTATTTTCTCAAAGAAAAAGGCTTGATACTGAGGGCCGTGCACGCGAAGTTTTCAAAGAACGGAAACTCTATAAAAAATTCTCAATGTGAAATTTAAGATAAACAAATCACTACCCAAAGTCAAGTATTTTTTATAAAAAATTTAACGATTTCGCAAAAGCGAAATAAGTATAATATTTTCTTTTGCCAAAGTCAAGTATTTTCGTAAAAATCTCTCCTGAAACCCAATCTTTTATACCTCGTTCGTTTAAACAAGTTCCCTTTTTTGCCTCCACTACCATGAACCAGATCATTCAACCAAGTTGAAAAGATGTCCATTCGGTTCCAATTTTGATGTTTTATCCAACCATAAAATTTTATTTAAACAAATCCTTCCTTCGGATGAAGACTTGTCTCATTTAATAAAGATCGCTCAGGTATTTTTCACTGCACGATAAAAAGCTTGCCAGAACGGATCTACCCTGGGGTGAGAAAATGCACGCCTCTTCCCATTTTCAATCACGACCATTCCTTTTTCAGATTCTGTAAAATGGCCCACCACCGAGGCGGAAATCTTTTTCTCTTGCAACGCCTTTACGATGCGATCAGAAAATGCAGGCCTACATGCAATGATCAATGTTCCTTCGCTGATCGCCGCATAAGGATCGTCAATGCCAAACAATTGACAAATCTCTAATGTACAAGGTTCGATTACAATGGCATCTTTGTTCAATTCCACACCCAAACCAGCTGCTTGGGCCAATTCATACACACCTCCCCAAATCCCACATTCTGTGGCATCGTGCATGGCAGTGACACCCTGCTCACGGACTCCAACAGAAACAGCCGTCATTGCATCTTCCACCACTGACATTTTATAAAACAGCGCTTCTGCCTTTTCGAAAAATGCTTTTCCGAATGTGCCTTCGATTTTTTGGGGAAACATGCTTGCAAAAATTCCAGAAGCTTCAATGGCAGGCCCTTTGGTAATGATGACATGATCCCCTGGACGGATAAATTTGGGAGTGACAAATTGATCTTTTGGCCCCACCGCAAGGACTGTCGCCCCTCCCACCATGGGATAAGCGCAATTTTCGTAGCGTGCGGTATGACCACAAACGATTGCAATGCCCAATCTCTCGCATTCGCGATGGACGACTTTCCATACAGTTTCAAGGGCTTCCTCGGTCATGGACATGGGAAGATTCAAATCAATGGAGAGATAGGTGGGTGGAAGTCCACTGGTCACCACATCGGAAACCAGAATATGGAGGGCAAACCACGCGGCTTTTTCCCATCCATATTCTGGCACAATAAAAACAGGATCGGTTGTCATGGCGATGGCCATATTTCCAATTTCAACAATTCCTACATCCACCCCATTTTGCGGTGGGACTAAAATGGAAGCATTTTTTGCACCCAGATGGGGATAAATCAATTCATCAAAGACTTCTGGAGAAATTTTCCCGATCTCTGGCAACCGACTTTTCATCGATGACTCCAAATTTAAATTTATAAAAAAAGGATTGATGAAAACTTCACCAATCCATTCAGTCGGGGCGGTCAGATTTGAACTGACGACCCCTTGACCCCCAGTCAAGTGCGCTAACCGGGCTGCGCCACGCCCCGAAATGATTTTCTTTATCAAATTTAAAAAATTCGCTTCAAATGTCAAGCACAAAACGCTTGCTTTTGTATGGAATTTTTTGTACAATATTTTTTAAATTTCAGGATACCCAATGCAGAAAAAAATCCTTTTTTTATTTTTCTTGAGTATTTGGCTTCAGGCCAAATCCAATGTCATTTTTGATCAATATTTTGGAGAAGGTGCTCTACGGATCGATTGCATTCACGCAGGCACTGCTGAGGAAGAATTTTATGCCATCGATGAATTGTGGCAAGAGCCTTTTTGGGGAGGAAGCAAAACTTCTTTAATCGACACTTCCAATCTCGGGAACACTCTTTTCCAAGTTTTTGAGAAACAAACCCATACGCTTATTTTTTCGAGAGGGCTCTGTACGATTTTCGAAGAATGGAGAACCACAGAGGAAGCCCATCAAGGGATTCGACGGAGTTTTTCAGAATCCTTTCGAATGCCATGGCCAAAATTTCCGGTCCAAATTTCCGTTTCTTCTCGAAACCGAAAAGGCCAATTTCAAGAAATTTGGAATTATGAAATTGATCCTTCGGATCCCAATATTCGAAAAGAAATTCCATACAAAAATATCAAAACCGTAGCCTATCTGAACAACGGAAATCCAGAAAATAAAGTGGACATCGTGGTTCTTCCAGAAGGCTATACCAAAAAGGAAATGAAAGTTTTTCGAAAACATGTGGCCAGGCTCTTTCAGCGATTCTTTCGAACCGAACCTTTTGCTTCCCACCAAAAGGACTTCAATGTGTGGATGATCGAATTTCCATCTCCTGAGTCTGGAATTGACAATCCCAACAAAGGGATTTTTCGAGACACTCCTTTCTCGTCCTCTTTTAATGCATTGGGAATTGACCGATACGTTCTCACATTTGACAATAAAACCGTAAGAAAAGTGGCCAGCCGAGTACCGTATGATTATATTGTTATTTTTGTAAACGAAAAGAAATACGGCGGTGGTGGCATTTTTAATTTATATGCCATATTGACGGTCGCTCATGAAAGAAGCGAAACCGTGTTTATCCACGAATTTGGGCATCTTTTTGGAGGGCTTGGAGATGAATATTACACCTCCTCAGTGACTTACAATGAATTTTATCCACTGGATGTAGAACCTTGGGAACCCAATTTGACCATCTGTACAGATCGCGAGCAATTGAAATGGAAAACATGGGTGAATCCAGAAACACCGATTCCGACGCCTTGGGAAAAGGAAACGTTTGATTTGCATCAGCAGGAATACCAGAAAACGCTGGCCCAATTCGAGAGTATCCATGCCCCCAAATCCAAAATCGACAGTCTCAATGCAAGCCATTCGCAATGGATCAAAGCATTTTTTGCTTCTCAAAAATTCAAGGACTGTGTGGGTGCATTTGAAGGAGCAGGCTATACATCTCAAGGGTTGTACCGACCCAGTCTTTTATGTTGCATGTTTTCGGGCAATGCAGAATATGATCCGGTGTGTCGAAATGCCATTGAACGGATGATTTTATTCCACACAAAATAGGAGGGAATCTTTCCATGATCACATCCAAAAAACTCATTCAAATCGAAGATCAATACGGCGCGCACAACTATCATCCTTTGGATGTCGTGCTTACCCGGGGTCGAGGCATTTGGGTCTATGATCTAGAAGGAAAACGATATCTTGATTTTCTCAGCGCATATTCCTCCTTAAATCAAGGTCACTGCCATCCCCGACTGGTGAAGGTCATGACCCAGCAAGCCAAACGTCTTACCATGACTTCCCGAGCCTTTCGGAATGACCAATTGCCTTTGCTGTGCAAAGAAGTGTGCGAACTCCTCGGCATGGAAATGATGCTCCCAATGAACAGTGGAGCAGAGGCCATTGAAACCGCGATTAAATTGGTTCGGAAATGGGCCTATCGCGTGAAAGGAATTAAAAAATACAAGGCAGAGATCATTGTGTGTCGTGGGAATTTTCATGGCCGAACCACCACCATTGTGGGATTCTCTACCGAACCATTGTACAAAGAAGATTTTGGACCCTTTACACCTGGCTTTAAAATCATTCCGTACGGAGATCCAAAAGCGCTCGAAAAAGCCATTACAAAAAATACGGCTGCGTTTTTGGTTGAGCCGATTCAGGCAGAAGGGGGAATTCTCATTCCTCCAGAAGGATATTTGAAAGAATGTGAAAAAATTTGTAAAAAGCACAATGTGCTTCTTGTCTTGGATGAGATTCAAACTGGGCTGGGACGGTGTGGTAAACTCTTGGCGAGTGAATACGAAAATGTGGAACCTGATATTGTGGTTCTGGGGAAGGCACTTTCCGGTGGATTTTATCCTGTCTCTGCTGTAGTCTCCACCCAAAAAATCATGGGACTTTTTACGCCCGGAGAGCACGGCTCTACATTTGCTGGAAATCCGCTGGCCTGTGCAGTGGCCAGAGAAGCCTTGAAAATTATCCAGGAAGAAAAACTCTGCGAAAATGCCCAAAAAATGGGTGCCTACCTCCTTGAAAAATTAAGAACGATTCAGAGCCGGCATATTAAAGAAGTGCGGGGAAGGGGACTTCTCATTGGATTGGAACTTTATCCAGAAGCAGGGGGAGCCAGACGGTTCTGCGAAGCCTTGGCCAAAGAAGGACTTTTGTGTAAAGAGACGCACGAACACGTCATTCGATTTGCACCTCCCCTTGTGATCACGAAAAAAGATATTGATTGGGCCTTTGTGAGAATCAAAAAAGTGTTAGAAACTTTGTGAACTTGATTTGTCAAGGAGATCCGCATGAGTCCAAAGAGAAAAATCACCACGCAAAAAGGGAAAACCGCACAGCCGTATGTTTCTCCGTCTTCTTCTATGAAAGAATTGAGCTTTCGGGCGCTTTTCATTGGCGTGCTTTTGGCCATTATTTTGGGCGCTGCCAATGTCTATTTGGGACTCAAAGCCGGTATGACTGTCGCTGCCACCTTCCCCGCTGCAGTGATTGCCATGGCTGCGCTCAGACCGTTTAAAGGCACGATTTTGGAGGAAAACCTCGCCCGTACCACCGGTGCAGTCGGTGAGGCGCTCGCCGCAGGCGCGATTTTCACCATTCCCGCTTTTGTCCTTTCTGGAGTATGGGACAATTTCAGTTACACACAAAGCACCCTGCTCATCTTAGCAGGAGGCGTTCTGGGCGTGCTTTTGGTCATTGTGCTTCGACGCACCATGGTTCAAGACACAACGCTCCCGTATCCAGAAAGTGTCGCCTGCGCAGAAATCGTCAAGGCAGGACAAAGAGGCCAAACCGGAGCCCAATATGTGTTTAGTGCTCTGGGAATTTCTGCTTTAATCGAACTTTTCCGGAATGAAAATGGCCTCCCATTGGTACGAGATAAATTGGCCAAATTTTTTACATTTCCTTTATCCAAAATTTCTCTTGTGGACAGTGAAAGCAATCTCTTGCAAACTGCAGAAGGGACAAAAGCAGAATTTGAACACCGAGGAGGCCTTCTGGTTCAAAGCCCGTTGGCTTCTCCTGCGCTTCTCGGCGTGGGATACATTATTGGATTTCGACTTTCTGCCATTAACTTTTCAGGTGGCGTATTTGGATGGCTCTTTCTCATGCCCATTGTATTTTTGCTCATGGCAGATAAACTTGCACCCTATGCAGATATGTATGGATGGACAGCCATGATGAAATATGCCTACAACGCCACAGTAAAACCGATTGCAGTGGGTGGAATGTTGGTGGGCGCATTTTACACCCTTTTTCGCATGCGGAAAAACTTAATCACTGGACTTTCTCACGGATGGCAAGACATTCGGAAAGCAAAGGGAACAAAATCCAAAGTCTCCCGCATTGACCAGGACATGCCCTTTGGAATGGTCTTTATTGCCATTGGGGTAGTGGTTCTGTGTATGATTGCCCTGTATCAATCCTTTAGCCACCATTGGGGTTCTGCCACCTTGGCTGCCATTGTCATGGCCTTTACCGGATTCATGTTTGCAGCAGTGGCGGGATATCTGGTCGGCATTATCGGAAGTTCATCCAATCCCATTTCAGGGTTAACCCTGACCACCTTGCTCATTGCTGCAGTGTTAATGATTCTGGTCGGCATGACAGGAAATCCTGGTGTGGCAGCAGTATTGGGCGTGGCTTCTGTGGTGTGCTGTGTCGCAGGCGTGGCAGGAGACATGCTCCAGGACTGGAAAGTGGGATACATTTTGGGAGGGACCCCCTGGCGAATGCAAATCGGAGGCCTTATCGGCGTCACTGCAGCTGCATTGGTCTTGGTGCTCCCCATCATGTTACTCCACAAAGCCAATGGCATTGGAAGCGATGTATTGCCAGCGCCTCAAGCAGGACTCATGGCCATGATGAGCAAAGGCATCGTGGGAGGAGAAATGGCCTGGCCTTTGATCATTGCGGGGATGATGTTTTCTCTTGCGCTGATTCTCATCAATGCGCCTTCTCCCATGCTCATTGCAGTGGGTATGTATCTTCCGTTTAATACGACATTTGCCATCTTTGTGGGCGGATTTATTAAATACATTGTCAGTCAACTGGCCATTCGAAAAACCAAATCCGATAAAGAGAGAGAAAGAATCGAAAATACGGGAATTCTTCTCGCCTCTGGATTTATTGCAGGAGAAGCCTTGGTTGGAATCTTACTGGCCATTTTTGTGGTGGCAAATTTACATTTAAAACAATTGTTTGGATTTCCTGAATCTTTTATCGGGTACTGGTGGCTCAGTCTTTTGGTTTTTCTTATTTTGGCTTACATTCTGATTCGAATTCCAGTGGCACAAATCAAGAAAAGATAACACAAAAATAGTATAGGCTTTTAAATTTCTTTAAAATAATACTTTCTACGAAATCTTGCTTTTCGTAGGAAAGGTGAGATATTTTTTCTAAAAAAGGGAGTGAGAGGCATGACGGGCCTTCCTCGTGCAATTGAGTCTTTATTCAAAGACTGCTTGAACATTCAAAAAAATGAACAGGTTCTTTTACTCTGTGATAAACCCCAAGCCGAATTAAGTCAATATTTTAAGGATGTCCTTCGGTCCTTGAGTTCAGAAACTTCATATCTTTTCATTCCACCCATTCCGCATCATGGATATGAACTGGGCAAAGGATTTGTGAGTTTTATGAGTCAGTTTGATGTGGTCGTGATGCTTACCAGCCATTCTCTTTTTCATTCCTCTGCCCGGCTTCAAGCCACAAAACGAGGGGTTCGGATTCTTTGCCTTAGCCATCCTACTCCAGAAAGTCTCATCCGAAATCTGGATGGACTGTACAAAGACATGGCAGACCGGAGCAGGAAAATCGCGGATATTTTTACCGTTGGCCAGCAAGCCCAACTCACGACACCCCAAGGCACCCATTTGACTTTTTCTATTGCTCGAAGGAAAGGCTTTGCAGATACGGGTTTGGCCATCAAACCTGGGCAATCGGCCAACATTCCTGGCGGGGAAGGATGTGTCGTTCCGGCCCCTGAATCTGCCCAAGGAACCGTGGTCATCGATGGTTCTTTCCCTGAAATTGGAAAATTATCCGAGCCCATTGTGCTCACCATTCGAAATGGCGTGGTGACTCGCATTACTGGCGCCGAAAGTGCAGAACGCTTAAGGAACTTGCTGAAACATTACGGAAAGCAGGCCCGAATCCTTGCAGAAGTAGGATTGGGAACCAATCCCACTGCCAAGCTTACTGGGGATACACTTGAAGATGAAAAAGTGCTGGGCACAGCGCATATTGGATTTGGGAACAATTTGTGTTATGAAGGTCGAATCACGCTCCCTTGTCATCTCGTTGGAATCATGCTTCATCCCACATTGGTTATTGACGGAAACGTCATCATTGAAAAAGGCACATTTTTGGTATAATTTTCTTAATGCAGGAAAATCTTTTAGAAAAAATCCATAAAATTCGATCTCGATTAAAAAAGGCTTTTTCCCTTCTTTCTCCCTGCCGTCTCTGTCCAAGAGAATGCAAAGTGAATCGAAAAAAAGGAGAGACTGGTTTCTGTCAAATGGGGCTTTTCCCCAAAATTGCTTCAGACAATCTCCATTTTGGAGAAGAACCTCCTATTTCTGGAACGCAAGGATCAGGAACCATTTTTTTCTCAGGATGTAATTTGGGTTGTGTCTTTTGTCAAAATTATCCCATCAGTCATTTGGGAAATGGAAAAATCGTTTCTTTTGCAGAACTGGCAAACCGAATGCTAAAACTCCAAGCCCGAGGTGCCCATAACATCAATCTTGTGACACCCACACACTTTGCACCGCAAATCATGGCCAGTCTCTACATTGCGTACCAAAGGGGTCTTTCTATTCCCATTGTGTACAATTGTGGAGGATATGAGTCATTGGAAATGGTTCGACTTTGGGAAGGAATCATCGATATCTATATGCCTGACATGAAATATGCAGATCCTCACATTGCAAAAAGATACTCCACCGCAGAAGATTATCCCATTGTAAACCGTAAAGTGGTCCTCGAAATGGCAAGGCAAGTAGGTTCTCTCCAATTGGATGAAAATGGCATTGCAGTCAAAGGACTTCTCATCCGTCACCTGGTTTTACCCGAAAACTTTTCAGGGACAGAGGCCATCCTTCGGTTTATTGCCAAAAAAATTTCACCGTATACCCATATCAGCTTAATGCGTCAATATTTTCCAGCCTATAAAGCAGTGAACCTTCCCCCTCTCAATCGAAAAATTACGGAAGAGGAATACCAAAAAGCGCTTTCTGCTTTGTCCTGTTTTGGATTGGAAAATGGTTGGATTCAATCCGATGAAAAGGAATTTTGACCATGTATTCCCAAAATCAAGTTGGGTATCCTGCAATTTATTTAAAACCTGGACGAGAACGAAGTCTTTCTAAAGGCCATCCTTGGGTATTTTCCGGAGCCATGGCCAAAATAGATCCCCAACTTAAGTCTGGAGACATTGCGGGAATATGGACAGCCGAGGGAAAACCCTTGGGCCTGGGCTTTTTTCATTCCAGCGCAGACATTGCTTTTCGATTATTAACCCGAGATGTCCACGTTAGAATTGATAAAGATTTTTGGTTGGATCGCTTACATCACGCCATTTCCCTTCGAAACCAAGTCATCCCTCCAAAAACCAATGCCTATCGACTGATCAATGCAGAAGGCGATGGTTTTCCTGGATTGGTGGTGGATCGATATGGTGAATTTCTTGTCGTAGAAGTTGGCACTGCCGGGATGGAAAAGCAACTCCAAACGATTTTAGAAATTTTGATCCAATGTCTCGCACCCACAGGAATTCTTGAGCGGAGCGAAAGCAAATCCAGACATCGAGAAGGTCTCCCGGATCGAGTGCAAATTCATTATGGGCAAATCTCCAATGAAGTGGTTGAAATTTTGGAAAACGGATTGTCGTTCAGAGTGAACATCATGAAGGGTCAGAAAACCGGTTTTTTCCTAGATCAAAGAGAAAATCGGGCTCTTGTGGCTTCACTTGCACGGGGAAAAAACGTACTCAATTGTTTTTCCTATACTGGAGCATTTTCTGTCTATGCGATCCAAGGAGGAGCCAAAAAAGTGGTTTCAGTAGAATCTTCGGCTTCTGCCAATGTCCTTGCCAAAGAGAATTTTTTACAGAATGCGATTTCTCCAGAAATGCATCCCATTTTGGAAGCGGATGTATTCGAATTTTTGAGAAACACCGATGAAACATTTGACGTGATTATTCTCGATCCTCCTGCATTTGCCAAATCCAAAAATGATCTCAAGAAAGCGGTCAGAGGATACAAAGACATTAATTTTTATGCAGGGAAAAGATTGGCAAAAGGAGGATGGCTTTTCACTTTTTCCTGTTCCAATTTTGTGGATGAAGCTCTTTTTCAATCGATCGTATTATCGGGTTTGAATGATGCCAAAAGAGAAGCACAACTTTTAGCCCGACTTGGCCCTGGCCCAGATCATCCCACTTTGCTCGGCCATCCCGAAGGCCGATATTTAAAAGGATTGCTTGTTCGGGTGTGGTGAGTTTTTATTGTCGCTATTTCTGTATAAAGAAAATTTGACCACTTTGTTTCAATCCACGCGCCCGCACGGGGCGCGACTAAAGGCGAATTAATTTTATTTCTTCGTTCACAAGTTTCAATCCACGCGCCCGCACGGGGCGCGACATTGTCAAGTACTTTTTAAAATTCTTTTTTCAACGTTTCAATCCACGCGCCCGCACGGGGCGCGACAAGGTAAAGTTTCTGGACGATTCAGGAAATTCAAGTTTCAATCCACGCGCCCGCACGGGGCGCGACATGGGGATTTCCCCGACCAAACCAGAAAGGGCAAAAGTTTCAATCCACGCGCCCGCACGGGGCGCGACATGGTACTTGAGGAACATTGTCTCAAAATTGCAGTTTCAATCCACGCGCCCGCACGGGGCGCGACATGGTACTTGAGGAACATTGTCTCAAAATTGCAGTTTCAATCCACGCGCCCGCACGGGGCGCGACTTCATTGAGACATATATTGCATATGTTGCTAAAGTTTCAATCCACGCGCCCGCACGGGGCGCGACCGAAACGATGTCCCTTTAACGCCATAAGTGCTGTAGTTTCAATCCACGCGCCCGCACGGGGCGCGACCGAGAGGATTCCCGATGAGCACTTCCTCCACGTCGTTTCAATCCACGCGCCCGCACGGGGCGCGACGTAATATTCACTTATAACAAAAAAATATGTTTTAGTTTCAATCCACGCGCCCGCACGGGGCGCGACACTATCCCCTGTATCATCAGATGGGGGGTGATGTAGTTTCAATCCACGCGCCCGCACGGGGCGCGACCAGCATACATCACTGGCGCACAATGACTAATCAGTTTCAATCCACGCGCCCGCACGGGGCGCGACTGACGATCAGATTTCAACACATTCCAGGACATGGTTTCAATCCACGCGCCCGCACGGGGCGCGACTATTAACAAAATACGATTGCAGTGGCGCATCCAGTTTCAATCCACGCGCCCGCACGGGGCGCGACACTCAAGGCAGACTGGGGAAATCATAATATTTGACGTTTCAATCCACGCGCCCGCACGGGGCGCGACTGAAGAAGGGTCAAGTTGCAATAGCTCTAAACGAGTTTCAATCCACGCGCCCGCACGGGGCGCGACGATGCCCGCCCCCTGTGGCGCAAGGCGGGCAGAAAGGTTTCAATCCACGCGCCCGCACGGGGCGCGACATCGACCATGCGCCAAAATTCAGTCTCATAACAGTTTCAATCCACGCGCCCGCACGGGGCGCGACTGAGGGTCCGGTCAAAAGAATCCCGCCTTCAGCGTTTCAATCCACGCGCCCGCACGGGGCGCGACTAACCGCATTTTCCAAATCTTTTTTTGTAACTCGGTTTCAATCCACGCGCCCGCACGGGGCGCGACACGACTCTCGCACGGGCGTGAGGACAAGGAAGTGGTTTCAATCCACGCGCCCGCACGGGGCGCGACGTCTTTGGTGTGGTTGTCCGTTAGTACCAGATGAAGTTTCAATCCACGCGCCCGCACGGGGCGCGACTCACCAATAATTTTATCATCTTCTATTTCGATAGTTTCAATCCACGCGCCCGCACGGGGCGCGACGTAATTTCGATGCAGGGATGCCCCAATACAACGACGTTTCAATCCACGCGCCCGCACGGGGCGCGACCTTTTCCAAAATTTTCGTTTTTAGCTAAACCAAAGTTTCAATCCACGCGCCCGCACGGGGCGCGACACACGCACGCGCACGCCCGATGCTTCCGTTTTGCCGTTTCAATCCACGCGCCCGCACGGGGCGCGACTCTAAATTAATTGGGGGTACTGCACAAGCCGTTAGTTTCAATCCACGCGCCCGCACGGGGCGCGACTTGTACGAGACCACACAAGACACAACTATAATAGTTTCAATCCACGCGCCCGCACGGGGCGCGACGTCCATGTCTTCTTGACCGCAACAGGGGCAGAGGTTTCAATCCACGCGCCCGCACGGGGCGCGACATGAACGTTGTCTCAAAATTGCAAAATGGTGCAGTTTCAATCCACGCGCCCGCACGGGGCGCGACTCTAAATTAATTGGGGGTACTGCACAAGCCGTTAGTTTCAATCCACGCGCCCGCACGGGGCGCGACTTGTACGAGACCACACAAGACACAACTATAATAGTTTCAATCCACGCGCCCGCACGGGGCGCGACGTCCATGTCTTCTTGACCGCAACAGGGGCAGAGGTTTCAATCCACGCGCCCGCACGGGGCGCGACATGAACGTTGTCTCAAAATTGCAAAATGGTGCAGTTTCAATCCACGCGCCCGCACGGGGCGCGACACCATTAGTATCTGCAATAAGTGTATCACCAGCGGTTTCAATCCACGCGCCCGCACGGGGCGCGACGGGACTCGGGCAAAAGGTATATTGTCAGGACCGTTTCAATCCACGCGCCCGCACGGGGCGCGACCCATTTATTTTGCCACGATTCGGATATTCCTGTTGCTGTTTCAATCCACGCGCCCGCACGGGGCGCGACGATTAGTATATCTTATTATCTCCTCATCTCCGCCGGTTTCAATCCACGCGCCCGCACGGGGCGCGACGCTCATTAAAGGATTTGTTCGCCCGGCGTGGTGACGTTTCAATCCACGCGCCCGCACGGGGCGCGACTCAATGAAAATCAAAGATTTATCTCGGTTGTAGTTTCAATCCACGCGCCCGCACGGGGCGCGACGATTATACAATCTGGGAGAGACTGAGCCTAACAAGTTTCAATCCACGCGCCCGCACGGGGCGCGACTTATGTCCCAAGAGAGATAGGACGTAGGATCCTTGTTTCAATCCACGCGCCCGCACGGGGCGCGACCGGAAAGCATTGATTTTACAGCACTTATGACACCGTTTCAATCCACGCGCCCGCACGGGGCGCGACTTGTATAATCCGCCCCTCTTTCCGTGGGGCGGTGTTTCAATCCACGCGCCCGCACGGGGCGCGACCTAAAGCCATTTTCCTTGCAGTGTCTTTAGGTAAGTTTCAATCCACGCGCCCGCACGGGGCGCGACGACATATCGTGGCACAAATTATCACCCCGCCGAAGTTTCAATCCACGCGCCCGCACGGGGCGCGACATTCGCAATCTCTACAGAGACACCACCCGTAGAGTTTCAATCCACGCGCCCGCACGGGGCGCGACCAATAATTGCTCCGCCATATTCTTCTTTTTTAGATAGTTTCAATCCACGCGCCCGCACGGGGCGCGACGGGCATCGAAGAGCTCAATGATGAGGTAGCGATATGTTTCAATCCACGCGCCCGCACGGGGCGCGACTACATTTATTACTTATCATTTCCATTGATTAAGCGTTTCAATCCACGCGCCCGCACGGGGCGCGACGCAGCCGGACCAATCGGAAGTTCCAGTGCTCGTTGGTTTCAATCCACGCGCCCGCACGGGGCGCGACTTTTTCCAGATGCAGGATATGTAGGAATTTTCAGTTTCAATCCACGCGCCCGCACGGGGCGCGACCATATCCGATATCCATGTTTTAGTGTTTGGGTTTCAATCCACGCGCCCGCACGGGGCGCGACCCACCGATGATCCCATTCGGGGCGTTAAGATTCCGTTTCAATCCACGCGCCCGCACGGGGCGCGACATTCAAAAGTTGATAAAATCGCTGATATTACACAGTTTCAATCCACGCGCCCGCACGGGGCGCGACGAGCATTCGGCGTCGGTCAATGGACTGTCCTTCCGGTTTCAATCCACGCGCCCGCACGGGGCGCGACCAGCGTCACACTTTGGCCCTCTTTGGTTGTTACATGTTTCAATCCACGCGCCCGCACGGGGCGCGACTTTAGATCAAGATGATTATTATGTAACATACTTAGTTTCAATCCACGCGCCCGCACGGGGCGCGACAGTTAGAGGGATTGGATAACGGTATTCGAGTTTATGTTTCAATCCACGCGCCCGCACGGGGCGCGACAGATGAAGTCTGCCCACTCAATATAAGTGGAGAAGTTTCAATCCACGCGCCCGCACGGGGCGCGACTGTATATGTTTCCGTATCATATTCTCCACTGATGGTTTCAATCCACGCGCCCGCACGGGGCGCGACAAATTATGCATACAAAATATCATTAACAAATACTGTTTCAATCCACGCGCCCGCACGGGGCGCGACGCAAGATGATACCAATCTCCAGGAGTAAATGTGTTTCAATCCACGCGCCCGCACGGGGCGCGACTCACACGGTCGAATGGTTTTTCATATTTTTCTAATGTTTCAATCCACGCGCCCGCACGGGGCGCGACAGCCTCTTATATCTTGCTTTAATTTTCAATATGTTAGACCAATCATTTCGCTATAGCCTTTCTATCCACTTTCAAAAAATGCATTTCTTTATTTGTAATAGGGCCAAGTCCTTTATTTTTTTCTCCGCTAACATTACCTCAATCCAAATGAATCTTCTGGTTAGCGATATATATTCTTAAACCATTAAAACCCCTTCTGGGTCATATCCAGCTTTCGCACCATGATGTTCCACTCTTCGTTTCCAATTTGCCCCTAAATAATAAAATCGTAAACTGTCCTTCTCCGGATTATAAATTTGAAGCAATCGTGCTTTTAAAGCTTCCCATTGGTCAGGCGCCAGGGAACACTCGAAAACAGAGTATTGAACGCGTTGGCCGTAATTTTTACAAATCTTCGCAATTTTTGCAAGCCTCTTTTGACCATCTGGATTCAATGTCTCAACATCATAGCAAATTAAGACCATCATATTCCCTCCTACTTCCAAATCATTGCAGGATAAAATGAAAGATCTCCGCGGATATGTCTAGCCAACAGCTGAGCCTGAGTATGAAAAACCAAACCAATCTCCATTTTTTCTCCAAGAAACGGATGTTGGATGCACTCCTTTTTCCGATTTTGGTAGGCAATAATTACATTTTTTCTGGCATCCTTTTCCAGTTCTACTTCCCCAGTCTCGTGCATCATAAAATGTTCTCTCTGAATTTGCCTCAAATTAATAAGACTGAGCACCAAACGATCAGCAAAGGGAGCTCTGAATTCTTCCATAAGATCAAGAGCCAAACTGGGACGTCCAGGCCGATCAACATGAAGAAACCCCACATACGGATCAAGTCCTACAGTTTCAAGTGCCGATCGAATATCAAATAAAAGCAAAGTATAAATAAATGAAAGGAGCGCATTCACCCGATCCAATGGAGGACGTTTTGTCCGCTTGACAAAGCGGAATGCCTCCTTTTGTTGAACAATAAGATGATCGAAAACACCAAAATAATAACCAGCCGCCTCTCCTTCAATCCCTCTTAGATGTTCCATATCCGAACACCTTTCAATATCTACCAACAAACGAGCCAATTGATCGATGGATTCTCGAATCTTTTCTTGTGGTTCATAATTAGGTTGATTTCGCAAAAATCGCAAAAGATTGATACGGCTGTTGTTGATCTTCGCCGCCACCATGCACTTGGCAACCCCAAGAGATTTAACTGGATCCTCTGCCCACCGATATTGGGCACGTCTCAGTAACACATTCCCTTTGATTGCGCCTTCCACTCTGCCCAAAAATTTACCAGAATCAGAAAGCCAGGCGATCCCCACACCTTTTTCCGCACATAATTCCATAAGAGCCGGAGTAATGACAATTTCGAATCCGAAGCACACGATTTGGCCTAATGTGTGAATAGGAATCTGAACTATCTTCTTTTCTTCCTGTTTTACGACAACTGTTTCACCTTCTTTACATAAAAAACTTTTAGGTTGAGTGATATACAATGTATTGAGCATGTGTTTCATTAGGCCTCCTGCGGTGTAAAAAGTGTCTTTTGATATTGGCCTGGATGCTCGATTTTCTTTGGAAGACAGATTTCAAAAAGAGAACAAGACCGGCACCGCTTCCCATAAACAGGAAGTGGTGTACGACCGCTTTGAAAAAGATCATGTAACTTTTTCGAAGCATCATGTGTCTTTTCTCGTAACATATCCGTGATCGGAACCTCTTCACGACGCCTAATCCGCCAATAAAAGAGCGATGCCTCTTCGATATGCACATTTAGCATCTCTTCTAAACAGAGCACCTGAGCGCATAATTGAATTCGATCACAATCATTTTCTTTAGGTTCTCCATGTTTGAACTCAACAGGCCGTACTTTCCAACTCCCTTTTAAATGGAACGAAGGGAGATTGTTAGGACCCTTTGGATCAATCATATCCAGTTCAAGAATATCGAGTCTACCCTGGAGCTTCAATTGTTCCGACCGGATATACAAGCCAGAAATCTGTTTTCTCCCCTGCCGGAATTCTCTGTATTTACTATCAACACGTTCGTGCTCAATCCGACCTCGAGTGGTCAATACATTCTCTTCCCACTGTCGCTCAAGAAAAATCAAAGCACATTGCCGCGGACAGAAAACCAGATGTTGCAACGCAGACACTGGAAGAAAATCATCTTCTGCAAACATAGCAAATTATTCTACATTCACAATTTTAAAAACTTCTTTCATCGGTACTCCGTCTAGTAAAATTTCGTAATCAGAAAAATCGCGTGCTGGACCATTTGTTGTCCTGCGGTCTGTAACTCTCTTAAAAAGATCTTGAGCTGACTTGTTTCCCAAAGCAGAATTATGCTGAAATACAATAAGAGCCCTTGCAGACATTAATCCACGAGCAGCAG
>Ga0207433_10001524_pt1 | contig 49707 bp, 66 predicted proteins | sample YelNatPaOPGAMG01_FD_187559 | JGI IMG/M metagenome (GOLD analysis project Ga0207433, IMG submission 187559) | Hot spring thermophilic microbial communities from Obsidian Pool, Yellowstone National Park, USA - OP-RAMG-01 (SPAdes) (version 3) | ecosystem: Environmental > Aquatic > Thermal springs...
CCTCTACACCAGAAATATCTGAATACTTTCCTATCTCACAAAGAAGCGGGGATAAGTTTACTTGTGTATTTGAGACTTTCTCAAGATATCCTCCTGAGTAAATACCTCTTGGTGTTATTACACTATGCCTACGGTTAAAAACATAAGCATCCGCAGGGTCAAAATACTGTATACTTACAATCTGATTTCCTACATTTACATTACCCATCTTTTAACCTCCTTTTATGACTTAGGCAATACATCTACTACTATTCTAAAAGCAACTCCATCTACTTTGTCTACATCAGGAAATGTAGAGGCAATTTGCAAAGTATCGTTATCAAAACATAACCCTAACTCTGATAAACCATCTTGAACTAAATTCTGTGGAACGACAAATTCAAAACTAACTTTCTCTCCTGTTTTCTTTACACTATCTATCGTTCCCTCAAAAACTATGTTTTCTAAATCAAATCCAGGGTCTCCAGGTGATTTATTCTTATTCCCTATACCTAATCTCCACTTACTTATCGCACTTATAAATGCATCATATCTCCAATCTAATCTCTTTCCATCATCTAAATTCCAAGCACTTGTTTCAGTCATATCTAAATACAATCGTATAAACTCCCATACTGACATAGTTTTTGTCTTTATCTCTCCTAGAACTTCCATTACTTCAGAATTTTCTTTACATCTCGGATTCATATAAGTCTGATATTCATAGACAACATTAACTGGTCTGACTTTCTCAATCGTATTACTAAAGATTCTCATCATTCCACTTCTAAACAGATACTTATTTGGAACAACTCCATACGCCTTATTTAACACTATCTCGTTTACAAGAAACGGTGCTTTAAAATACTTTCTTGGCGGGGTAAAATCTGAACTCCACAATACTTTACCTTTTACTATCCTAAATGCATCTATACAACCCTTATAATACGGAGCAGTCCCTATACCTCTTGCTCCTAAAGCAAAATCAGCATCTATCAAAGGCAAATCTTTATTTTCTGAAGTCTCTACCTCTGTCCAAGAAACTTCTGAACCATCAATAAACAATCTTAACTTCCCAGCATATTCTCTACTTATACAAAAATGGTATCTTCTATTTGCTACAATACTCACTTGCTTTTCATAGTTGCAGACTAAACTACCATTACTTTTCATAATAAATCCAACTGTTCCATTAGCCAAAACATATATATACCAAAAGTTGTTGCTGTTTTTATACTGACCACAAATATCATATTCAGCGTTTCTATCAGAAAACCATCCATACCAATCTATAGAAAATGCTCCTAAACCAAAATGAAAATCTTCCGACTTCTCTATCTTTACATAGTCATTTATTCCATCAAACTTTAATGCTGGAAGCTTAGTCGTATCTATAACCATCTCACCATTGAAAACTAAACTATGTCTTCCGGCTAAATCTAAAACATCGTCAACAGTCCTCCCTCCTGCCTGAAGCAGTAGAACCTCTAAACCAGTAAGCCTAAACTCATATGGAGCATATTTTTCAACATCCTTTTCTCTATAATCCAGCAGCACAAAAGTCTTATAATCTTCTGTATACTTCTCAAAAATGTTTATATATGTCCCCAAAACAACTGAAATTGCTTTTAAACTTGCATAACTTCCCTTAATCTTATACCAACCTACTGCATTATTTACCTGAAACCTCAAATCTCCTAATGATGTTTCTTCAGACTGCTCTACTTCCAGTCCTATCAGATTAGCAAGATGTGGTATCAACTGCGGACCTATTCTCCATACATCCTGAAACAGAGCCAAATCGCTTATTCTTGCAAGCCAAGTTCCTACCTCAAGATTACACACATCAATAAATTCTTTTAATGTTATGTCTCCAGGCATTATAACACCTCTGACAACAACGGATGAAACTTATCTGGAATCAGTTGCATCAAATCTATATATATACAATATTCTACTGTTACTTCATCAACCCAATCTACAATCATTTCCAAGTCTAATTCCCTAAACAGCATTTTCTCTCCACCTGATGCCCATTCACATTCTATTTCCCAAGACTCTCTTAATACAGAATCAAGATGCCATTCTTGGTCTAAATTAAATCCTTGATTTAAATATATCTTGTCAAACTGCCAAATTTTCCTAATTTTACAAAGATAACTACTTTCTAAAGTAGCCTTTATTTCAAACCCTCGTAAACCTCCTATATTTCCACTATAACTGGCACCACCGTATGAACGATTTCCAAACATTTATAATTCTCCCTTACTTTTATACTACTATCCTTTCATTTTACTATTGCCTCTATCTCCTCATCAGTTAAACCTAAACTTTTTAATTTTGCAACTGCGGATTGCTTGAGTAATTTTCTTTGCCTTTCTTCTTCCGTCTCTACTATCGGCGGTTTATAAACCTCAATTTGGTCTAATTCTTCTTTGCTTGCTACCTCATAGTAAGTATATCCTTCTTTTAGCGGATGTTTTCCTTTTGGTAGTTCTACTTTTGCTATGATGTTTCCATCTTTATCCTTAAAATATCCGTATCCTGTTTTGACTTCAAAATCCATATTTACCTCCTTAACTCCATAATGGTATCCAATAAATAGTGGCTGAGCCAGCCGAAATAGTAACTTTCCAATATTCATTCTTTGGAGTAGGAAAAAATATATATAATGTTGGTGCAGGAGATGTAGCCGCAGAATAGGCGTCTGCTCTTATTGTAGTTGGGGGATTACCACCATCACAGTATCCTGTTACCCTATCTCCTCCACCACTCCCATTATTTATGGCACAAACAAATCCATCCGCTGTTGCCTGGTAGACTGTTCCAGCAGATTTAGAAACCCAAGCACCTAATTTTGGAGCTAAACTACTCTTTTTTACCTTCTTCTTCGCATAACTCGCTTCGCTATCTTCTATTAAAACTATATCATTATCAGAAAGAGTAGTTTTTTCGGTTAAAGCATTGATTTCACCTGTTCCTGCTCTCTGGAAGAAGTCAGAAGCATCTTTGTTATCTACTTTATCTACATTAAATTGTGCTGATATATCTGTCCAAGATGAGCCATTATCCCAATATAATTTCTTTGTGTCAGTTGCCCAGTAAAATCTATCCTTTTTATAAATCGTAGGTTTATTTGCATCGAGACCAGACAGGACTTTGGTTTCTATATCCTCTACCATCTTCTTGGTAGGAGCAAGAATTATTCTATATGTCTTTCCTGAAGTATTATGATTTTTAGCAATCGTTCCTTCTTGTCCTCTCTGAATCGTATAAGTCGTATTTCCACCTGAACTTTGAGCATTAGTCACCCTTACAATTTCTACATTCGGGTCTTCAGCCGGGTCGAAATAATCTGTATAGTTGTAAACTACAACATTAAAGGCACCATCTGTACTCGGATTAGGAAATTTACTTGCATCACTATCGGATATAACTAAAAATGTATCTGTATCTGAGATACCTAGCACTAAAGTACCATATGCAAAATTTCTAACTGGGTCTAAAGCCATTTTTCACCTCCAACTATTTTAACTTTACTCTAACTTTTGCAGTCATCGTATCCCCATCAAGAATCAATCTCTCAACTGACAAAGGCATATATCCAATCAAGTATCCTGTATTGTCAGAAGTAGTTGCTAAAAATAACAGATTTATCGGTCCTATATCCCCACCTGAAGCCGTAAAATATACTTCAGCACTTACTACCCTATAATCTCCTTCGTGCATTTCAAGAGTCGGAAATCCTACATTATTCCTTGCTAAAGGCTGTGGCGAATATCCATTACCTGAAGGCTCATTCTGAATCGTTGTTAAAGTATCTGTATCTTCCAATACATCCCTTGCAAGACGAGCATAAAAAGTATTAGTTATTGAAGCATTTCTAAAAAAGACATCAAGCATTAACATCTCTCCTTGGTCAACTAAAGCATTTCTTCCTTCTTCTTGCCATCGCAAGTTTCCATTCTTATCAAAACATTTTAATTCCCAAATCGCTTCATAAAATTTATGCTTACCCATCCTCTACCTCCTAACTTGAGAAACTTACGCTTTTTACCTCTACTCCATACAACTTACAAATCTGATTAAAATTTACTACTATATCTCTTTCTGCATCCTGCCTATATAAAACATAAACTGTCTCTGACGGCGCTGGACTTATACTAACTGATATATCACCTAAACTATAGTCAACTGTTCCTGAAACTGTATAAGTGCTTCCACTTACTGCAACTATGTTTCCTTCTCCGTCATCTTCTCCTATCTGAACATCTCCAACAAATAACTGAATCGAGTTCTTCTCCACAGGCAAAGCAGTTAACTTCTCTACCCAATTACTTCCTTGCAAAACTAATTCTTTTCTCAATCTTAAATCCATATATACATAATCTACACCTTCTACTTGCTCTATCTCTGCAATAATATCTGAATACCTTTTACTTATTCCTAATCTTGTAGTTAAACCTAATTGAAATAAACTCTCAATCAACTTTTCAACAGCACTCTGAACTAACGAAAGCGTATAGTTTTTCTTAACCCTCAAATCTAAAACTACATATACATCTAATATGTCTGCAGAAACGAATTCATACCTTACAGTTAGAATAGATTTTTGTCTTAAAAACTCTACTAATTCTTCCTCAAAATCTGTAGTTGGAGAACCCCATCCTTGCAATATCATAGCAATTCTAACCCAATTAAACATATTGTAATTAGGCGAACCTTCTTCTCTTTCACCCCATACACTTGCTGTAGCAACACCAGGATAACTCTCTACCAAAGCACTAAAGTCATCCTTCGTAACTGCTCTATCTCCTGTTCTAAATACTCGTGGTGCATTATACTTTATCTCTTCTATACTCTCTTCGTCATCACCACCTACTACGGGATTGTCATTTGTCACCTTAACTTCAACTGGACTTCCAGCTTCATCAAATATAACAGAACTTACCTTTGTTATCATATTTGTTCCATAAACATTTCCATTCACACCAACAGTCTTAACAAACCTTATTAAAATCATTGAACCACTCTGCGGTATAGCACCTCTTGAACCATTTCCAAATCTAATTAACAAAGTTCCATCATACTGAAGCACAACTGTATAGTGCCTATCAGTAGGCTCTGACAATATAAAACTATCTACCTGTTCCCATAATATACCATCTACATATACCCAAAGACTCTTATCCTCTACATCAACTTCATCAATTACATATTCTTGATACTCTTGCCCTGAACCCGTCATAGTCCTTTCTACTAACTCACCTTGAACTACTTCCACATCCATACTGGTCTGACCTTTTAATAGAACCACATCTTTTATAGTCAAATACTTCGTTCCATCTGCTGTTTCCACTACCGTATAACGAGGAATATAAATATTCTTGCTATGCGCAGTATCAAGATAAAATCTTACATAACCTTTTGCTGATACCTTTCTTCTTGGTTTGTAATTTATTAACTTAACTAAACTTAAAACAGAAGACTTTAACTTTGCTGTATCAAGATAGCACTCTTCTGCTCTCCTTTCCAGATAGTATAAAACCATCTCACCTACATAGGCAAATAATTCAATCAACATCTGCCCAGTAGATGATTCATACATATCTTTCCAAGTTTCTTTCTTCCTTAATCTTTCCTGCAGTCTTTTTACCAATGTCTCAAAATTGTAATCTATAAACAAATAATTCTCTGGCATATCATCCTCCAATTCTCTTTGTATACTCTAAAATCTCCTCATTCCCTTTTACTACAAACTGTATAGTCATATCCAAATAGTTTCTATCTGGATTCGGAGCAAATTTTATTCCTACAACAGTTACTCTCGGGTCCCAAGTCTCTATTACTCTTTTAACTTCATCTGAAACAAATGTTGCCAATCTCTCATCCATCGGCTCAAATAATAAGTCCTTCAATCTACTTGCAAATTGAGGAAGCATTACTCTTTCTCCCGGATGCGTCCCAAGTATATTATCTATACTCGTATACACAGCCTCTATATTCTTAACAATCTTTAAATCACCTTTTGCATCCTTAATAAACTGGTGATGTATATCTGACCAAATTACCTTTTCCATATCACTCTATATATATCTTTCTATCAGGTGGTGTTAACCTTGCTCCACAACCTGCTACCGCCTGCTCAGTTAATATTAACTTTCCATTACAATAACTTTTTACTGTCACTGCTGAAATACTCGTCACCCCATGCTCCGGATGGGCACAACTGTGCATTGCTTCCTCAACAGCAACCTCTATTCCATTCACCTTAAACCTACCATCCTGATTATGACTTATAACTGTTCCGCCGTGGTCTGAACTATCCCCTAATAAAGCAATCCTTTTACCAGACATTTCTCTTACCTCCTTTTTCTCTTACAATCATACCGGGTTAATATTTACCGTTGCCCCTGAAATTGTTACATTCCCATCACCATCTATAACAACATAAGCATTACTCGGATGCGTCAATTTAACTACTTTATCTTTGTCATCTATTTCAAAAACTATTCCTGAACTCAATTTAAAAACTCTCTTACTTGGATAATTTCCTACTCTTTCTTGAGGCATATCTTTTCCTGAAACAGCTTCAGCAAAATAAACAGGTTGATACATATCTCCGTTTTCAAAGAAAACAAATACATAAGACCCTACATCTGGAACACAGAACGAACCTTTATCACTTCCTGCTCCTGTAAATAAAGGCATAGCAGGAACAGCCCACGGAAGTATATTAGCATCAATTCCTACAAAAAACGGATAAATCTCCACTTTTATTCTACCTAATTTCTGTGGGTCATTATTATCTAAAACTTTGCCCCTAAAAATTCCAACTATTTCACCCATATTAATAACCTTTCTTCTTTCCCGCTTTCAACAAAGTTGTTGGCATAGTCGTATCTATACCATTTCTGGTCAGCAACAATCTCATTCTATGTGAACTCGTTAAAGAATGCACTACTCTTTCTACCATCCATAACCCCGCATACTGAAATACATACGGGTCTCCTGTATACATTGCATCTGGAATCAATACATCTACTAAATCTCCCGGTGCTACATTTATATCCCCAGGAACTAAAATCCACATTTTTAATAAATTCATTAACCTTTTAGACAATTTTGATTTCATCTGCACTTTATAGTCAAAAATAGAACTCCTGCCTAAAAATATCTGCCTACTTACTTCCTCTGCATCTGCCTCGATTAAAAAGTAATCTGTCAAACTCATAAAATCTGACAAATCTACTTTATCAGTTATATAAGCTCTATTATCCCAATCAAAGTATTCATACTTTTGAATTTTTACTCCAAAAGAACTTAATACTCCAAAACTATCTACTATTTGAAAATCAAACATAGGCTCTCTATCTTCAAATCCTACATCGTTCATTATATATTTCTTTTTTACTGAAGCATTTATTAACTCTTTTAAAGCCCTAAACACAAAAACATTCTTGTGATTTACCCTTTTTACAAAACATCTAAAATCGTGTTCTCCTACTCTACCACTTAATCTTTGTCGCAAATCTTTTAAAAACTTAGCATTAGTCTGCATTCCTTGAACAAGATTCATCGAATAATTCAAAGATGGACTAATATCAACAGAATCACAACCTATTTCTTTTGCTATCTTCTCTAATGTTTCACTAATTTTTCCTGAAAACCCTCTAACTAAATCTCTATCAAATAACATCTTGTTGTCTAACAATCCACTAATTTCAAAAATTGCTTGCATTCTTGACTGACTTTCAGGAAACTTTCTATACACCAAAAAGTTAAATGAATTGTCTAACTCCTCACTTATAGATTTACCTACTTCTACATACATCTTATTTACTGTCTTATCTGACGGTAAAGTATGCACAAATAAACCTGTTGGGTCGTAAATAGAAAACCTAAATAAAGGCAGAAACTTATTCATATCTTGAATTATAGTAAACTCCCTAATCATATCAAAAGACATCGGAATTGTTGTTCCTGCTAACTCGAATCTCAACAAATAATTACCAGCAAGCTCAATCATAAAATTTACCTAATTCTCCACTTCTTTCCAAACTCGTAAACATCTAAAATATTTGGTATTACTAAAAGTTGACCTACCTGTAAATCTGTCAAAGGATTAAATATGTCATTTACTAAACAAATTACCCACCAATACTTCACTGTTCCGTAAGCATAATAACTAATTAAATCTGGACGCATTAAATCATCTTGTCTAACTCTATAATATGCAGGCTCATATCTCATCCTAAACCTCGATAAATAATGATGCAAAAAATCTAATTCTTTCTTACCTTCTACCTCTTCTACTGCAAAAAATCTTGTCCTATCCATTATGTCGTCTTAGATACTTCTATTTTTCTTTTTCCACTAAATACATCTTCCAATTCTTCCTTCGCCAAAGTTGCATAAGTCTGAAATATTACATCTACTGAAGCACTTATAGGATATCCCTCTGTTGTAAATCTGTTAGCATAAGTCACATTTATCCTTTTCATTATCACACTATTAAAATACAAAAATGGTCTCGCTCCTAAACCTACTTGTATTTCTATATTCTCCCCACCAGCATAACCAAAAATTCCTCCTCTAATTATAGGATTCGGACCAGGTGGCCACAATACATTAGCAGGAATTGTTGATAGCATTCCTGCAGGACCAGACAAGTTTACTTTAGGACCTTGAGACGGCAAACCTAATTTCTTTAAACTCAAACAAGGAACCACTACCTCATTATAAGCATCTTCATCTGCTTCAAACCTTAACTTCATATTTATTTCAATAGGCTCTGTCCCCATCCAAACTCGTCTTGTTGTCCATCTTGTTATTAAAGTTCCTCCTACCATCTGTGCCATAGCCTGCCATTCTGGTCTCGGCTCATACTTCGAAGGTATAAACGACTGCCAATTAGTCTCTACCCTTAAACTTATCTCTTCCTGCAAAATCGCTATTAAATCAACTAAAGTAGGTCCACTACTACCTATATCTATTTTTCTTGCAAAAATTCTAACAAGATATTCTGGTGCTATTCTATCTAACATCCTCTTCGAAACAGTATTTCTAATTATCTGACCACCCCAAGCACTGCTACCTTTTGTCCTATGAATTCTTGGCACATTGTAAAGAACATTAAAGAATCTTGCAGGGTCTTTTTGTTGCATTATTTGAGCTACATCCAACCCAGACCCTATATTCCTTTGTGCTTCAGCAACATACTTATCCTTTCCTTTCTGAACATCACTTATCCTCTGCTGAAGGTTATTTACTAATCTTCTAATATTCTCTTCCATCAGAAATCTCCTTTATCTAAATCTTCTAAAAACGGGTCTCCTACATTACGAGTATCTGACACCCTTTCTTTACTTTCAGGAATTGTAACTGTCGTTTTCTTTTCATAGGCTTCAACTAACTTTTCTATTCCTTGTGATATTCTCTCATTTCCCTCTCTAACTTCTTCTACTAAACTTGTTTCAGGCACTGGGACTGGTTCTAATTTTCTCTCTTCTGGTGGCTTTAAGAATACTTCAGGTGTCGGCTTTCCAAACTCCTTATTAGCTTGTATTATAGCCTCTCTCAATGGCATACCTTGTGCATTTAACTCTAATGCTCTTGCAATCTCTGGTCTTGCTCCTGCTCGTTTCAACTCTGCTACTTGTCTTCTTACTGCCCGTCTTTTTGCCCACCTCTCTACTCCCGGCTGTATCCACTCCCACAACTTATCCCCTATAAACTTTCCAACAATCCATCCTGCTAATGCACTCAACGCAACTAAAACAACAGGTAAAATCACAGGTATAATAGATTTAATAAATGCTAAAATAGCTGGAATCATACCTTTTAACCAACCCATCAAACCTTGCAATATCCCACCAATACCTGCTCCTCCAGCTCCCTTTGTCCCTTTAAGTATTTCTATAATCTCAGTAGTCCATCTTGCTTTATAAGCACCCTTGTCAAAAAACTGATACAAAGCTGTTTCTACAGCGCCTACTCCAATTGTCTCAGCTCTACCTCGACCAAATCTTGTTGTCTCTGCTCTTCTTCTCTCCTCTCTTCTACCCCTCTCTGTTCTTACTCCTGACATCTGCTCTCTTAAAAAATCTTGAATATCAGGTGGCAAGTCTTCCATTCTTATTTTTTCGCCACCAATTGTTATTTCAGGTTCTTCTTCCCTCATTCTTTCTTCTCTTACTCTACCTTTTCCCATACCCTTGCCTCTACGAATTCTCTCTCCACCAGGCATACCTCTTACCCTCACAGGAGCTATTTCTTCTAAATATGCTTCCAATACTTCTTTAGGTATATATGGAGCAATTCTTTCAATCTCTGGAGCCTCTTTTTCCCATCTTCTCCTCATCTTAGACTCTCTTTGTTGTTCTTTCCATTCTCTATACTTTCCTATCAAAACTCTGGCCGCAATTCCCGCAGGTCCTGCTAAACCCCAAGCCATCTGCCTAACCTGTGCAAAAGTAGGACTTTCCCATACTGCTGTTCTTAAAAAACCTTCTGGCTTCTCAGTCTTTAAAGCCTTTAATCTTCCTTCTACCAGCCTATGTGCTGTAGCAAGACTTCTTAAATCCAACCCTGTATGTATTCTTATATTCTCTAAAACCTGTTGAAAATTCTTATTCTCTTCTCCTATTCTTATTAAATCTGCAAATTCTTGCTCAATAGCCTTTATTTCTTCAAAAAGTCCTCTCACCTCTTGTTCTGTAGGTGTTTCTAACCAATCTATTATCCTGCCTATATAAGTTGCTACATTTCTCATTCTATCCTGTAAGGCACTTATCCTTCTATCTACCTCCACAAATTGAGGTCTAACCTTTACTCCTCTCGGTCCTTTTAAACTCTCCCTAATAACATTTAAATAGTTAATCCATTCACCAGAATACTTTTTTCTAACAGCATCCAATAATTCAAAGGACTCTTTTGTAAAAACAGATACACCTTTCTTTAGAAAATCCCCTACCCATTTCGGGTCATACTTTTCTCTTCTCGGAATAAACTTCATTTTCTTTCTCTTTCTGTTCTATTAATCTGTTATACATCCAAGTTATTTCTGAAATATCTTTATCATCAAAATCTGTCATATACAAATAATACCTCAAGTTAAATTCTATCTCCAACAATTCTGACAAGGGTCTTGCCAGACGGAATAAGCCATTCAAATCGAAAGGGGCAGACCACCACCTCCTCCATCTCACACTTCGGACATACATAAGGTGCTTCCATTACAGGACCGTGATAGAACTTATCGTGAAAACCTCTTATCAAAGCAATATCTTTAGTTAACAGATTTTCTAAAAACGCTACTCTTTTATCTACTGGCTCATCACTTACAATTGACAATGCATATCTATATAACCAAGAATCAGATTTTATCTTTTCATAGTCAACAACCTTTATCTCGTCTTCTACTCTAAACAACCGCATATTTAGAACTGTCCCATCTGACAAAGTAATCGGATATGGCTCTTTATAGTCATCAGGCAATTCTTTCACCTCTAACTTTGATAAATCTAAAGTAACTACTACTCTCTGAAAGCAATTCTTACAAATAATCTCTGCATCTACAGTAGGCGAATACGAGTTTACTACTTCCCAAACTAAAAGATACAATCTATCACCAATTGTCAACTTCTCAGGCTGAACTCCTACAAGAACATTCTTAAGCAATTCTACAAACTTTTTCTCAAGATTTTCATAGTTCATAGAAGCAATAAATTTTTCGTCTTTTCCTTTGAAGGCTCTAATTTTTACATCGGCAGGATTTACACTCGGATAAACTAAACACTTACTTGGTAAACTTACATTAAAATAATTTTCTGACATCTTTTACCTCCTTTATACTTTTTGAAAAGGAGCATCAATAACTTTTATGTGCCACTTTCCAAATACATGCCATCCGCACTTAAATCTACAGTTATCTTTACTAAATCTTCCCCACCTTCATAACTTAAATCATACTTTGGCACAGCCAGTGGAAATACACCATCTAACTTAAATCTCCTTGTTTCTTTTCCTGTTTCATCAAATATAAACACATACATAACTTTAGCATAATTTAATTTCGGAAAATAATGCCCATTTTCATCTACTACCAATTTTCTCCAAGCATAAAAATAACTTCCTACTCTATCAGGAACAGGCATCCAAAAAGAACATCGAATATTATCTATCTTAAAAAAATTAGCAAACTTGGCTTGGTAAGGACCTAATTTCATTTCTGAAACCTGCTCTATGTTATAATTCCCAAAACTAACTGCGTAGCAATACTTTGAAACTTCTACTCCTGATTCACCTGCTACATCAGGCAAAAGTATTTCCCAATTGTATCTCTTATGCAGACGCCAATTCTTTACCGTATCAATTGAAATCCCCAACATCTAATCTATTCCTCTCTTTATGATACTTCTTCCCACCAATCATAAACAAGCGTTACTGTAAATCTTAAAGGCTCGTCACGCTCATAACTTAACTCAGTCCTACCAATTGTCTTTATCCAGCAACCTATCAATCTAATTCCCAAAAACGACTCTCCCTTTGTATTTAACAAATTTAACTGAACATCTACTTTTATTGCCGGAACAGGAGACCCTACTCCATCCCTTGCACTTACAACCTTTTCAACCCAATTATAAAATGCTTCAAAAATTGCTTTGTCTTCACCTTCAACAAATGTTATTTCCCACTGATGGTCTCCAAAACTAACTTTACCAGGATATGCAACTCCTCCTGTCTGCTTATATGGAACAACTATACTTCCTGTATCTCTTGCAGGCAAACTTGTTGACTGAGCTCTCAAAAGCAAAGTCTCTGTATCAGCACCTCCACCAATTACATTAGGAAAAAGCACCTCCCATAAATAAATTCTTGCAACATTTGATAGATTAGATTTTAGATTGTCCACACCCATTCTCGCCATTTTTTACCTCCTCTTTATACCTTTTTTAGAATTGAACTCCTCTTGCAATTAACTCCTCAAACTTTGCACCAGTTTGAGTTATTATCGTCTGTAATTGTATAAACTCCGCAGCCCTAATTGGTTTAATAAATATATCCACATGCAATTCGTTCCTATCAATTATTGCAGGTGTGTTGTTTCTTGTATCACAGAGAACTTTAAATCCTCTATCACCAAGTTCTCTCTGGAATGCACCTCTGGCTGAAAGCAAATCCAAGAAACTCTCAATCGTAGAAGTTATTCTAAATCTTGTTATCTCGTTGTTCGGCTCAAATACAAAATATCTCAATGTAGCAGAAATTGATTTTTCTAACACAATTAAAAGCCTTCTTACATTCACTCTGTCTAAAGCAGATGCTTTTACTTGCTCTGTCTTTTGACCCCAAATTACATTACCTTCACCTCTAAATGTTTGCAACGGGTTAATTTGAGCTTGATAAAGCACATCTCTTTCGCCTTGAGTAAATACCTTATTTAGCCCTAACACATTTAAAATACCTCTGTTGAAACCTGCAGGTGCATACCAAGGTTCTGCTACATAGTCGTTATATGCAATCTGACTACCTACATATCCAGAAGGCGGAATTTCTATAATCTTGTCGTTGTAAGGGTCATATATTTTTACCCAAGGAGCATACAAAGCACAATAACTGGAATTAAAATTCTGTGTAGTCTTTCTCCAGTTAACCATACCAGTTACACTATTAGAAACTTCATAAGGTATATCAAAAATTGCTATACAGTCCTTTCTTGATTCAGCTACAGATTTCATCTTTTGTTGAACTGCTGTAGATGTATATCCACCATTTAACAAAATCCTTATATCCACATCATCCGGATTTGAAAATTTATCCCATCCTTGAACTATTTCGCTGTCAGTTATTGTATCTCCATCAGAACCACCACCTAAATTTAAAACAGTAACTGATTGCTCTTTTGGCATTGTATCTTCATTTTCTGAAACATCATTTGCAACTAAAATATAGTCACTAAATCCATTGATTCTATCTTCCATATACATCTGACGACCATATCCATCTAACTTATGCTTTCTTGAAACTGTCCAAGTCTCTACCTTTTCCCAAACATCTTCCTCTGTCAAAACATACACTTCAATGTCAAATTCCTTCTCCGTAGCGTCTAAATTCGTTATTTTTATTCCAACAGGATAAGCTCCTTCAGCATTAGCCCACTTTCCCTGGTCTTTTGCATAAACATAAAACAAAATATCATCCTCATCATAATAAATCGGCTCTGCTTTTCCTGCAGTCAGAGTCTGGTTGTTCTTTGAACTGCCACTTACAGCAATTTTTGCACCTGCGTATAACGCATTTTTAGCAACTCTAAAACAGTAAAGAGTATTACCATTCTCAAGAAAAGCTAATGCCGTATAGTGAAAATACTCACCTGGCACAGGATATCCATACTCTTCTATAAACTGACGAGTATTAGTTATTAACTTGATTTCTTTTGTGCTTCCTTTTCTTGAGAACCCTACCAATGCACACGATGTTGTTGCGATATTAGGAATTATCTCACTAATGTCTTTTTCCCTTACATAAACACCCGGACTTACATAGAATCCCATCTTTTCCTCCTTCTTTCTTATGGTTTAAACCCTGCTCTTTTTAAAGCATTTTTTAATTCATCCCTTAAATCAATAACAATCAAAAGCTCCTGCTTATGTTTCTTCCCATCTAAACCTTTATAAGTTCTCGTGAATAATATCTTATTATGAGCAATAGCATCATCATCCCATATTCCAAACATCTTAAGCATATCTTCATCTCTAATCAGCTCTAAAAATCTTTTACGAGTTATCTCCTGATTCTTCACTCTATAAAAAGTATCTGAATAATAAAACTTCAACTTACCCCATAAACTTATTCTGTCCAGATAGAAGTCCATATTTATATCAAATGCCTGTGGTCTCGGGTCAGGATAAGCAAGCATTTCGTGTGGTGTCATCTTAGGAGCTGGAATATCTAACCACTCTTTTATGCCTTTATCTGTCTCTTTTATAATCTCATCAATTAACCTTCTCATAAAAAATAGGGCAAGGAGACCGCCTGATTTATCTGGCGGAGAAATTGCCCATCCTCCTTTCTTAAAAAATTTCTCTTGACATTTTCAAATAAATGAATTATAATTAAACTATTTTAAACTCTACTACTTCTTCAAATAATAACTCTGACGGAATTATATCATTCCATACTCTGACTATTATCTTCTTTATAGTTTTTAATGAAAACTGGTCAAATACCCAACCTTCTAACTTTATGCTTTGTTTTACTACAAAATATAAACCTTTATCAAACATCCTTTCAACTGGTGATTCATCTACAACATCGGATAAAGACATATAAAACTCTATTGGATATAGTTCATTTACCAGTATCTCAAGTCTTGGATTCTGATGTTGCCAAAGCATTATTCTTTCTACTAACTTTAAAATCTTGTCATAGTCTTTAGACCAATACCAAACATTGTAGTTTAAATCCACTGGAACTGCTTTAAACTCTGTTATGTCTAACTTTGTGTCATCTAAATAGTTCCCATATAAACCTCTTCTTGCTGTAGGTGTTCTTTGCCTACCCCAAGCAAATTTAAAACTATCAATCCAAACATTTATAAACTCTAATACATTTTCTCCTCTTTTCTCTGCTATTACCCTTTGTGCAACATCTTTTGGAAATACAACTGTATCTAACTCTATAGTCTCCAAATTTAATATATCTCTTGCTTTATAAAAAGCTGTTGCCTGAATTCCTCTTGTAATTACTTTTAAAAAACTACTTTCCATTTTCTATCATCAACCCCAGAAACTCTTTCCAAATTTCTTTAACAAATTCCTCACTTGGCTTACTCAAAGTCATCTCGACCCAATCTTCAAAATATTTTTCTAATTCTTGACCCCTATGAAATCTCTGATAATCATTAAAGCACTTCTGAGCTACTAATAAAACTGCTCCTCTATAATCATCAGTCATTTAACTTTCTCCTCTTTTTCTGACCCGGAGCAGGAAATTCACCTATTTCTGATAAATCTATCTCTGAACGAATATACTTCTCAATGTCATAATAGTTTTCTACTTCTACATTTTCTAATATCTGTCCCGGTGATACATATACAGTTGTATTCCCTATTGTAATAGGAACTGATACTCCCGATACATTTACTAACTTTTTAACTTTTATTCCCATAATTTACTCCTTTTATAGATATATATTCATTTAACAACCTATCCGAGATAGTCTTAGTTTTAAGCAATTCTTCAAATACATCTTTCCTCAACGAACCACTTTTATAAAAATCTCTCCAAAACTGTTTTCTTGCTGTTCTACTTAATTTATTTTTTAATATCTCATCTATCACTATAAACAACTGGCATAAATCTTCAAGCATTATTCCCAACTTTTGCTCTTGTGTCATCTCTACTGGTTTTGGCTTTTTAAACAACTTATCTAAAAACAATTTAATTTTCATTTCTTTCTCCTCCTTGGTGCAATCCTACAAATTTTATGAATCTCTATATCGTGAATATGTGGCATCTGTATATCTACTACTTCAAACTCATCTACTTTAATATTTTCTGGAACATATTTCAACGGTATTCTTATATAACTTCTTAGCTGAACTGGTATTTCATTCTTAAACCAAGCCACAATTGGACTCTCTTCTTCAATAAAAATTCCTAACTTTCTTAATCTATGCTGATTAGCAGACCACTCAATATACACTTTTGTCTGATATACTGTATAGTCAAATTTTTCTTCTTCTTGAAATACATCTTTAATTTCGTGAACATCATAACTTTTAGGAACATATAACTCACAATCTATTCCGTATAAATCTATTGCTAAATCACTAAATGTCCTTAAAGCATTAACTGTCCCTTGAGGTATCATCCTACTCATTTCATCCTCGCCTCCAACTCATTTATCTTATGCCTCACTTGATAAATACCACTGTTAAAATTTAAAATTGCTGTGCTAATAACCACTATCAAAGTTACACTACCTAAAATAATAGTAAGCCAATTTAACTTATTTTTACTTTCAGATATATCAACCTTTAAACCTGCTATATCTTGACAAATCTTATTACAACCTTTCTCCATAGAAGCTTCTATTTCTTTTACTACCCCATTGCCCAATTTATCTAAAATCTTTTTCTGGTCTTCTACAATAGTAGATAAAGACATTACAACTCTTTCCATCTGGGCAGCAGTCTTTGTCTGCACCTCAACTAACATCATTAATTCTTCTTTTGTTATACCTTCTGACATTTACTATACCCCCTCTCTGGCGGAATACAAACAAATATTACTTCTGTTTCATCTTCCAATGCTTTAACAGAATGCAATCTATTAGGTTTTATCGAAGCACATTCCCCTCTGTCTAATACTCTTACAGCACTGTTCTCAAACTGAACTAATATTTTCCCTTTACCAACTATCAAATACTCTATAACTCCCTTATGGCAGTGCATAGGTATATAACTTCCTGCTTTGCAATGATACCCTATACCTATCTGATACTCATCTTTCTCATAAATAGTATTTAATACAGTCCCGCCAGTTTCTATTTCACCTTTCTCTTTTATTTTCATCTCGTTCAATTCTAAAAGTTTATCAATTGTTCGCTGTGTCTCTTTAATGTTATTTATTCTATCTATCATAGTATACATCTTACCTTACCCCCAAAATCTTTTTCATTATCTCCAACTCTCTATCTGTAATCTCCTCATCTTTGATTATCTCCTCTAAATCAGAAATCGTCTTCATATACGAATATCTACTCAAAAGCTTAAACAAAGCATTCTTATCTACCCAAGTCTTCATCATCTCTATATCAGACAAAGCCTGCTCAGGAGTTTTTGGCATAGAAGCAAACCTACGAGCCATAATCCAATCTTTTTTTGTCTTAAGTAATTCCTCAATACTTGCCTCAATCTCCTCAAGTTTCTTCTGAAGCTCTTCTTTCGCTTTTTGTCTTAACTCTGGAGACATATTTTTTAGCATACTCTTAATCGTATCATAGTCTATAACCTGTCTTTTTAATCTTCCTAATAACACATCCGCAGGTCCAACTACTTTTTCTATATCACTGATTATATTTCTATATACTTCATAAGGGTCAAAGTCAGAAGAAACTAACTGCGGTTCTTTTAACCATTTCCCATTTTTTAACTCATAAACACCGGGTGATAAGAAATCCTGAGCAGGATTTAGTTGCAAATACACTTCAATAGGATGGTCTTGAACATATCCTTCTATTGCTTCCCGATTGTCTTTAAACCACTTAAAGATATCTTTCTGCCAATCTTCAGAAGTCTTCTCTTTTGGCAATTTATCCTCTTCAAATATCAAATGCACATCTAAATCTGATGTATCTATATACTGATTACTTGTCAAAGAACCTACTATTCTTATCTCATCTGCACCTGTTAGGTCAAAATGTGGATACTCTTTTAAAGTTGCCAAAATCTTCTCTTTCACATCGTCTTTAAGCAAATACTGATTATCCTTCTTTGTCCAAATGTCTTTAGACAAGTCTTTCTGCGGATAATCAATTATGCTTTCTAAAAGTCTTTTCATTTATGCTACTCCCAGCATACTGCTAATCTTTGATATAGAACTTGAAACTCTCTGATACAAAGGAGCAAAAATGCTTTTAAACCATTCCACAATTTTTCTCCAGAAACCTTCTTCGTTTATACTTTCACCCATTGCTTTAATTACCAAAGAAGGCTCTTTAACTGCTGTTAATTTCGAATATGTTTCTCTTAACAGCTTATCTACATCTGGTTTTAATTTTGACTCCACCTCTTCATAAACTTGCCAAAAACTTGGTATTGTCTTTGTTTCTTTAAGATAAATCAAGGCTTTCTCTAATTGAATTCCGTCTGCTTTAAGTTTCTCTAAAACCTCAATAACCGGTGCTTCCAGTTCCTTCTTCTGTGCTTTTAACTCTTCTAACTTGGATTTAAGTTCATTCATCTTCTGCTGAATCTCTACTAAGTCGTCAACAATCTCTTTTTTCTTTTTGTCTAAAACCGTAGGAGACAAATATATTTTATGAACCTCATACAATCCTTTTTCTTCCATTTCTCGTATCCTCTGTTTTATCTGTTCTCTTGTAGTTTCATCTAATTCAATCTTTTCTAATTTTGCTATTTGTCTTTTTACTCTCTCATAAAGAGTTTTTAATTTATACACATTTTCTGCTAAAAGTTGAACTTTTAACTCATCCATCTTTTCCCCCTCTTTGACACACGTGTCAAAATTCCTATAAAGAAACGACCTCTGCATTTAATTTATTTTCCTGAATATATTTTGTTGCTTCGTCTTTTGAAACAAATGCCTTTAGCTCTCCGCTCTCCTTAATCAACTCAAGCTTATCTAAATCGGCAACAAAATACCTCTCTGACTTAGACTCGGTTGTTTTTGTCTTCACCCTACTAAGAGCATCCATTCTCGCTTCCTGCCTATTATCATACAAAACCCAGTTCTCAGTTTGTACGGCATGCACAGGTGTACCTCTATAATAATTGCCTAAGTCAGTTAAATTGTCTATCTTAATAACTACATCGTCTGCGGTTTCACCCTCCACTGGGTCTACAACTAACCACAATTTTGCTGACTTACTATCTGCAAGTTTAGATTCTCTAACAGTCTTAGACTCTACCGGCTTAACAGGCAGTTTCATTCTTTTCTTTACAACTCCCATAATATACTGGTAGTCTCTGCCTGATAAATCTTTATCGGATTTGCCCATCCACTCTTTATATTTTTCTTTAGTCTCCTTCCAATATCTCTCTGCCTTAGATTTAGATATTCCTGCTTCTTTAGCTAAACTGTATAAGGCAGCAGGCGGATGAGTTTCTCCTGCCTTTGCCAACTCTTCCTGCTCTTCCTTTGCAATTGCTTCTCCTTCCTCAGGAGTAACTAATCCAGCAATTGCTTCCTCTGGAAGAACCAAAATTATCTCCTCTCCTGCTACAGGTTCTTCAGGTTTCTCTGCTGGTTTTTCCTCTTCTTTTGGTTCCTCTTTCTCTATTCCTTTTGCTTCAGGTTCTTTTGGTTCCTCTTTCTCTATTCCTTTTGCTTCAGGTTCTTTTGGTTCCTCTTTCTCTTGTTCCACTAACTTCTTAATCTTTTCCTCTTCCGTATCATCTGGATTAGGAATTCTTCCTTCTCTTGTCCATCTTTTAAGTCCTTTTTCCCGTAGTTTCTTAATTTTCTCTTCCTCAGTATCGTCTGGATTAGGAACCCGACCCTCCAATTCTACCTCCTCAGAAATAAACCTAAAAAGTTTGTTGACTATATCCATCATTTACCTCCTTTTAAATCTACTTTATCCCCTTTTTCATTACACCAGCCCCTATCTTTGACATTTAGTCCAAAGTCAATTAGACTAATAACTTTATCGGAAACAACTGAATCGTTTTTCCAAAATGCCACCTTAAAAGAACTGTCTTCTTTATATAATGGTCTTAATTCTAAAGGTAAATCTTCAAATCTTAAATTGAGCAAGTCCTGAATTGACTTATAAACACTTCCACTTAAAATATAATCCAGAATCTCTAAAGCTCTTTCATCTTTAGGAATAACTTTTAATCCATTTTCCAAAACCTGTCTAAATAAAGTAATTGTTGTAGTTGCAGGCAGCTTATCAGAATACTCTCCTAAATTATGCAATAATTTCTTATAAACCGTTAAATCTAAATCTTTCATAACACATCCTTAATTATATCTTTTATCCTTTGAAAATCTTTTATAATAAACCTTTCTCTCTCTGGATACAACTTCCCACCTTCAATCTTTACTCCGGCTATGCCTTCTTCCTCAAGCTTCTCTGCCACCTCCTTGTCATCAATGTAGATATTTTCTAAAATCTTCCACGAATAAGTTATTACTCCCTCAAAAAGAACTCTAACTCCTTTATAATTAGCTATAAAAACTACACCTGCTAAATTATCTCTATCTAATTCTACTGTTATCGGTCTTCCATTTTCCAAAGAATCAATCAACATCTCTATTGCCCCTCTGTCATCAGCATATTTATTCTTTACTTTTGCCATTAAACCTTCGATGCTTTCTGAAATTCTTCCTAAATCTATTACAGCATTTACTGGTTGATATACTCCTCCTTCAAAAACAAACTTAAAGCTTTCTACATCTTTCTTTAAGTCTTTAATCTTTGAGTTCTCTAATACATCTTCTAAAACCTCTTCAAGTTCATCGTAAAGCGAGCCTATTCCTCTATCTATTGCTTCTTTCAAATACTGAAACAAGTCCACAACCATAACCGGTGATACATATTTATCTGAGTTAAGAAATCTCTTACAGAATTCCCCAAAAAATCCCCTTTCTACTAATGTGACTAACTCTCCATTGCCAAACTTTACCAAATACCCTTCAGGTCTTTCTAAAATCTTAATCTGCCACTTATTTTTAAGTCTTGCTAAGGTCTCTAACTTTTTCTGAAAAGTAGTAAATCCTGAAGGCAAAAATACTATGTTAGCAGAAGTAGTTGCCTCGATAATGTCATTAATAAATCTATCCATTTTTATCTCCTCTTTGCCTCCTCTGAAGCCCATCTAAAATAGGTCCATAAGCTTTTCTAAACCCTTCTACCTCTCTGTCTACCTGTTCAGCTTCTTTTAAAATTGCCTCTAACAACTTTTTCATTTTTTACTCTCCTTTTAATATTCAATTGCATACCATTCCCATTCAAAATCTTTAATGATTTCTCCTGGTGTGTATTTTCCTTTTCTAATATCTTCTCTTGTTATACGAACGCCGGGAGGTAGTCGCAGGTCTACTCTAAGTGTAGCATTTTTATATTTTTCCCCTTCTCGTGTCACATATGTACCTTCAATTTCTATTCCCCTATCAAAAAGTTTGTCGTCTTCGGTAAACTCAATATTTACACTTTCCACATAGAAATCCCCATCTTCGCCTAAATCAATAAAATGCCTTCCTTTTATTACATCTTCATCTGCTAGCTCATATCTTACTTCTTTATCCTCTTTTAGAATTGCCTCTAATAACTTTTTCATTCTGCCTCCTTTTCACCAAATAATACCTATTAATATTCAATTGCATACCATTCCCATTCAAAATCTTTAATGATTTCTCCTGGTGTGTATTTTCCTTTTCTAATATCTTCTCTTGTTATACGAACGCCGGGAGGTAGTCGCAGGTCTACTCTAAGTGTAGCATTTTTATATTTTTCCCCTTCTCGTGTCACATATGTACCTTCAATTTCTATTCCCCTATCAAAAAGTTTGTCGTCTTCGGTAAACTCAATATTTACACTTTCCACATAGAAATCCCCATCTTCGCCTAAATCAATAAAATGCCTTCCTTTTATTACATCTTCATCTGCTAGCTCATATCTTACTTCTTTATCCTCTTTTAGAATTGCCTCTAATAACTTTTTCATTTTGCCTCCTTTTTACCAAATAATACCTAAACCCATTAAACTATATGCAATCTCTATTCCTATTAACAATCCAATCATTCCCTCTACTATCTTCCAGACAAATATATTTGCTGTCAACTTTGTATTACTTAATTTAAACAAAACAAGAAAACCTAAAACTGTAATCAAGTTCCACGCAGAAATACCTATCGGTATCCCAATTAGTCCATAAGCAAGACCTACACCTATTCTATCAATCCAATCTTTTCTTTCTCCATAACCAAGATGGAATGCACCACAAGCAAGAACTGCTACACCTATTGCTTGCCCAAGTTTTACTCCGGCAATTATCCCTGCAACAAGATACACAATAGGCAATACAAATCTCCTAATCCATTTCTTTCCTTTAATCTTTTTTGAAATTTCTGTCCCACCTAAAGCAAATAATAGCCAAGATAAAGCTGGAACTATAACCATTAACAATTCTTTATTCATTCTTCACTCTCCTCCTTTTCATCAAATTTAACTCTCTCCTTTAATCAACTTATATAACTTACCATCCAAAAGCTCATTCGCTATCTTTAGTATTTCTTTAATCTGTGCTATGTCTACTGACCTTTTCTTCCCTTCAATCTTCGTGATTAACTTAGCAAATTCATTTAAATCCATACCTACTTCGTCCTTCTTAAATATGTCTCTAAATAACCAACCTAAAATAAAAGACAATATTAAAGCTAATATAAAAAATAAAATTATCATTTTTTACTTTTCCTTCTGTATTCTTCCGTGTTTTCTCATTTTTCCTTCCTATTTATAATACCTACTTTTTATAAATATCCTAAAGCTTTTCTGATTCTTTTTGATGTTCCTTCATCCCATCCTTTTCCTTCTAACCTTGAATAAATCCAAGCAGTAGCAAAAGCAGGCACATCAATTTCGTCATGTAAATCGGGATTGTTAGATACTACACTTAAACCTCCCCCTACCTCTACAAAAGCATTTACCGCTTCTACGACATTGTTCCATTCTTTTTTAGCATTTTCATTGTATCTTTGAATGGCTACTTTTAGGTCTTCCATTCTTTTTTTCACTTCATCTGCTTTTCTCCGCTCTGACTCGTCTCTTGCCTTTTTTAATTCCTCTTCTGTCGGTGGTTTAAATATATCCTGCTCTAATAAACTCTCTAATAATTTTTTCATACTATTATCTCACCTTTTACTTCTGATACTTTGCTTACATCCTCTCTAGTAAATTTAACTAGATTATCATAACAATAAAAACCTCTTCCTACATATTCTGGTGCTCCCTCTAAAGAGGTTAACTTGTTATGAGAACAACCAAAATTTCCTCCTACATATTTAGGTGCTCCTTCTAATGAAGTTAAATTGTTGTCATGACAAACAAAATTTCCTCCTACTCTTTCAGGTGCTCCCTCTAAAGAGGTTAAATCGTTAAAAGCACAATCAAAATTTCCTTCTACTCTTTCTGGCGCACCTTTTAAAGAGGTTAAATTGTTCTTAAAACAATAAAAATTTCCTCCTACATATTTAGGTGCTCCTTTTAAAGAAGTTAAATTGTTATGAGAACAATTAAAATACTCACCTACATATTTAGGTGCTCCTTCTAAAGATTTTAACTTGTTACCACGACAATCAAAATTTCCTTCTACTCTTTCTGGCGCACCTTTTAAAGAGGTTAAATTGTTATAAGAACAATAAAAACTACCACCTACATATTTAGGTGCTCCCTCTAATGTAGTTAATCCACACTCATAACAATAAAAATTTCCTTTTACTTTACCAAACTTGATTATAAATTTACCGTTTTTAACAACACTACTTAAATTATACAAACTACAATCAAAATCATAAGTTCCATCTGGATTCAGTTTACCGCTATATCCTTCTATAAATCTTTTTAACAATTCTTCCTCTGTAGGCGGTTTAAATATATCTTCCTGTTCTAAAAGTTTTGAAAGTAGTTCTTTCATTTTCTATCTCCTCAACTTTCCTCCATCCTCTTCTTTAAAAACTCTGTTGCCTTTCTAACAGTCTTATCGGTTTTTCTTACCTGCTCTTCTCCTTTCTCAATTGACTTACTATAAAAAGTTTTCAGGTATCTGGATAAAGTTCCTATATACAAAGGCAAAACTTCCATAATAGCTTCTGTATGCTTGCAATATGCACCATACTCTTTTGGATTTCTAATTCTTGGTGGTCTATTTTCTGGACTGGTATATTTAGCATCTTTTTGTGTTAAAATGTAAGCAGGACCCCAATACTGGAATGCCGGACAACTACAATACAATTCTAAGTCTGCATTGTAAAAAACTTCTGTTGCTAACCTAATTAAGTCTACTCCTGACAAATCTTCCTTCCACAATCTTTTGTCTTGAGTAAGTTCATATACTAACTTATCTAAATCTTTAAACTTTACTATTACATCATAGTAAAGATTTTTATCTGAAGATTTTGCTTTAAAAAACCAGATTCCACCTGCTTTATAGTCTCTAAATCTAATACCTCTTGAATATATTACTTTAACTCTATCGTAAAAAGTCGGAAATAAATTAGTGATTGACCTCTGCTTTACTACTAAATCTGTATACCCTGCTTCCTGAACTATAGCTTCTATTAAACTAAACATCTTTTAGATTCTCCTTGACAGAGTGACCCAACGACCTTCTTCTACCAATTGCTTCTTTAAGTCCTCTGCCTCCTCTTTTCCCTCATCGTATAAAGACTGACCGTCTGACTTAGCACCTATAATATCTGCCTTTCTTAAAGCATTCCCTTCAACCATTTTGACTAATGCTTTAGAGTATCTTAAAATCCAGTCTAATACCCATTCATGCTTTATGTCCTCATCAGGTAAAATTCTTTTTGTTCCCATTACACATACTTTAGAAGCACCTAAAGGTAAGTTCTGTATATATAGTATCCCGCCAACTTGTGGGTCATCTGACTTAACAAACATCCATTGAAAGTCAGCAGATAAATACTGCTTATAAGTTCTAAAAGCTTCTCCCATTACAATTAAGTCGCTTGTCACATTGTCTAAAATCTGCGTTCCTAGCAAAGTCCATAGAGGTAAATCTTGAAAAACCCAAGTAGTTGTTCTATCTGGAATTACTCGAACTACTGTTTTGACATCCGGGTCTACTTGAACATGATTTTTTCCACCAACAGAATAAATCCGAGTAGTCTTAAATCCTGAATGTGAGTTGTAATAACGAATAGCATTGTCTATACATTGCTCTATTACATCATCTGGAGTAGTCAGACTTCCTCTTAATATACCAAACTCATTTTTTATCCACTGAACTATCTCCTGTTTCGTCATACAATCTATAGCCCTCCAATTTTAGAGTAAAGAGGGCAAGAAAAATCTTGCCCTCTTTTCCCTAAACTGCCCTTACGCCAAGCTGCTTACGGTTCCATAGGTGAACAGTCCATGGTTCACCACTTTATAACCTGCTGATGACAAGAAGCCTTTCTGCGCTCTTAAATCAGCTGTTATAAGTGTTGGAGTGGTGAATAATGGAATATAAGGTGCATAAATAAACCCTGCAAAAAGATAGCTATCACCTTTAAAGCCCATAAGATACTCATTGCTCGAGAAGAATGGGTCTTGAATAACTATCTTGCCATCTAAATTTCCAATTTCAATCGGTCCAGTTGGTACATCAGGAATTCCCGTAGCAGGTTTAAAGTTAGGCTGAAGTTGTTTAATTACTCTTGCCACATTATTTCCTGCCACGATAAAGTTCCCAATGCCTCTTAAGGTTTTGGCAAAGATGTTATTTGAACCCTTCTCAAACCTATCGAGTATCTCATATTTCTTCCAAAGCCATTCTTGACCACTCTGAACTGTTGCACTCCAATCACCAATCGGAGCAGCAGCCAAACTGGACTTGCTGGCTTCTAACATCATGTCAAGTCCTAAATGGTCGAGTTCAAATTTAATTTCTCCACCTAAGAACTTGACAACTTCATCTTCCAGCACAAGTCCGTGTGCTTTCTCCAAATCAATAGCAGCCCCTAAAGTATAGAAGGCTTTCAGTGGGAAGTCCTCTGCTTCTACCATCTCTGAAACAAGGCTAATGTCTACTTCAGGAACTCCCACACCACCAGCCATCTTCTCATAGTTGTATCTATATGTCGCTTTAACTTTTGCTCCATTGGCAGGTGCAGTGTGGAAAGTCACACTTAATGCACCGGTTGTATAGTTAATTGTTCCAGAACCACCCGCTGAACCAGTTAAGGTTCCATCGCCATTGTCTACAAAAGTCTCAGTTCCATCAGTTACAGTCACTGTTCCTGCTTTAACTGGCTTGTAGTCAAGAGTCTTGGTAAAGGTCTTGGTTGACCCATCACCAGTTCCAACTAATTCGTTGTAGACAATAGTTCTGGCATATTGCTGTTGAGCAGTTCCATAAGCATGACCGGTCTTTGCACCAATCATAGTTTCGCCTGCTTCCACTTCGCCTTTCTTTGAACCGTATTTCACATCGAGATAGAACACCGCAGCCTGCCTACGGTCTAATGCCTGCACAATTGCTATACGATTTAGCACTAAACTGGGTAGCAAGGCAGCAATTACCGGCAATTGAATGCCAAGAAAGCTAATGTTGTCTTGGTAAGTAGTCTCAAAGATTTTCTGCCGAGTTCTTAATCCTCCATCAATAAGAGCGTTCTCTAATACTTGTGACATATTCATTTTATCCCATTCAGATAAAGAACGACCCTCATATTTTTGAAGGAATTTATCGGCAGCATCCAGATATGGTTTCCAAGACTCTACCAGCAACTTTCTCTTGGCTTTCATTGCCTCTAATCTTGTCTCAAGTTGCTTCTGTATGTCCATATTATTTTCCCTCCTTTATCCCAAACATACCTGACATAATCTGGTTTATCCTTTCATAAACAGGATTTGGTTTCTCCTCTCGAGATACTAAAAGTTCACTTCCAACTCCAGAGTGTAGAGTGGCTTCTCTTAAAGTATCTCTTACTTTATCTAAAACGGCATCCACTTCTTCCTCCGAGGAACATTTCTCAAGAAGTGCTTGAGTTCCTGAAGGAATCAGCTTAGCCAACCCAGATTCCGTTAATTTCTTCCTTATATATTTTCTAATAGTTTCTTTTCTATTCTCCTCTAACTTCTTTTCAAAATCTATTTTTGTCTCTTGAAGTTTTTTATCATATTCAGTTTTTGCTTCCTGTAATTTCTTGCTATATTCCAAAATCTTAGCTTCTTTTTCTTTTAAAATACTCTCTTGTCTATTTATTGCCTCTTTTAAACTCCTATTTAACTTTTCCTTTTCTAAAATTAGAATTTTTAACTTGTCTTTATAGTCTGAAACTGTTTCTTTTAACTTCTCCTTCTCTGCCTTTACCTCTGCTAATCTAATCTCTAAATCTCTAAGTTCTTTCATCCTTGAATCAACTAAAAGAGTAGTAATTCTTTTTCTGCTCTCCTCAGGAATTTTAGTAAAGTTCTCCTCAAAGAACTTTACTAAAGTTAAATAGTCTGCTTCCTGAATTTTTCCTTCTGACACTTTCTTGCCTAAAACATCTGCGGATGCTTTGCCAATAATCTCCTTGGCTAAATTAGCGGACAAATAAGGCTTATACTTATCTAACAAAATACTCTCTATTTCCTCATTAGACTTGCCCTGAGATAAAAGTTCTCTTGCGTCGTCTTCTATATCTATCATCATATTTGAAAACTTGCCTTCCTCTACTACAACAGCAAACTTCTTCGGGTCTTTCGGGTCTTGAGAAACCACACCTTTTTTGTCTCTTGCAAGTTTCTCTGCATCCTCTTTCTTCTCGATTCCTCTTGCTATAAATCTCTGTTCCTTTATTCCTTTCTTAAACTTAATCGATTCAAATACCAGCCCAGCCTTTTCCATTTTCTCCTTCGTAAACCCAATATCTTCTCGCACCTCAAACTCAAATCTGTATGGCTCTTTAACCTTTACTCCCACTAAACCTGCTGACATTAACTCTCCAGTTAAATGGTCTTCAATTGTCACTGTATTTATAGTATCCTTCTCAGGAGCGCTCGGTATCTCATCAATAACTCTTTGAGCAGCCTCTTTAGCCTCTTTATAGGTATTAAATATACCTATCTCTTTATAAACTGGTTTCCAGTCTTTACCAAAGTATTCAGTTCCCGAAGCCCAATCAAAAACACTATCTTCAGTTTCAATCAAAAAATCACCTATTGCTGTAACATAGTATTTGTTAGGCAATTTACCAGACCCAACTTTACTATAGTCTTCTGCTTCTATAATTCTCTTAAACTTCTCAATTACTTTCTCATCTATTTTACCTTCTGCAAAAGGAAACTTAAGCTGTGCCGGGTCAAAATCCGGCTCTACAGGTTCTCCTGCTAACTTCTTTCTTTGATAAGTTACCAAGTTTATAGCAGTCTTATCTCCTTTAATAGCTTTTGCAAGTTGCTCAGCAGTCCCAACCCATTCTACATTTTCCATATAAAGATATTTTTCTCCTTCTACACCTACATCCCAAATATATCCCATATTCGTAACAGCATAAGGTTCTCGATATGCATCAAATGGTTGCATTTCCCTAAACTTAAGCTTGCCACTAGTTAGTTTTTCAATCTTCTTTACTTCATCTTCTATTGCTTTAGCCCATTCATAGTATTCACCACCCGGCTCAATATCTCTTTGGCTCATTTCACCGGTTTCGTTTATAGATTCATGAACTTCTCCTGACTTTTTCTCCAATTCTTCCATCATCTTATAGATAGCCTCTTCATCTTTAATAAGTCCAAATTCCTTCAGTTTATCAAAGTGAGGTTCCATATCTTTAATCTGTTTCAATATTACATACGGATAAAAATAAGAATGTGCCTTAATTACATCTTCAAACGACTTGTATAAATTACTGGGAGTATAAAAATGCTTCGTTCCCGGAGCACTAGACCCTACCGTATCATGCTTTAAAAATGATATAACTGACTCAGCATATACTGACCTTCTTTTATCATGCCTTATCGGTCCAATATACAACCTTATTCCTTTTTCCTCATCCCCAACTGTCTTTGCAGGCGTTTCTGCTGTAGGTTTATCAGATGGCCAAGGCAATATCCTAATAATAACCAAATCAGAAATCCCACCGTCACTATATAAAGCGTATTCCCCCGGCTTAAAATCTGCCACTGTCAGCTTTGAACCAGCTTCCTTAATATATCCTTCCTTAATTTCTTCCCAAAAATCTGCTGGATATTCTACTATCTCTCCGCTATCCAATTTAATTTTAACTACAACCCCATATCCTTCAGTATAACCAGTTTCACTTTGGATTACCCCTGTCTGACCTGCGTGGTCTCCTTTAACTATCTTCACCTTTTTACCCTGTAATCCAAATCCCTTTTCCAATCCTTCATTTTTCCGTTTAAAGTACTCTATCTGCCTTAATCTCTTCAATGCTTCCTGTTTTGTATCGTATTCTCCCATCTTTCTGCCTGATTCAGCATATACTACCCACTTAGACCCTTCCTTTTTGATAGTTTCTTTTATTATCTCTGTTCCCAGTATGTCCTGAACCAATCTTCCAATTTCACTGTGAGCACCTTCCCAAGACTTCAATATCTCATCCGGCATATTCTCTATTACATAATCTGTTATTTCTCCAAATCCAGTTAAACCCTCTTCCTTTGCCTTTTTAACTAACTCCCTTACTTTTGCTTTTCCTTTCAAACCTATAGTTCTTGCTTCACTTACCTTCTCATCCCTAATTCTTACAACCATACCACCTAAATCAACTTTTCCATCTACTTCTTCAGAAAACAATCCGAATACCCACACTTCACCAGTTAAAATAACCTTATTAGGGTCTTCTCCATAAACCTCAAAGTCTCCCGTAAAAGACCAATCATAAGCTCCTTCCTCTGTTGGCTCATTGTTTTCTACTCCATAGTCATATGCTCCTTCAGGTATAACAACGCGGTCAGTTTCTTTAATTACTTTGTTCTGAACTAAGCATAACTTTATAGCCTCTGCAATTTTAGAAACTAAATTTCTAACCTCTACCTCTTCACCAATTTCAAAATCAAACTCTGTTCCTTTTTGCTCTACTAAGCTTTCATCCATTTCCCATTCTTGTTTTTCCTTAAACCTTACTAACTCAACATTGTCTCCTAATCTTAGTTCGTAAATAGGAATTACATACAAGCGCTTAGAAGATGGCTGTATTTCTTGTTCTCTACCAAGATTGAAGGCAGCAAGAACATACTCACGGTCTTTACCCTTTACAATATCATTTATATATAGACAGTCCCCCTTAAAAAGCGTTATCATAGTATCACATTCTTCCTCAAGCTCTTCCAGACTCTTCTTTTCAATATTATCAGGATACCGCCATCTAAATTCCATAACCTGCACCAACGGCCATAATAAACGATACACTTTCCCTTTCTCTATCTTGCGTCCGGCTTCTACTATTCTTTTTTCCGATAAACTCCAAGCCTCTGCTATCTCTAACCAATCTACTTCCTCTAATGCCCTACCCAACAAATCACTCACTAATCCACTTTTCTCTAACTCTCCGCCTAAAATATCTTCTTCTACAAATTCTTTTAATCTATTAGAAAGTTCTAATTCATCTACCTTACCTTTCTCATCTTTTAACTCATCTATAATATCCTTAATTGCATCATATAACCCTTCATCCTCTGAAAGCCACAAATTAACAACCCAAGTCTCATAATTCTTCCAGCCTTGATAATCCTCTTTTATCGACTCTTCCTTTAACATCTCCACTAACTTCTTAACTCTTTCTGATATTTCTTTCTTAACAGATTCTTTCTTTATACTCTCTACTAAAGCCATTGCTTCTGGAGTATTTAACTTCTCACATAGAGCAACTGCAAAGTCAGCATCTATCTTCTTTGATTCAATTCCTGCTCTTAAGTCTTGAACCAGATTTCTATCTACTCTTTCTGGCAATACTTCCAAAGTAGATGGGTCAGCAGTAAAGTCTATTGTCACAAATCTATAAGCCTCTGGAACTACATCGTAGTATTTATTTCCCTCTTTATCTACTTCTTCTTTTAATTCTCCATCTGCTCTTGTAGACACTCCTACCTTCGAACCTGCTTTCAAAAGCGTGTCAATAATCCTGCCATAAGGTGTGTCTAATACATCTAAAGTTGCTTTGACTTTGTTCTCTTTTTCATCTACCCAAAGATTAGAAACTATATGCGAAGTCTTTTCAAGATTAGACTGAGTAGTCTCTGGATGCTCTGCGTGTCCAAACAAAGTTCTATCTTTTAACTTTCGTAAAATGTTATTGTCTTTTAAAACTTTTTCCCAAACCTCTCTTCTATAAATACGATTGTTCTGATTCTTCATACCAATGTTGCAAACTGGGTATGTGACTCTACATAGAACACCTTGAGGCAATTCTTTCTCTTCAAATAGTATCGGCTCTTGTAAAACTGTCTCAATTAAAGCAATCTTTTTCTTACTCATTTCTTTACCTCCTCAACTTTTTTCAAAACTCTACCCCCAACTCTTTTAACTTATTTACTGTTTCTTTAAACTTGTCAATCACCCCTGTCGTTGCCTGTATATTATAAGCCCTCACCCCATCCGTAACTTTTTTTGCTTCTTCCATAGCCTCTTCCATCGTATCTCCCTGCCCATTACAAGTGCAAACCAAATTGTCTCCGGGTATATAATAAAACTTTCCATTCTTTGAAACTATTCTCCTAAAACCAATATTTGGCAATACTTTTGGCTCTATATCTAATACTCTTGGAACATCTGTATTATCTGTATATATTCCTATCTCACACTGATATGGCTTTTTTACTTCAAATCTATCAAGTGTTCCCTCTGCTATTCCAACTAATACATCAGGATAGTTAATTATACTCTTTGGATAACAGGCACTGTCTGGATACGGAAATCTCGAAGTTGTATCTATAACTTTATATACTTTTCCATCCCAGAAACCTTCTACACAAATTACTCCTCTAAACTTCTGTTGTTTTAACCAATCTGCAATTTTGTCCATATACTGATTTACAAATATGCTATCTTCAACCCACTTACAAACATTTCCCATACCTTTAATTTCAATTGTAAAAAAATGAGGCTTTACAAATTTCTCACCGTTGAAAAAGCAATCACAGCCTATTTCTACTCCCTCACTTTCTCCTTCTACAATAAAATCAAAATCATCAGCATAAGGTCCAAATCCTGCTGATTCAAATAATACTTTTGCATCCTCGACACCTGAAGCCCTAAATGTCTCTATGTTTCCTCTAAACTTATTTAACTTGACATAATGCACACCTTTGTTCTTTTCTAAATATGCTAATACATTCTTTACACCTTTTAGCACTACTGCTTCAGTAACTGCAATACCTAACTTGTTATACACTTCCCGCATATAAATTCTATCTGATTCCAATTTCTCAACTGAAGTCCCTGCTCCCCATACTGCCTTATTGTTCTTTCTTAATAAATCTATTGTTCCACCAAAAGTTATATCAGCAAAGATAATCACTTGAACCCTATCTAAAACCTCACCCATATCATCTATCTTAACAATGCCTTCAAATCCATCACCTGTAATGTAATCAGTAAATACTGGATACGCAGACCTCCAAGTCTCTTCTAAGTAAACTTTATATCCTTTCTTTCTCAATCCTAAACAATGGTCAATACCAATATTCGTATCTACAAAGAGAATTTCTTTCTCTGCACTTTTTACCAAATCTATATCACCTATCTGCAATTGTTCAAGTAGCTTCTTCATTTACCCTCCACTACAAATCTTTCGGCTCTGTCTTTGTCCTTAAAAAACAACTTCTCTCCTTTGCTTTCTGCTACCCAAACCCTTTCTCCTAACCTGATATACATTGGTGCATCATAATACTCTTTGCCAGCAATATTTTCATCAGCAATAATTTCCTTTGATTCATCTACTTTACCACCTTTTCTCCTAAATATTTCTTTTACTTCTTCTGTATTCAAATCTGGAATTCTTTCAACAAATTCTCGCCAATTCCAACCTGCCTTTACTGCCATATTTATTATATCCTCAGTTGACATACTTACTTCTTCTATATCTTCCTCTGCTTCACTTACTCTTTTCTTGCTAATAGGAATACCAATCGGTCCTCTTCCTCTGCCTCTTCCTAAACCTCTGCCCTTTCCTCTGGAACGGATTTTACTTCCCGGACAAACTTGTTCAGATACCTCCCCTATTATAATCTTGTCCTCTCCTACAACTTTATCAAGCTCTTCTTTAGGTCCATTTAATGTTACACTGTAGTAGCTAAAAGCGTGTAATATATTTGAGCTATCTGCGCCAGCAAACTCTACATCTACCACTGAGACATTCTTTGCTCCCTTTTTTGCAATGTCTTTTTCAATTTGCTTACGGATGTAATCATATACCGCTTTACTATCAAGTAATTCAAACACATCGGTATCCTCTGCTACTTTAAAGACCTCTTTAGCGATATCAGATACTGCTATTCCATACTCACCACTTGCCGAAGCTTGAGTTCCTTTAGATTTCTCCTCAATCCTTATCAATCTATCTTTATATTTTACTTTCTTCTCCTGTATACTTTCTACCGGTTCTTTTGGCTCTTCAGCTTCCGGTTCTTCCGGTTTAGGTTCCTCTGGCTTTATTTCCTCTGTCCCTTCCTCTGGTTTTTCCTCTTTCGGCTCTTCTTCTGGTCTTTCCGCTTTAGGTTTTTCCTCTTCCTCTGGCTTTTCTTCCTCAGGCTTTTCCTCTTCTTTCGGCTCTTCCTTTGGCAATAAGTATTTATCTACTATCTCATAAGCGATGTCTTCTAAATCTAAATCTCTGATAGCATCGATTAAAAATTGCTCCAAAGTCTCACCCTCTTCACTTGTCAAAACATCATTTCCTGTTGCATCCTGAATAGCGTATTTTGAGCCTCTTTTAACAAAGTAATAATACTGGTCTTTTGCTTTGCCAAAATACTCTTTACTTTCCTCTGCACCAACTTCTTTTGTGCTAACTTCTTCTGCCTCTTTAATCTCCTTTTTCTCTTCTACTTTCCCTTTCTCGATTAGTTCCTCTGCTATTTTAAATATATCTATCCCCAAACTCCGTCTTCCCTCAAAAAATCCTTCCCAAAACGCATTCTTTATCTCAGATAAAAACTCTATTTGCTCATCGAAATCATCAGTAAGTGCTTTGCAATCCTTTCCCATTTTTGAAGCATATTTAATATAAAAATGGTCTGTTTCTTCCCATCTTTCCAAATCTGTATAAACTAAATCATAAGAGTCTTCAAATTTCTCTTCCTCATAAGTATCTTTTATAGTGTTTTCAACATCCATCCAATCATCATTTTTACCTGCTTCAATTCCTAACTTATGCCACTTATCTATTAGTTTTTGTAATTCTGCATTCTCTTTTATATACTCATATAGACTTTTACTTTTCATAGCCTTTGCCTCTTCTAATCCTTTTTTCTTAATTAGAAAATCCCAGGCAATCTCTTTTAAGTCTTCTCCAAATACATCCTTAATCTCTTTAGTCTTTACCTCTAATGTTTCCCTATCAATTATATGTTTCTTAACTATATATAAATCCACTCCTTCATCGTAGAAAATATCCAAGTTCCTGTTGTCCTTATGTAGTCTTAATTCCTTATCACTTAGCCTCATAAACTGAACTCCCATCCTATCAAAGTTTCTCCAATTAAGCCATTGCATAATTGTATAAAGTGTTACATCTTCTTCTCTTATCTCCGATAACTTCTCTTCCATCTTTTTTCCTCCTTTACCATTTCAGTCCCAACTTTTTAAATTCCTCACTCCAGTCTTCTTTCTCTAAAACTTTATCTGGCTCTTTTGCCATCTCTAAATAAAGTTCACAGGCCCTGATATTCCCTTTTCTTGCCTGCTCAAGAAGAGACTGCAATACTGCAATTCTGGCATCTCTTTTTCCCTTTTCAAATGACTCCTTTACCTCAGGTCTTTTTTTAAAGTAGCGGATTAGCCCGGATAGACTTATCCGCCAGACATCTGCTAAATCTCCTATGTTTAAACCTAAAGCACCAAATCTATATGCCTCTTTAACCAAAACATCTTTATTTTTAAAATCTCTTTTTTTAGACACGCCATCCTCCTCCCTGAACTAACCTCTCAGACATAACTATGCTCTTCTACTTCGAATAAAATTCTTCCTATCTTCTCATATACATCACAGAGTATCCCTCTATATTCCAAATTGCCTTTTTCTAACTCTATACAGATATGAGTTCCTAAACTAAAAAGCCCTTTTAGAGTTTCCCAAACATTGTCGGTTTTACTTTCACTTATCTTCCTTAAAGTCTTATAAACAGGTTTTTCCTTTAACTTCTCTATTAAACCTTCCAGAAGTTGCTCTCTTGTAGGTAAAGTATTTAAAACCTGCTCTAAGTCTACATAACGCTTCTCTAAATATAAGTTCATAGCTTGCCTGACTTTTTCTTCAAAAGTCGTTCCCTTAAAATCTTGCTTTGCCTGATATAAGCGCTCTAATAAACTATAAGAAGAGACTAAACTTAATTTCATTTTTTCCCTTTACTCATTCTGTAAACTACTTAGGTCTAATTCATTTATCCAATTTCTAAAGTTATCCAATAAACGCTCGCCTCCTAACTCGCTAAATTCATAATTATCATAGAGTTCGCTATATTCCTCTTGCCCAAAATTTTCGTAAAATCCTTGTCTTTTTGCCTTAGCTATCAATTGCTTTTTTGCTTTGTTGATGTCTCTTTCTAATTGTTTTACTATTTCTTTATAATCTTTCATCTCACCTTCTTCAAATACTTGATTCAAATATTCCAATAACTTTCTCATCCTGTTCCTCCTGTTTCTAAACTATAAATCTCTTTCTTTACTTTAATTATCTCATTTAGCACAGCACCAAGTCTTTCTGGGTCTTTACCTGAAGTCATTAGGATATCTCTTTCTCTCTGCAACTTTTCAAGCTTTTTCTTTAAGGCATCTATCTGCCTTTTCTTTTTGTTTGCAGGATTTATCCAATCTCTAATCAACCCGATTAACTGCCCTATTGCTTCAAATATACCTGTCATCATTTATAGGTTTCTGTTAAAACAGAAACTCCCTCCTTTTTGTCTCTATATAATATATATACACAAAATTTCTTAAAATTGGAATTATTTGCATTCTATTATCTTTAAATTAGTCCTATAACAACCTCTTCATTACTTCTCCGTTAACTTCTTTACTGTATCATACGCCAATACAGAACCACCAGCGATACCAAGTATCTTTAAGATTATATCCATTATAGATTTTACATCCAAGTCAATACCTACTATCTTTGCTCCTGCTACAACTACAATGGCTAATATTATAGCAACAATAGGAGCAATCTTTGTAGGCAACTTAATTTTCTTTAGCAACTGAATTACAAATGGAATTACTATGGCACTAATTATCTCAAACATTTTCTCCTCCTTTTTTACTTTCCGTGTTTTTCCAGAAACCCTGATAAAGGAATTCTTTTTCTACATCTTCTCTCGTTGACTCTACCAAAATCTCTTCAAGCAATCTTTTCATTCTGTCCCCTTCCTCCTATACCTTTACCGCCTTTTTACCGCTAAACTGCTCCCACCTATCTATAATCAACTGACAATACTTAGGCTCTATCTCCATCATATAACATCTACGTTTTAACTTCTCACAAGCAATCATAGTTGTTCCTGCTCCACCAAAAAGGTCTAAAACCAAAGCACCTCTCTTTGTATATAAAACCAAATGCCTCTCTACTAACTCTACCGGAAACGAAGCACAATGCCCTGCCTCTTTAGCGGTTCCTCTTATGTCATCCCAATAACTCCTTAAAGCCCAAGAGGTATTAGTTTTATTTTGTCCTAAGGTCTTTCCCATCGGATTGTAAAAAGTCTCTAAGATATAAACCTTGTTTTCCTCTATGATGTCCTTAAAGTCCAGCTCTTCTCCTAAACTATGCTCAAAAGTCCCAATGAACTCTGAATGCTGGTCAATTAAATCGGTCTTAGGTGAAATCCCTCTGGGTATGTTGAAGTATCCTTCTTTAAGCCAATGCCTTATATGTCTTAAATACCAACCTAACTCATTAAAAGCATTTGCCCATTTGTCGATTAAAAGCAAGACATTTCTTTTACCGATCTTCTCAAAAGAGGTTGTAAAGCCTGTTCCGGTATTTATGATAATCCTTGACCTGTCCTTCTTTACTGCAAAGTCATAACTCTTGGCAGCTTTTCTAATAAACTCGTTTATCTCCTCTACAGACTTTTCCCTTTCGTATTCTTTCCCTACCCAGTATGGCGGTGAGGTAAACCCTAAGTCTGCCTTCTCTCCGTTCATCAGCTTTTCTACATCCTCTAATAGCAGCGAATCACCACACATAAGCCGATGGTCTCCTAACTGAAAGATATCCCCATATTTTATATCGGTCTCTCTTACCTCCGGTAAGTCGTCGTCAGAAGGTTTATCTATCTGAAAAACCTTATCCAGTTCTGAATTACTAAATCCCACTTTCTTTAAAAAGTCCTCATCAAAATTTGATAACATATCCCAGTCCCATTCTCCGACATTCTTATTTGACCTAAGTAGATACTCTCTCGCTTCCTCCTCAGTTAAAGGTCGGTTAGGAACTCTAACCTCTATCTCTTCCTCTTCTCTGCCTAACTTCTTTAAAGCCATAATCCTCATATTCCCTGCAACAACTCTGTTGTCCTGGTCAATTGCCGGTATCTCTACCAAGTTGAACTTCTTTAAAGAGGTTAAAAGTTGCTCTGCCTGTTCTTCGGTCATCCTTCTGGGATTTCCTTCAAACAACTTTAAGTCTTTAACCTTTCTTTTTTCTGTATGCCAGACTAGCTTACCGTTCTCCATTTCTATTTTTTCCATATTCCCTTTTTGACACGCGTGTCAAAAATATATTTTCTAAAAATCTTTAACAGTTCACAAGTTCCTTTTACTTTTCCTATTCTATTTCTATTTCTCTTCGTCAATCTGTTAACTCCTTTAACTTACTTTTACTCAAAAGCACCCAATCAAAATCTGGAGTCGGTGGCTGTTGCCCTGCTTTCCCGACATATACTTTGTCTGAATCTTTGATTATTATAGGTTTTACTGCACAACCTGTAAGCATTATGCCTATAATAACTATTATGCAAATCTTTCCCATCCTAATCCCACCAAATCCTCAGTTCATCGCCTACAAAATCAACTTCATCTGCACTAAGTTCTTTTTGAAGTTTTTCTAAGTTGATGTCTTTACTTACTCCATCTACATATACTACAACAGAACCTTCCCTGCCTAATCTATACTCTTTGTTCCTTCCTAACAAATCTACAAGTTTCTTTGCCACATTAGGATTAAACAAATTGTATCCACCAACAATCTCTGCCTGTTTTAAAAAGGTCTCTGCATCTGTATATACCCCTTCCCAGTCTAATGTTCTTAAATGTTGTCCTATTTCCCAGTCCAAAATACAATCTGCATAGGCTTTCGCGGTTGTATAAAAAGGCTCCTCCGGATATTTGCTCTTAATATATGCTAAGTATTTCTCTTTCTCTTTACTAACCTCATTTAATGCTTCTATTAACTTCTTAATCATTCTTCCCCTCCTTTATCTTTTAAGCAGGTTCTCGATAATGTTTATCCTTACATCACTTAAAATCTTTTTTCTAAGTTCTGAATCTATTTCTATTTCCTCCTCCTCTAACTTCTCTCTTCTTTCTAAAACTTCTTTTAACAAGTCAAACGAGCCTTTAGTTTCTCTCTGCTCTGGCGACTTAACTACAGATGCTTCTTTCGGTATCTCCCTCTGAGCAATCATTTCTATCTGTTTTAAGATTATCTCTTTATTTTTCCCTGTAGGATTTACTGCCCTGTCATCTATAAGTATCTCCCAGTCTTTTTTGTATGCTTCATCAATAGAGATATACCCATCTGGAACTATACCTCTTTCTTTAAGCCAAGCATCTATTTCTTCGTTTTCTCTACCGGAGAAGATAAATACTTGATGACCTTTTGCTTTTAAGTCTTTAACCAATTCTAAAATGTCTCCGATAGGTTCACCGATAGAACCATCAGGATTCTTTACTGCTATTGTGTCGTCAAAGTCTATGGCTATTTTCATACAAATTTCCGACCTTTTACTTCTGATACTTTGCTTACATCCTCTCTAGTAAATTTAACTGGATTATCATAACAATAAAAATTTCCTCCTACATATTTAGGTGCTCCCTTTAAAGAAGTTAACTGGTTATTAGAACAATCAAAATATCCTCCTACATATTTAGGTGCTCCCTTTAAAGAGGTCAACTTGTTGTTATAACAATAAAAATCTCCTTCTACTCTTTCAGGTGCTCCTTTTAAAGAAGTTAATTTATTACTAGAACAACTAAAATTTCTTCCTACATATTTAGGTGCTCCCTCTAAAGAGGTTAACTCGTTAACAGAACAATCAAAATATCCTTCCACATATTTAGGTGCTCCTTTTAAAGATTTTAATTTGTTATCACGACAATCAAAATCACCGCCTACATATTTAGGTGCTCCCTCTAATGAGGTTAACTCGTTAATAGAACAATCAAAATAACCTTTTACTTTACCAAACTTGATTAGAAATTTACCATCTTTAACAACACCACTTACATCTTTAATACCCACATCAAAATCATAACTACCATCTGGATTCTGTCTGCCTTTATATCTTTCTATAAATCTCTTTATAAGTTCTTCCTCTGTCGGTGGTTTAAATATATCCTGCTCTAATAAACTCTCTAATAATTTTTTCATACTATTATCTCACCTTTTACTTCTGATACTTTCTTGACATCTTCTTCGGTAAATTTAACTGGATTATCATAACAATAAAAATCTTTTCCTACATATTTAGGTGCTCCCTCTAAAGAAGTTAACTTATTATAAGAGCAATCAAAATCTCCTTTTACTCTTTCAGGTGCTCCCTCTAAAGAAGTTAAATTGTCACCGCGACAATCAAAATCTCCACCTACATATTTAGGTGCTCCCTCTAAAGAAGTTAACTGGTTATAAGAACAATTAAAATGTCCACCTACTCTTTCTGGCGCTCCTTTTAGAGAGGTTAAGTTGTTAGCAGAACAAGAAAAACGCCCACCTACATATTTCGGTGCTCCCTCTAAAGAAGTTAATTTGTTATCAGAACAATAAAAATCCTTACCTACATACTTCGGTGCTCCCTCTAAAGATGTTAACTTGTTATGAGAACAATCAAAATATCCTTCTACATATTTAGGTGCTCCTTTTAAAGAAGTTAACTGGTTATAAGAACAATCAAAACCTCCTTCTACTCTTTCAGGTGCTCCCTCTAAAGAGATTAACCCACTATCAGAACAATAAAAACCTCCTTTTACTTTACCAAATTTAATTGCAAATTTACCATTTTTAACAACACTACTTACATCATACAAATCACAATCAAAGTCATAACTACCATCTGGATTTAGTTTACCGTTATATTCTTTTACAAACTTAACTATTTTTGCCTGTTCTAATTCCTCTTCTGTCGGTGGTTTAAATATATCCTGCTCTAATAAACTCTCTAATAATTTTTTCATACTATTATCCTACCTTTTACTTCTGATACTTTCCTAACTTCTTCTTCTGTAAATTTAACTGGATTATCACGGCATTCAAAATCTCCACCTACATACTTCGGTACTCCCTTTAAAGAGGTTAATTTGTTATCAGAACAATAAAAACCTCCTTCTACTCTTTCAGGTGCACCTTTTAATGAAGTTAACTGGTTATCAGAACAATTAAAATATCCCCCTACATATTTAGGTGCTCCTTCTAAAGAAGTTAAATTGTTACCAGAGCAATTAAAATATCCTCCTACATATTTAGGTGCTCCTTTTAAAGAGGTTAAATTGTTATAAGAACAATTAAACTCTCTTTTTACTCTTTCTGGAGCACCTTCTAAAGAAGTTAAATTGTTATCAGAACAACCAAAATATCCTCCTACATATTTCGGTGCTCCTTCTAAAGAAGTTAATTTGTTATAAGAACAATAAAAATCTCCTCCTACTCTTTTTGGAGCACCTTCTAAAGATGTTAACTTGTTATGAGAACAATCAAAATATCCTTCTACATATTTAGGTGCTCCCTCTAAAGAGGTTAATTTGTTATAAGAACAATAAAAATCTCCTTTTACTTTACCAAACTTGATTATAAATTTACCATCTCTAATAATACCACTTACATCTTTAATATCCACATCAAAATCATAACTACCATCTGAATTTAGTTTACCATTATATTTCTTGACAAATTCCTCAATTTTTCTCTGTTCAAATTCTTCTCTTCTCTGTTCTAATTCTTCCTCTGTTGGTGGTTTAAATATGCTATCCTGCTCTAACAAACTTTCTAATAATTTTTTCATACTTCTATTACACCTTTTACTTCTGATACTTTCCTTACATCTTCTTCGGTAAATTTAACTGGATTATCATAACATTCAAAATTTCCTCCTACATATTTAGGTGCTCCCTCTAAAGAAGTTAATTTGTTATGAGAACAATAAAAACCTACTACTTTTTCTGGTGCACCTTTTAAAGATGTTAACTTGTTAAAAGAACAATAAAAACTACCACCTACATATTTAGGTGCTCCTTCTAAAGTGGTTAAATTGTTATGAGAACAACTAAAACTTCCTCCTACATATTTAGGTGCTCCTTTTAAAGTAGTCAATTCACACTTATAACAATCAAAATAACCTTTTACTTTACCAAATTTAATTATAAATTTACCATCTACAATAATATCTCCTAAACCAATCCTATCAATATTTCTATCAAAGTCATAACTACCATCTGGATTTTGTTTACCGTTATATTCTTTTACAAATTTCTCAATTCTAAACTCTTTTCTTGCCTGCTCTAACTCTTCCTCTGTAGGTGGTTTAAATATATCCTGCTCTAATAACAAATTCTCTAATAATTTTTTCATAGCTTTATACCCAATTCAGCTAAAATCTCGACAGCTTTATTTCCGTCTATCTGCGTGTCTTTAGCATCCCAATACATCTTTTTTCCTGACTTGTCAACTAAAATTGCAATCTTGTCATAGTTATCTCTTTTAGGCTGTTTTCGTATCACAAAATATATAGCATATTTCATAAAATAGTCATAAAAATGATGGCTGTCGCTCTCTCCAGAAATACACCACTTTGTTCCCTTCCCATACAAGCAAGATGCTTCCCAAGTAGTAATCCTATAAACAAAAGCTTTGTCGTTCTCAAATACTTTCTCTGCTCCTTTTATCTTTGCTTCCTTTTCTAACTCCGACTTCGTCAGAGCATCAAATTCCTCTACTTTCTGACCAACCTCTTTCAAAGACTTATATGACTGTATATTCCTTGCATCCACTGGCATTACACCCTTATTAACTAACTTATCAAACTTTGGAATTACTCTCTCAAATTCACTAATCTCAGGCTTCTCTTGAGAATAAATCTTGCACATCCATTCAATATACTTCTTCTGAGAAGTAGGGTCTATTTCAAGAAGCTTGCTAAATATATCCTCTGGAACTTTACCTGTTTCTACATATTTCTTCCTTGCTGACACCTCTCCCTCCTCTATCACCTCTTCTTTAACAACTTCTCTCTCTTTTTTATATGCTTGCCACTCATCTTCTGCTTCCCTTGTCAACTGTTTAATCAGAGTATCATCTCCTGCTAATACATTCCTTATCTCTTCCGAACTTCGGGTAAGCAACTTCCTCCAAATCAACGGAATCATATTTTGCTTGTCTGCAGGAATCATTCCTACAATCTTTCTATATACACCAGGCCCTGCTAACATATCTCTTGTCTCATCCTCAATCTCTTCTTTTCCCATAATCGCCTGAAACTCTTTTGCCAAAGACAGCCACTCATATATACCTTTTACTATCTCGTGGATAAGATACGGAAATATAATTGCTTTTGCTTCTATAGTATACGCATCTCCTTCAGGCTTAACTTTTTCCACACCAGCTCGTGCTCCTCCTTTTAAACCGATTTTCTCTATTCCAAAAGGCGTGACCCAATAGCCAAGTTCTGCTAAAACAGCAACTATACCATACTTGTTTATTAATGTTGGGTCTATCTTGTCAAGCTCATCTTTAACTACATTAAAAAGATAAAACTTATTTACCGCACCACCTGTAATCAATAAATTCGCAAATCGCCTCTTGATACTCAACTCTTCCCTAAAAGCAGACGCAAGCAACTTGTTAAATTCCTCTTCAGGAGTTAAATTTTCTGACCTCTTTTCTAATCTAAAATCTGCAAGAGTTGGAGTATCTAACCTTGCTTCTATTCTTAACTCCTCTCCTTCTACCGCATCTTTGACCATTTCAAACTCTGGTAGATTCAAAACAACCTCAACAGCAAGTCCTTCTAACCTCTTTTTGTATGAGTGCTCTATCTCAAGAATATCATTCAAGGCTTGCATAGCAATAGAAACAAATCCCGGCAGTTTTAACTCAGACGCTCTCTTTCCTGTATATTGTTCAAGTCTTGACAACATACGGTTATACTCATCACTCGTCACCAACTCTAAATATGACTTTTCTTCACTGGATAACTTCGGAAACAACTTGTTTATAATCTCATCACCTTTTTTTATCCACTTCTGTTTGTCTTCTGAAGTCCAATTTGGAAAACGAGTCTTTTCTCCTAATCCTTCTGCCCTCTGCAAAAAGAACAATGCTACATCACTCTCTGCTTTTGGCTTCGGAGATATACCCGGTTCAGGAGCAATAGGACTCTTTGGTTTTGGCTTTATATCTGGCTCTGTTTTCACATCTGGTTCTACTTCTGTGTCTGTCTTCACTTCTTTAAGCTTTTCAATTAAAAATTCTAATAACTTTTTCATACTTCCACCTCTCTACTTTTACATCAATTCTTTCATACTTCTATTACACCTTTTACTTCTGATACTCTTCTAACTTCTTCTTCGATAAATTTAACTGGATTATCATAACAAACAAAATTTCCTCCTACATATTTAGGTGCTCCTTTTAAAGAAGTTAATTTATTACTAGAACAACTAAAATTTCTTCCTACATATTTAGGTGCTCCCTCTAAAGAGGTTAACTCGTTAACAGAACAATCAAAATATCCTTCCACATATTTAGGTGCTCCTTTTAAAGATTTTAATTTGTTATCACGACAATCAAAATCACCGCCTACATATTTAGGTGCTCCCTCTAATGAGGTTAACTCGTTAATAGAACAATCAAAATATCCTTTTACTTTACCAAACTTGATTAGAAATTTACCATCTTTAACAACACTACTTAAATTATACAAACTACAATCAAAATCATAAGTTCCATCTGGATTCAGTTTACCATCATGCATCTTTACAAACACATCTATCTTTCTCTGTTCTAATTCTTCCTCTGTAGGTGGTTTAAATATATCCTGCTCTAATAGACCCTCTAATAATTTTTTCATACTTACGACTCCTTATCAATTTCTCATACTACTTCCTCTCCATCAACAGTTATTCTACCATCTACATACAGAATCACTACCTTCTCCCCAGATGTATACTTCCAATACGGAGCACTAACTTCAGCTGAACGCTCAAGTTCTCCACCTTCAAGTGGTTCATCAATTAAGCCTTTTTCTTTCAAATACTTCTCTAACACATTTTTCAACATCTCTCCTACTTCTATTTTCTCCTCTACCTGTCTTTCTTTTACTTCCTCCTGAATCCCTTCAAGCAATTTTTTCATTTCTTCCCTCCTTACACTTGTTTTATTTCTTCTCCTTCTTTTCCTTTTTCTCTGGTTCTTTCTTTTCTTCCACAAATACATAAGCAAGACCTATTGACTTATCTCTAACCCATTTTCCACCTTCTGCTGGAACTTCATCAGGCGGATTCTTCGGGTCAATCTTAGACCAATCTAATACTGGAATAGCCATTTCATACCTCCTCTTTACATAAATTCTCTAATAGTTTTTTCATACTTTTATCCTACCTTTTACTTCCGACACTTTTCTAACTTCTTCTTCGGTAAATTTAACTGGATTACCATAACAATCAAAATATCCTCCTACATATTCAGGTGCTCCCTCTAAAGAGGTTAATTTATTATAAGAACAATTAAAATGTCCACCTACATATTTAGGTGCTCCTTCTAAAGAGGTTAAATTGTTATCAAAACAATAAAAACCTCCTTCTACTCTTTCTGGTGCTCCCTTTAAAGAAGTTAACTGGTTATAAGAACAATCAAAATATCCTCCTACATATTTAGGTGCTCCCTTTAAAGAAGTTAACTGGTTATTAGAACAATTAAAATATCCTCCTACATATTTAGGTGCTCCCTTTAAAGAAGTTAACTGGTTATTAGAACAATTAAAATATCCTCCTACATATTTAGGTGCTCCCTCTAATGAGATTAATCCGCTATCAGAACAATCAAATTTACCACCTACTTTACCAAATTTAATTGCAAATTTACCATTTTTAATAACAAATTTTAAATCATCTCTATATAAAATGCAATCAAAGTCATAAGTTCCATCTGGATTCAGTTTACCATTATATTTCTTTATAAACACCTCTATTTTTCTCTGCTCTAATTCTTCTTCTGTTGGTGGTTTAAATATGCTATCCTGCTCTAATAAACTTTCTAATAATCTTTTCATTTCTTCTTACTTCATTTAATCACTATTTTACTTCTTTGCCATCTACAAATATTCTACCATTTCGATAGAGCCAAACCTCTCTACCCTTTTTATCTTTATAACCAATAGACTTAACAAAAAACCCGTCTACTTTAAGCGGAGGCTCTATCAAACCTTTTTCCTTTAGATATTTCCCCAATATATCCTGTAAAAGGTCCTCCGCATCCATCTCTTCTATCTCTTCATCATCCATCTCGTCCTCTTCACTTTCATCTACTCTTCGGATTCTTCGGATTATTGTTTCTAACAGCTTCTTCATATTTCCTCCTTACTTATCCATAAAACTCTTATCTTATTTCCCTGCCATCTACGGTTATTCTACCATCTTGATACAAAATTATTTCTCTACTTTCTAATAGTTCTCTCATTATTTTTTCCCTCCTTTAGATACCAGTGCTTATTATCCTACCTTTTACTTCTGATACTTTTCTGACTTCTTCTTCGGTAAATTTCTTTGGATTTCTTCTACAATAAAAATCTCCTCCTACATACTTCGGTGCTCCCTCTAAAGATGTTAACTTGTTATCAGAACAATAAAAACCTCCTTTTACTCTTTCTGGTGCTCCCTCTAAAGAAGTTAATTTGTTATCAGAACAATAAAAATCCTTACCTACATATTTAGGTGCTCCCTCTAAAGATGTTAACTTGTTACGAGAACAATAAAAATCTCCTCCTACATATTTAGGTGCTCCTTTTAAAGAAGTTAAATTGTTATCAAAACAATAAAAATTTCCTTCTATCCTTTCTGGTACTCCTTCTAAAGAAGTTAAATTGTTAAAAGAACAATCAAAATCTCCTTCTACATACTTCGGTGCTCCCTCTAAAGATGTTAACCCAGTTTCAGAACAATCAAAATAACCTTTTACTTTACCAAATTTAATTAGAAATTTACCATCTCTAATAATACCACTTACATCTTTAATATTCACATCAAAATCATAAGTTCCATCTGGATTCAGTTTACCGTTATATCTTTCTATAAATCTTTTTAACAATTCTTCCTCTGTAGGTGGCTTAAATATATCTTCCTGCTCTAATAGACTTTCTAATAATTTTTTCATACTTCTATTACACCTTTTACTTCTGATACTTTCCTTACATCTTCTTCGGTAAATTTAACTGGATTGTCAAAACAAACAAAATTTCCTCCTACATATTTAGGTGCTCCCTCTAAAGAAGTTAATTTGTTATGAGAACAATAAAAACCTACTACTACTTTTTCAGGTGCTCCTTCTAAAGAGGTTAAATTGTTATAAGAACAATAAAAACTACCACCTACATATTTAGGTGCTCCCTCTAAAGAAGTTAATTTGTTATCAGAACAATTAAAATATCCACCTACTTTTTCTGGAGCACCTTTTAGAGAAGTTAAATTGTTAAAAGCACAATCAAAATCTCTACCTACATATTTAGGTGCTCCTTTTAAAGTAGTCAATTCATACTTATAACAATCAAAATAACCTTTTACTTTACCAAATTTAATTATAAATTTACCATCTACAATAATATCTCCTAAACCAATCCTATCAATATTTCTATCAAAGTCATAACTACCATCTGGATTTTGTTTACCGTTATATTTTTTCACAAACCTCTCAATTCTATCCTTTTCGAACTCTTTTCTTGCCTGTTCTAATTCTTCCTCTGTAGGTGGTTTAAATATATCCTGCTCTAACAAACTTTCTAATAGCTTCTTCATTTCCCCTTCTTTTTAGGCCTTTACTACTTCTACTTTAAGCTTTACCTTCCCATAGACACTTTCCCAAACCTCTTGGTCTTTTCCAGTAGGTAGAAAAGTCTTTAAGTCTGAGGAAACCCTCTGTGGCTCTGTCCTGTTAAAAGCTTCGTTGATTACATAGTTTATCCGCTCTATATCTTTCTTATCTATCCCTTCTATCTGCAATGCCTTCTGCTCTACTGCTTTCTTAAACCGCTTTATGTCAAAGTCTCCTAACTTCAATATCTTATGATTGAAATAATTCAAAAGCTCCTCTTTGTCTAACCCCTCTTCTCCAATATGCTTAAAGATTAAATCCACAAGTTTATCTACTACATCTACACCCTTATCTAAAGCGTTCTTAAGTTCCTCTTCTTCTGCTGAAGATGTAGTTGCCATATTAACTCTAAAGAGGTTCAAATCAGGTGCCATATTCATATAAGCCAGATGTATCTGGCAAAGCCTCATAATCCCATCAATTAAAGCCCTCTGAAGCCTTCTGCAAGTCCTTGCAAACCTAATATCCAATCTTTCTAATGCTGATTCGCCTAGCCCTGACTTAATCTCTGCTCCATATCCTCCTAAAACCTGTAAAGGCACCCTTAAGGCAGCTGACAGCTGATTCCTTAACTCCTCTATATCCGTAATCCATTTTATGTCTGCCTCTCCTCCGATTTTCTCTATAGATAAATCATTAGTATCCCCCCAAACCGGTATAACTATATCCTCTATAGAAGATAAAGGACTAAACTTTGACAAAAACTCCGGGTTGTTCGGGTCTATATCCAAAGCCCTTGCTTTCTTTAAAATCTCATCATACTCGTCAATTATCTCTGAAACTGCCTCTATATTCTCTCCTGAGACCTTTACTTTGTAGATATATCTTAATATCCCCCTTGAAATCCTTGCCATCAGTAAAGCATCCTCCGCCAATCTTAACCTCTTCCAGACTGGTAAAGCATTGATAATTATAGGAGTTCCATAAGTCGATTCTATCCTCTTTACATCCGGTGATAATATATTTACACTTCTAAACTCTGACCACATCGGGTCTCCGTAATAAGGTCTTTTCCTTTTAACCCCTAATAACTTAAAATGCACATATTCCCAAGGCGGCAATAACTTCTCTATAGTAGTTGACCCGTATCCTAAAGGCGTCTTATAAAACCCGATTAGCCTACCGTGATAATCCGCTCTTGATATATTTATTGGATGTTCTGAATCATCTATTGTAATTATCCCAAGTCCCGGCTCTGCAATCACTTTTATAAATAAATCCCCGTAAGTTGCTAAAGTATAAGCCCAGTCAAATATCTTCTCTTCTACATCTATTCTATCTAATAACTTATTTAACTCATTTAAATACTTCTGATTCTCTGAAGTAATCCAGACTGAAGCATTATGCAGTTGGTCGTAAGTCGTTGCTGTATCAGCATATACTTCAAGTGCTGAACCTACCAACCAGTGCTGTATTGCTCTATCACACTCTTTATAGATATTCATCCTCTCAAGATTAATCTGGGTAAGTTTCTCCATTACCTTATTTAACTCTCTGGATACTACTCCTATCTTACGAAGCATTTCTTTGTCTTTGTCTGATAGTCCTTGCTTGACTTGTTCGGCGGGAATAAAGGCGGGCTTTTTTTGAAAGAGTTTACCTAAAATATCTAAAAAATTTGGCATAATTTTAGACCTCTCTGCCTTTAATAATCATCTCGCATAATATATATACCAAAAACTTCTCTAGTTTGGAAAACCTTTTAAAAATCTTATTGTTCCTACTTGGCACAAAAACTAATTCAATGTTCCACTTGTTGCTTTCTGTGGAACAATTTTAAAATAAAGGTCG
>Ga0207433_10001525_pt1 | contig 49701 bp, 39 predicted proteins | sample YelNatPaOPGAMG01_FD_187559 | JGI IMG/M metagenome (GOLD analysis project Ga0207433, IMG submission 187559) | Hot spring thermophilic microbial communities from Obsidian Pool, Yellowstone National Park, USA - OP-RAMG-01 (SPAdes) (version 3) | ecosystem: Environmental > Aquatic > Thermal springs...
GACAAAGACATCACTCTCTCCTGCTCCAAAGACATGACGCTGTCCTGCTCCAAAACTATAAGTTTCTCCTGTTATTACATATCCTCCATCTGAGGTTTGTTGGATGGAGTGACCATAATCATAACCTATCCCACCTATTGTTTTTGCCCAAGATAAATTACCAGAAGAATCTAATTTGATGACAAAGACATCATACTCTCCTGCTCCAAAACTATAAGTTTCTCCTGTTATTACATATCCTCCATCTGAGGTTTGTTGGATGGAGAAACCACTATCACTACGTGCTCCACCTATTGTTTTTGCCCAAGATAAATTACCAGAAGAATCTAATTTGATGACAAAGACATCATCACTTCCTGCTCCAAAACTATAAGTTTCTCCTGTTATTACATATCCTCCATCTGAGGTTTGTTGGATGGAGTAACTAAAATCCCAATCTGTTCCACCTATTGTTTTTGCCCAAGATAAATTACCAGAAGAATCTAATTTGATGACAAAGACATCAGGATCATTCCCTACTCCAAAACTATAAGTTTCTCCTGTTATTATATATCCTCCATCTGAGGTTTGTTGGATGGAGTAACCAACATTCCCCTTTGTTCCACCTATTGTTTTTGCCCAAGATAAATTACCAGAAGAATCTAATTTGATGACAAAGACATTACTTCCTCCAACGTCAGTTTCTCCTGTTATTACATATCCTCCATCTGAGGTTTGTTGGATGGAGAAACTAATATCATAACTTGCTCCACCTATTGTTTTTGCCCAAGATAAATTACCAGAAGAATCTAATTTGATGACAAAAACATCACGCTCTCCTGCTCCAAAACTATAAGTTTCTCCTGTTATTACATATCCTCCATCTGAGGTTTGTTGGATGGAGTGACCATAATCATAACTTGCTCCACCTATTGTTTTTTGAAATAAAGAACCACTTTGACTTTGTTTTATTAAAAGTGCGGCTTGGGTACTATCTAAATTCTGAATAGTTAATTTTGCTGTCACCTCCGTCGTCCCGATGCCGACGTTGCCATATTGAACAATCAAGCCGGTAGAAAGGGTGCTATTTGTACCTATAACTAAAGCTCCTTGTTTTGCTTGAGCGTTGATACTGGTGTTTAGTGGAGCTTCCACGTTTCCTTGAGGTGGATTTTGAGAAGGTTCTGTCCAGGCAAAAACTAAATAACCGACTAAAATGCTCATTACCAAAACTCCGAGCGTAGAAAGAATGAATTTTTGTGTTTTTTCACTCATATTGTTCTTTTTAATTGTTCGTTGTTTTATTTATTTTCGACCTTTTGTTAATTTTGTTTTTGATTTTAAAATTGCCACTCTCTTTTTAACGCCTCAAATTCTTCAATATCAACTTTTAGTCATTTAATCGTTTAGTCGTTAATCGTTTAGTCGTAAAGTCAATTTCATTTTGGTGTTAAACTTTTTAACAATTCCTCTTCCTTTTTTATTTCTTCTTGAGTTCTTGGTTTTGGATTTTTGGGCGTTAATTTTTCCAAAAGCTCTTTGGTTTCTTTTTTCTCTTTTTCTGTCATTGGTTTTGCTGTCGTTGGAGTTAATCTCTTTAAAAGATCTTCCGTTGTTTCTTCTTTCTTTGGTGTTGGAATTTCTCCCTTCTCTCCTTTTTTAATTTTAAACAAGTAAAACCCGAAGGTCAAGAAAATCAAAATTAAAAGAAAAATTGAGATTAAAAGGAAGGGCGTTTTCTCTTTTAACTTTTCCATAGAAAATTTTAAATTTTTAAAAAATTTTTGTCAATTTTAACATTCAATTTTTCTTGAAAAAAATGTTTTTGAATAAACAAGCATTTGTCATCTTAAGGTTAATTTCACGAGGTCATTTAAGGTTGAATTTCTGTTAAAAATTAGGTAAAATTATAGAATTGAATTTTTATGGAATTGGAAAAAGAGAAAGAAAAAATTTTAAGGGAAATTAAGGAAGCGAAAAATTTAAAAGAGCTTGAAGAAAGCTTTAAAGAGGTTCAAAATAAAATCAAAACTTTCACTCAAAAATTAAAAAAGATTTCTTTGCCGCAAAGGAAAAAGCTTGGCAAAGAAATCAATGAGTTAAAAGAAAAATTGGAGAAAGAGTATTTAGTGAAAAAGGAAATTTTGAAAGAGAAAGAAAGAAAGAAAGAAGAATTTTTTGACATTACTATTCCACCCAAAAAAATTGAAATTGGAAGTTTGCATCCTATAACTTTAGTTAAAAACAAAGTTGAAGAAGTTTTTCAATCTTTGGGATTTGAAATCGTTTTGGGACCTGAAATTGAGGATGAATGGCACAATTTTGACGCCCTAAATATACCTTCGGACCACCCGGCGAGAGATATTCTATCTTTGGGGAAAACTTTCTATTTAGAGAACAAAAAATTAATGAGAACTCAAACCTCCTCTGTTCAAATTCGATACATGGAAAAACATAACCCTCCTTTAAAAATCGTCGTTCCTGGAAAAGTTTTTAGAAAAGATGCCATCGACGCAACTCATGAGATTGAATTTTGGCAAACAGAAGGATTGATGGTAGATAAGGGAATTTCGGTAGCAAATTTTAAAGAGATTATGGAGGAATTTTTAAGAAAATTTTTTGAAAAAGAAATGAAAATTAGATTGAGACCTTCTTATTTCCCTTTTACTGAACCTTCTTTTGAAGTAGACATTTCTTGTGTCATTTGCGGAGGAAGTGGTTGCCAAACTTGCAAAAACACGGGGTGGATAGAGGCGGGAGGAGCGGGAATGGTTCATCCTCAAGTTTTTAGAAATTGTAAAATTGATCCAAAAGAATGGCAAGGTTTTGCTTTTGGAATGGGATTAACAAGGTTGGCAATGTTAAAATATAAAATTCCAGATATTAGATATTTCAATTCTGGCGATTTAAGATTTTTGAAACAATTTTAAAACTATGAATTTTTCCTACAATCTTTTGAAATCTTTTTTCAAGAAAAGTTTTCCAAAACCAAAAGAATTGGCTGAAATTCTGACAATGAAAGCTTTTGAATGCGAAGAACCTCAAAAAGTTGAAGGAGATTTTCTTTTAAACATTGACGTTTTGCCAAACAGGCCTGATTGTTATTCCCATTTTGGGATGGCAAAAGAAATTTCTGCGATCATAAGAAAGAAAGCAAAATTGGCTAAATGGAAATTAAAAGAAGAAAAAAAAGCCAAGGTTGAAGATTTTATAAAAATCAAACCTCAAAACGTCGATTCTTCAATTTGTAAAAGGTATTGTGCCAGAGTGATTTTTGATGTAAAAGTACAAGAGTCTCCAAAATGGCTCAAAGATTATTTAACCGTTTGTGGATTTTTGCCAATAAACAATGTCGTTGATATTACCAATTTTGTAATGGTGCTTTTGGGACAACCTTTGCACGCTTTCGACTTTGAAAAAATAGAGGGGGAAGAAATAAAAGTAAGATGGGCAAAAAAAGGAGAAAAAATTTTAACTTTGGATGAAGAAGTTTTTGAGCTTGACGAAAAAGTAGGAGTGATCGCAGACAAAGAAAAACCGATAGCGATCGCAGGAATAAAGGGAGGCAAAGATTCGGGAATTTCAGAGAAAACAGAAATTGTGGTAATAGAAAGTGCAAACTTTGAAAAATCTGCAATCTTGAGTGCTAAAAGAAAGTTAGATTTAATCACAGAGGCTAGTAAAAGGTTTGAGCATGGAGTAAGCCTGAGTTTGACCCCTTTCGCGTTAGATTTTGCTGCTTTTTTAATTCAAAAATTTGCAAAGGGGAAAATTGCCAAAGGGAAAATAGACGTTTTATTTGAAAAAGAGAAAAAAAGAGTGATAAAATTTGACCCCCAAAAAATTTGTGAGATTTTGGGAGTTAAAATCTCAGAAAACCAGCAATTGGAAATTTTAAAAAGTTTGGGGTTCAAAAAATTAAAAGACAATTTTTTAGAAATTCCAGAATTTAGAGGAGATGTCGTGGAAATAGAAGATTTGGCAGAAGAAGTAGGAAGAATTTATGGTTATGAAAGAATAAAAGGGTCTTCCCCAAAAACAACTTTAACCTTCCCAGAAAATGACATTCAAATTTTGTGGGAAAGGGAAATAAAAGATATTTTCAAATCAATGGGGTTTACCGAAGTAATAAACTATTCTTTTTTACCAGAAAAAGCAATTTCTGCTTTTGGAATTCCTTTTGAAAAGATAAACAAAATTAAAAATCCCGCTAGTTTTGAGTTTGAATTTTTAAGGCCTACTTTGTTATACAGAATTTTAGAAAATGTCAAAAAAAACCTTCCTTTTTATTCTGAAATCAAAATTTTTGAAATTGGAAATGTTTTTTTCAAGGAAAACGGAAAGGTTGTTGAAAGAAACACGCTTTCTGGGGCAATCTTGGGTGATAAATTTTTTGAATTGAAAGGTTATTTGGATACTTTGCTTTCTAAACTCGGAATCTTGGATTTTTGGTTTGATTTTTATCAACCAAAATTTGACATTTTGAATTTGAAAGTTTGGAACAAAATCAAATCTTCAGAAATTAAAATTGGTCAAGAGAGAGTTGGAGTTTTGGGTGAGGTATCGAAGGAAATTTTGGAGCATTTTAAAATTCAAGTTCCTGTTTTTGCATTCGAAATTAATTTGGAAAAGTTAATGAAGATAATGGAAAAAGAGCAGGAATTTCAACCTTATTCTTTTTATCCTGCAATCTTGAGAGATATTTCAATAATTTGTCCCCAAAAAACGTTAGTAGATGAAATAATGCAAATTTTGGAAAATTGTGGAGGAGAAAATTTGGTTGACGTAGATTTGATAGATATTTATGATATTGATGATGAAAGAAAAAGCTTAACTTTTAGGCTTTCTTTTCAACACAAAGAAAGAGCGATAGAACCCAAAGAGGTCGATGAATTAATGGAAAAAATTTTCAAAGAAATTGAAAAAAACCCTTATTTTGAAATAAGAAAATGAAAGAAGAAAAACAAAAAACAGAATACAGGGCCAATGAAATTCAAATTTTAGGAGGGTTGGAACCAATAAGAAAGAGACCCGGAATGTACATTGGAAGTACCGGAACCGAAGGGTTTCATCATCTTTTAAAAGAGATAGTTTACAATTCAATAGATGAAGCTTTGGCTGGTTTTTGCAATGAAATAAAGGTGACCCTTTTAACAAAGAGGAAAATAAAAGTTGAAGATAACGGAAGAGGAATTCCAGTAGACATTCACCCTCAAACAAAAAAATCAGCCTTAGAAACTGTTGTTACTACGATCCACGCCGGAGCAAAATTTGGGGGAAAGGCTTACGTTTGTTCTGGAGGGTTGCACGGTGTAGGAATTTCTGCTGTTTGTGCTTTGTCTGAGCACATGGAGGTTATTGTCGCTCGAGATGGTTTTTTATGGAAACAGGAGTATTCAAGAGGAAAACCTTTAACAAAGGTGGAAAAGATTGGAAAAGCAGAAAAAACTGGAACCACGGTTGTTTTTGAACCAGATGCTGAAATTTTTGGAAAAAAAGTTTTCTTTGATAGAGAAAAAATTTTGAAATTTTTAAGACAACAAGCTTTTTTAACTCCAAAACTAAAAATTTATTTTGCAGACAAAACTCAATCCCCTCCTTTTGAATACTGTTTTTATTTTGAAGGCGGAATTTTAAGTTATTTATCTTTTTTAACAAAATCAGCAAAAAAAATTCATCAAAAACCATTTTATCTAAAAGAAGAAAAAGAAAATAGTCTGGTCGAAATTGCTCTCATTTACACTCAAGATTACGAAAGTTTTGAAGAAGGATTTGTAAATAACGTTTTGACTCCGGAAGGAGGAACTCATTTGACAGGTTTTAGAACGGGATTGACCAAGGCTTTGAACGATTTTGCAAGAGAAAAAAATTTTTTGAAAGAAAAAGATGAAAGATTCAGCGGAGAAGACGTAAGAGAGGGGGTAAATGTAATTTGCTCAATTAAAATTCAAGAACCCCAATTTGAGGGACAAACAAAAGCAAAATTGGGAAATCCTGAAGTAAAGAGAATCGTCGAGGAATTAATGACAGAAAAATTTAAAGAATGGTTAGAAAAAAATTCTCAGGATGCGAAATTAATTTTGGAAAAATGTCTTTTAGCTCAAAAAGCAAGAAAAGCAGCAAAGTCTGCAAAAGAAAACATTTTAAAAAAATCTAAAATAGATGGCCTTTCTTTACCAGGAAAATTGGCCGATTGTATAGAAAGGGATCCTGAAAAAAGAGAACTTTTTATTGTAGAAGGAGAGTCTGCAGGAGGTTCTACAAGACAAGCTAGAAACAGAAGGTTTCAAGCAGTATTACCAATTCGAGGAAAAATTTTGAACGTGGAAAAAACTTCTTTAGATAAAGCTTTGGCATCGAAAGAAATTCGTTCGATCGTGGTGGCTTTGGGAACTCACATTGCCGAAAATTTTGATGTAGAAAAAATAAGATATAAAAAAATTATTATAACCTGTGATAGCGACATTGACGGCAATCATATCCGAACTTTGCTTTTAACGTTGTTTTATCGATATTTTAGGCCGGTGATTGAAAAAGGATATCTTTACATTGCTCAACCCCCGCTCTATAAAATTCAAATTGGAAAGGAAATAAAGTATGCTTTTTCAGATAAAGAAAAAAATGAAATTTTGAAAAAAATCCCAAAAGACAAATCAATCAATATTCAACGTTACAAAGGTCTTGGAGAAATGAACCCTGAAGAACTCTGGGAAACCACAATGAATCCAGAAAAAAGAGTTTTAATAAAAGTAACCTTGGAAGAAGCAGAAGAAGCAGAAAAAATTTTTGATGTTTTGATGGGAAAAGAAGTTTTACCCAGAAAACAATTCATTCAAACGTATGCAAAAGAAGTCAAAAACTTGGATATTTAAAAGAATAGGAAATTTTCTAAAAGAAAGTTGGCAAGAGTTAAAAAGAGTTTCTTGGCCCACAAAAGACAAAGTTTTCGAGTCTGTGTTGATGGTAATTTTAATTACAGTAATAGTTGCAATTTATTTGGGCCTTTGGGATGCTGTTTTCACTTTCTTGAGAAATAAATTTTTATAAAAATTTTTGTTATAATATTTTATTATGCCAAGACAACAGCTTCCAAAAACGAAAAATTGGTATGCCCTTCAAACCCAAACAGGGCTGGAAGAAGTAGCTGCGGAGGCCTTGAGACAAAGAATAAAGTCTCTGAAAATGGAGGAGAAAATTTTTAATGTTTTAGTACCAAAAGAAAAGAAAATAAAAATTAAAAACGGAAAAAGAGTGGTCGAAGAAGAAAAAATTTTGCCAGGTTATATTTTAGTGGAAATGATCGTAGACGATGAATCTTGGTATGTAGCAAGAAACACTCCAAACGTGACCGGTTTTTTGGGAGCGGGCACTACTCCTATTCCCTTGAACGATAAAGAAATTGAAGAGATTTTAAAAAGAACCCAAGAAAAAGAACCAGAATACAAAATAGATTTTTCTGAAGGAGATTTAGTGAGAATTTTAGAAGAACCGTTCAAAGATTTTGAAGGAAAAGTAATCGAAATTGACAAAGAAAGAGGAAAATTGAAAGTTTTAATTCAACTTTTTGGTAAAGAAACTCCAGTAGAGTTGGATTATTTTCAAGTAAAAAAACTATAAATTAAAGAAAAATTTTAGAAAAATCAACTCCTAATTTAAGATATTGTCTTTTTCCTTTATTTTTTGTGCCGCAAAAGCATAAACATTGAATATTTTTACTCTTTGGCAATGTTTTATTTTTCGGAAATTTTGATTAAAATAAATTATATGATCTCCAAAAAAAATTTTATAAAAATTTCAGATTGGCTTTGGGAAATTCCAAAAAGTTTTAGATCTGAAATGAGAGTTCCGGCCAGAATTTATGTTTCAGAAAAAATGTTGGAAGAAGTTTTTCGTGATCAATCCATTTCTCAATTAATAAATGGTACCACCTTGCCCGGAATTGTTAAATACGGAATTGCAATGCCAGATTGTCACGAAGGTTATAGTGTCCCAATTGGTTTTGTCGGTGCAATGGAAACTTCTGATGGCATTATTTCTCCTGGCGCTTGTGGGTTCGATATAAATTGTGGCGTCAGATTGTTAATCTCAGATTATACTGAAAGAGAAATTAAGCCTTATTTAGAAAAACTGGCAACTGAAATTCAAAAAGAAGTTCCTTCGGGATTGGGAAGAGGAAGGCAACTTAAATTTTCGATCTCAGAATTAGACAAAATTTTAGAAGGAGGGGTACCTTATTTGATTGAACAAGGACATGGAGAAAAAGAAGACATTGAAAGTTGTGAAGCAGGTGGAAAATTAAAATGGGCCAACGCAAAAGCAGTTTCAATACATGCAAAAAACAGGGGAAGGGATCAAGTTGGAACTTTGGGCTCTGGAAATCACTTTTTGGAAATTCAAAAAGTTGCAGAAATTTTTAACGAAGAGGTAGCAAAAACCTTTGGTTTGTTCAAAGACCAAATTGTTGTCATGGTTCATACTGGTTCTCGTGGCTTGGGACACCAGGTTTGTTCTGATTATTTAAGAGAGTTTATTCCTTTAATGATGAACAAATACAAAATTAAGGTCCCAGACAGAGAATTTGCCTGCGTTCCTTTTAATTCACCCGAAGGACAAAAATATTTTTCAGCAATGGCTGGCGCAGCAAACTATGCCTGGGTAAACAGACAAATGATCACCCATTTCGTAAGAAAAGCCTGGGAAAACGTTTTGGGTAGTCAAGGACGAAAATTAACTTTGCTTTATGATGTGGCTCACAACATTATAAAAATCGAGAAATACAATATCGATGGAAAAGAAAAAAAAGTCGTAGTTCATAGAAAGGGAGCGACAAGAGCATTCCCCCCAGGTCATTCTGAGATTCCAGAAAAATACCGAAGCGTTGGTCAACCCGTAATCATTCCAGGGTCAATGGGCACTGCATCTTATGTTTTGGTTGGAACAAAAGAGGCAGAAGAAGCATTCTATTCAACCTGTCACGGCGCGGGAAGGACTATGTCAAGACACGCTGCAATTAGAAGTTTGTCAGGGAAAGAAATTGTATACCAGCTCAAAAGAAAAGGAATTGTTGTTAAGTGTTATTCTTTAAAGGGAATTGCCGAAGAAGCTCCTCAAGTCTATAAAAATGTTGACGAAGTGGTAGAAGTAGTTCACAATGCCGGTTTGTCAAAGAAAGTAGTAAAATTATTGCCTTTGGCCGTGATAAAGGGGGAGTAAAATTTTGAAAATTTTAATAAAATTAATTAAAGGTCAAAAAAATTAAAAAATGAAAAAAGCTTTAATTTTAAAAGGTGTTTTAGTTGGAGTAATATTTTTGGCAGGAGGGGTGGTTTTAGGTTTAGAAAAAAGTCAGCAACAAATAGAGCAAAATTTTGTTCAACCGGTTGTCCAAGATATTAGAAAAGAACTTCCAAAAATTGAATTTTTAAATTTGAAAGGAAAAGAAATTTTTTCTGGTACCAAAAATTTAGAAATAAAAGCAGAAAAAGTGGAGGGAATCGAAATTCAAGAAATTGAAATTTACTTGAGAAATGTTTCTTCTCTTTCTTCAGTTTTTATAGGAAGAGCAGAAAGAACGAATGAAGGAATTTTTAAACTTTCTTTTGATACTACCAATTTCCCAAACGGAAATTATGTAATATCTATAAAATCAATTACTAATTTGGGAGAATATGAAATCGAAGGAGGTTTGATTGAAATTAACAACAGAGTAGAAAAAGAAACACAAAGAACGGAAGAAATGAAAAAAGAAATAGAGGTTTCACGATCGCAATTAATGGAAAGAGAAAAAGTGGCTGAAACAGTGGTAGAAGAAATAAAAAAAGAAGTTAAAAACAAAGTCGAAGAAATGACAAGAGAAACGCCCGTAAAAATTGAAAAAAGAGAAATAGAAATTGAACCAGAAATAGAGGATTTGAAAAAGGTAGTAGAAAATGAAGTATCAAAAGGAGAAACTCCACAAATAAAAAAAGAAAAGGAAGCTAAAAAAGACGAAATAGTAAGAAAGGTAATTCAACCGATTGAACAAAAAATAGAAAAATTACCAGAAAAAGAAAAAGAAATAGCACTGAAAAAGAAGGAAGAACTTAGAGAAACAATAGAACAAAAACTGAAAGAAAGCGAAGTAAAATTAGCTCAGGTTGCAAAAGCAAAAAAAGAAATTTCAGAATTATCTTTCAAAGATTCGGATGAAGACGGAATTTACGATTGGCAAGAAATTAATTTAGGAACCGACCCTTTAAACCCAGATTCAGACCAAGATGGATTTTTGGATGGAATAGAAACAAAATATGGTTTTGACCCCAAAAAGCCTGACCCTGCTCCAAAAATGTTTGCTGGAAACCCTGAAAAAGAAGGAAAAATTTCTGAAAGATTAAGCGTTGAGAAAATAGAAATTTTTGAGGGAAAGTTAAAAATCACTGGAAAAGGAATTCCAAAAAGTTTTGTTACTCTTTACGTTTATTCGAGCCCAATTATCGCCATGGTAAAAGTGAACGAAAGGGGATATTTTGAATATACACTGGATAAGCCCTTGACCGATGGCACTCACACGGTTTATGTGACTTTAACTAACAACCAAGGAAAAGTTGAGGAAAAATCTCCCAGCTTTACTTTTGTGAAAACAGGAGATAAAGTTTTGAGAATTACAGAATTGGAAGCCAAAGTTCCAGTTTCACCAGCTCAATCTTTGCTCAATCTCTTTTTAATGTTCACCCTCGCCACAATAGTGATTGCTTTGGGAATTGCTTTTCTTGTCATTGGTTTGGCAATTAGAGGAAAAAAATGAAATTAAAAGAAATTTTTGAATTTTTAAAAACTTTTCCGGGAATTTTTTATTCTCTTTTTTTAATCGTTTTCTTCCCCCTTTTTATTTTCTTTTCGCTTCAATTTACCATTTCAAGATTTGAAAAGAACACTAACTCAACTTTGCAAACCGAAGCCCTTTCTATAGCTCAAATTTTTTCACAATTTTCTCAAGATTTTTTTTCTCAACCAGAAAAATTGCAAGAAAAAGTCTTTCAAATTCAAAAAGAAAATCCAAATTTAAAACAAGTAAGAATTTTAAAGAAAGAGGGGGAAAATTTTAAAATTTTGGCATCTCAAAATCCAGAAGAAGTGGGGGCGATTTTAGAAGACCCTGTTTTGATTTTGAGCTGGGCTAAAAACGAACCGGTTGCAAATTTAGTTTTCGACCAAAACAAAAAAGAAAGAATTTGGAAAGTAACAAACCCTATCAAAAATTCAACCGAAGAAAAAATTGGACTTGTTTCTTTGGGACTTTCTTTAAAAGAGACTGACGAAATTTTAACAGCCCTCATTTTAAAAACTTTCTTTTTGATGATTTTGGGAATTTTAATTTGTATTTTTTTGGTTTTCCAACATACTCGACTTTTTGGATATGTCAATTTGTTTTTAAAAATGAAAGAAGCAGAAAAAGCAAAAAACGAATTTATCAGAATGGCTACTCACGAACTTCAAAGTCCAGTAACAAACATTAAAAATTATGTTTTGGAACTCAAGGAAATACTTTCCCCAAAATTAAACGAACAAGAAAAAAAGTTTTTGGAAGTAGTAGAAGTTTCGGCCAAAAATCTTTCAGATTTAATGGCTGACATTCTTCAAGTCTCAAGAATAGAGCAAGAAGGCCTGGACTTTGCTCCTCAAATTTTGGATGCGTCAAAAGAAACCGAAGAAATAGTAAAAAATTTTGAGATTCAGGCAAAACAAAAAAATTTAAAATTAATTTTCGAAAAACCAAAAGAAAAAGTTTTAATTTTGGCCAACCCTTACCGATTTAAAGAAGTTTTAAACAACCTTTTAACGAATGCGATAAAATACACCTTTGAAGGAGAAATAAAAATGGAAACTAAGGTTGATTTTTCAAAAAAAAGATGTTATATTTCTGTAGAAGATACGGGTGTTGGAATTTCAGCAGAAAATCAAAGAAAAATTTTTGAAAAGTTTTTTAGAGAAAAAAGAAAGGAAACTTCGGGAATTCCAGGAACTGGTTTGGGACTTTGGTTGATAAAAGAGATTATGAGAAGGTCTGGAGGTGATATCTTTTTTGAAAGCAGAGAGGGAAAGGGTTCAAAATTTACTGTTTATTTTCCTTTGGTGAAATAAATTTTTCATGGAAAGTTTAATTTTAAGAAAAAAATTAAATGAAATTAAGATTTTTTTAAATTATGATGAAGAATTTAAAGCTTCCAAAATCAATCAGAAAATTTATCAGGAAAGAAAAAGCAAGAATCAGAAAGGAAATTTCCGACCTAAAGCAACAAGAAATTCTAATTTCACAGCTTTATCAAAGGTTTTTGAAAAAAAATTTTGAGAAAAAATAAATTTTATGGAAGAAAAATACAAAATTGATATTGAAGAAATGGCTCAAAACGGACTTCATTTGGGCCACCGAGCATCCAAAACTCATCCTAAAATGTTACCCTTTATTTTTGGAATGAGAAACACTATTCATGTAATCGATTTGGAAAAAACAAAGCAAAAATTTTTAGCCGCTTTAGAATTTATTGAAAATTGCGTCAAAGAAAAAAAGAAAATTTTGTTTGTTGGAACTAAGCCCCAAATCAGAGAAATAATTAAATCTTTGGCCAAAGAGTTTTCTTTTCCCTATGTAAATTACAAGTGGATCGGAGGAATCTTTACTAATTTTCCAGAAATTAAAAAAAGAGTAGAACATTTAAAAGAATTGGAGGCCAAAAAAAATTCTCAAGATTGGGAAAAATACACAAAAAAAGAAAGAAAAGAAATGGAAGAAAAAATGAGAAAATTAGAAGAAAAATTTGGTGGTTTAAGAGATTTGGAAAATTTACCGGAAGTAGTTTTCATTTCTGATTTGGTCAAAGAAGGTTTGGCTGCGAAAGAAGCGAAAAGAAAAGGAATAAAAATAGTTGCGATTTGCGACACGGATGCCAACCCCGAAGTAGCAGATTACTTTATCCCTGCCAACGACGACGCGGTGTCTTCTTTAAAATACATTTTAGGAAAAATCAGGGAAGCAATTTTAAACGGTTTGAAAATGAAAAATGAAAATGAAAATTTAAAATAAAAAAATGGAAATGAGTTTAGAAAAAATAAAAAAATTAAGAGAAGAAACCCAAGTTTCGATAAAAGAGTGCAAGGTTGCTTTAACCGAAGCTCAGGGTGATTTAGAAAAGGCAAAAGAAATTTTAAGAAAAAAATACGGTGAACTGGCTAAAAAATTAGAAAAAAGAGAAACAAAAGAAGGGACGGTTGCGGTTTATTTACATAATACAAAAAAAATCGGGGCGATGGTAAAGATATTGTGCGAAACAGATTTTGTTGCAAAGTCTCCAGATTTTCAAAAATTAGCTCAAGAAATTTGTTTGCAGGTTGCCGCTCTTGACCCAAACGAAATTCCGCTTTTGGAACAAGAGTGGATAAAAGACCCATCAAAAAAGATTAAAGATTTAATCGAAGAAGCAATCGCCAAATTTGGAGAAAACATTGTGGTAGCAGAGTATATAAGGTTTCAAATATGAAGGTGGAACTTTTTTCTTTTTCTATTACTTTTTTGTCTTTTTTGGGAATTTTAGGCATTTTTTTTAAAAATTATCAAAAAATGTTGGCTTTGCCAGAACAGAAAGTTGAGTTGGCGTTGTCGAAATTTTATCAAAAAATAAAAAATAGAGTAAAAGAGCTAAAATTTTTCCAAAAAACTTTTTGGGAAATTTATTTAGAAAAAAGTTTAACGAAAATAAGAATTTTAGTTTTGAAAGTAGAAAACTTTTTGTATCAAAAAACGCAAAAATTAAAAGAAAAAAAGATAAAAGAAAAAGAAATACCAAAAATTAGTTTTTGGAAAAAAATTAGAAAATTAAAATAAGCCAGGGTAGCTCAGCTGGCAGAGCAACTGTTTTGTAAACAGTAGGCCGTGGGTTCAAATCCCACCCCTGGCTCATGGAAAAAAACTTTGAGTTTTTAAATTTAGAAAAATTAAAAGAAAAAATTGAAACTACAAAAGAAAATCTTGAGGGAAAAGAAGAAAAATTAGAAACAAAAAAAGAGTTGATACGAGAAGAGTTAAAAAAACAAATTTTAAAATTCCAACAAAAACCATCTTTTGCCCCGCCTCCTTCCAAAATAGATGAAGTAAGAGAACTTGAAAATTTGGAAAAAAGTCAGCAAATCGGAGCTTTAATAGAAATTACTTTAGAAAAAGGTTTGGAAAAAGGAGTAAACTTAGCTAAGGCCTTGGCGAAAAAATTAAAAAATCCTGCGCTTTTGGATGAATATCACGATGTTTTAGTAGACCGATATCTTGAAATTTTGGAAAAAAAAGGATTTTTAAAAAACGAAGAATAATGATAAATGAATTTTTTTTATATTTTATTTTAATTTTTTTTGGATTTTTGGGAACTGTTTTAATCTTTTTTTTACTTAGAAAAAAAGAGCGAGAAAAATTGTCCTTTGTAATGAAATTTGCTCTCCTTTCAGTTTCTCTTCCTTTTGAAAAAGTTTTTGAAAAAGAAAAATTAACCCCTTTACAAGATTTTTTAAAGAATGCCGAACAATTTTTCACTTCTTTGGCTGGAATAAAATCGAAAGGATTTTTCAGTTCTTCTCCTTATTTTGTTTTTGAAATTGCAGTTCCGAGAATCGGAGAAGAAATTCTTTTTTTCGTAGCCTGTCCAAAAAGTTTAAAAGAAACGTTTCAAAAACTTATTTTAGGATTTTGGCCAAAAGCAGAAGTGAAAGAAGCTCAAGATTATAATCCCTTCAACCCAGAAGGTTTCTCTGTCGGAACCTTCGCTCAACTTAAAAATTCGGCTGTTTTTCCTTTAAAAACTTATGAGCAGCTTGCTACCGAACCTTTGTCTGCAATCACTTCTATTTTTGCAAAATTGGCAAAAGAAGGTGAGGGAGCGGCAATCCAAATGATAGTAAAACCGACAAGAATTTCTTTGCTAAAAAGGGCCGAACAAGCAATCAAATGGATTGAAAAAAAACCAGAAGCTCAAAAAGAAAAAACTCAAACCCAAATTCAAACCCAACTTTCTCCTTTGGACCAAGAAAAAATTTCTGCGATCTCAAAAAAAGTGAGTTTACCTCTTTTTGAGGTAAATTTAAGATTAATATCTTCCGCAAAAACAGAACAAAGGGCTCTTGAAATTTTAAACCAGCTAAAAAATAGTTTTTCTCAATTTAACAATCCTCTTTTTAATGAATTGGTTTTTAAAAAATTATCAAAAAGAGCAATGCAAAAACTATTTTTTCAGTTTTCTTTTAGAATTTTTGATTCAACACAAAATTTACTTTTAAATTGTGCCGAAATTGCTACCATTTTTCATTTTCCCACTCCTTATTTGTTAATTCCAAAAGTTAAATGGCTAAAAACAAAAACGGCCCCCGCTCCCCCAAACTTACCCCAAGAAGGAATTTTGCTGGGAAAAAACGTTTTTCGAGGCGAAGAAAGAAAAGTTTATATTTTAGAGGATGACAGAAGAAGACATTTTTATATTATCGGTCAAACGGGAACGGGTAAATCTACTTTGTTGTATGAAATGGCACGACAAGATATTGAACAAGGAAAAGGAGTTGCTGTTTTGGACCCTCATGGAGATTTAGCAGAAAGAATTTTAGAAATTGTTCCCCCACAAAGGGTTGAAGATGTAATTTATTTTGACCCCTCCGACCCAAAAAGAGCAATAGGACTGAATATGTTAGAATTTGACCCAAAATATCCCGAATCTAAAACTTTTGTCGTGAATGAAATTCTAGAAATTTTAGAAAAACTTTATAATTTAAAAGCTACGGGAATGGGTGGACCAATGTTTGAACAATATATGAGAAACGCCCTTTTGCTTTTAATGGAAGACCCAGAATCGGGATGCACTTTAGTTGAGGTTCCCAGAATTTTAGCAGACGAAGATTTTAGAGCTTTTAAACTTTCAAGATGCAAAAACATTGTAGTAAAAAACTTTTGGGAAAAAGAGGCTGAAAAAGCTGGAGGAGAACTGGCTCTCGCTAATGTCGTCCCTTACATTACGAGTAAATTGAATGCTTTCATCGCTAACGACTTAGTAAGGCCGATTATCGCACAACAAAAATCTTCAATAAATTTTAGAGAAATTATGGATGAAGGAAAGATTTTAATCTGCAATCTATCCAAAGGAAAATTGGGAGAAATTAACAGTTATTTGTTGGGAATGATCATTACAGGAAAAATTTTGTTAGCAGCTTTCTCAAGAATTGAATTGTCAGAAGAAAAAAGAAGAGATTTTTATCTTTACATTGACGAGTTTCAAAATTTCACAACAAAATCGATAATCTCTGCTTTGGCTGAAGCAAGAAAATACAGATTAATTTTAATTTTGGCCCACCAATTCATCGGGCAGTTAGACGAAGAAACAAGAAAAGCAATTTTTGGTAACGTGGGTTCTTTGATGGCTTTTAGAACAGGGCCTGAAGATGCAAAATTTTTGGTTGAAATCTTTAGTCCTCAATTTGATGAAAACGACCTTACAAACCTTGATAATTTTAATGCGATAGTAAAACTTTTAATTTGGGGCCAAACTTTTCCACCTTTTAATATTCAAACCCTTCCACCAAAAAAAGGAAATCCTGAAATTGCAAAAATTGTAAGAGAAATTTCAAGAATGAAATGGGCAAAAGATAAAGAAGAAGTAGAAAAAGAAATTTATGAGAAGCTTTCTAAGGTTTACTAAAATACCATTCTAAAATTTCTCTTGCCGCGGGAATTAAAATTGCAGAAGAAATATCTTTTACTCCTTCCATAGTCAAAACGAGCAAAATCTGAGGGTCTTCATAGGGAGCGAATGCTACTGTCCAGACGGTGTAACAATTTTTACAATCTATTTTGTAATCTTGAGCAGTACCCGTCTTTACGGCGACCGAAAAAGGTAAAGTATTCAAAGATTTTGCAGAAGCAAAGGGAGCTCCTTCTCCGGTTACAGCCTTTCTCATTCCTCTCCTGACTATCTCTAAATCTTTTAAATCCAAAAAATTCTCTCTCCAAACTTCGGGCTTTGTTTCAGAAATTGTTTCTCCCTTTTCGCTTAAAATTTTCCAAATAAATTTTGGTTTTAAAAAATTTCCTTTGTTTGCAACGGGCAAAAAAGCTCTCGCAATTTCAAAAGGATTTGAAAAAATATAACCTTGTCCAATTGACAAATTAAAAGTGTCTCCATCCCACCAATTCTCTTTCTTTGTTTCTTTTTTCCACTTTGGATCTCCAATAAATCCACTATTTTTTATAGGAAAATCGGTCTCTATTTTTTTTGAAATTCCAAATTTTTCTAAATATTCTTTAATTTTTGTTGGTCCTAAAATTTTTCCGAGATTGTAAAAATAAATATTGCAAGATTCCGCGATTGCTTTTTCCAAATCAGTGAGACCGTGCTCTCTCCAATCTTTAAAGACGTATTCTTGTTGGGAAAAAGGACTCTTGATAACAATTTTTCCTTGGCAGTCAATAGAACTTGAGTTTGAAATTAATTTTTCTGACAACCCTGCCAAAGCTTCAAGGGGTTTGATAGTAGAACCCAAAGGAAATTGACCGTTAATTGCTCGATTAAAAAGAGGAGAAAATGGGTCTTCTAAAATTTGATTGATTTTTGTTGTGTCTGCGCTAAAAAATAAATTGGGATTAAAAGAGGGCAAAGAAACTAAACTTAAAACTCCCCCTGTTTTTGGATCCAAAGCCACAGCGGCTGCAGATTTGGCTCCAATTTCTTTTTCTCTTTTTTGTAAAGTTTCATAAATTTTTCTTTGTAAATTTGCATCCAAATAAAGCACTACGTTTTTACCAGACTCAGGTTGAGAAACTATCGTTTCTTCTTTTTCTCCTGTTCTTTTGATCAAAATTTCTCCAAGCTTCGGTTTTAATATTTCTTCTAAAGAAAACTCCAATCCTTCTTTTCCCTCGAATTCTTGTTCTGTCTTTTTCCCTAAATATCCAATCAAATGAGCAAAAATTTCTCCGTCTTTATATTCTCTTTTTGTTTCTTCTTTAATTTCTAAACCTTGAAGTTTTTCTTTTTCGCTTAAAATAAAAACAGCTTGGTCTATCGATAAATTCTTTTTAATTAAAACTTTTTCCTTGTTACTTTCTTTAATTTTCTTTTCAATTTCAGATTTTTCTTCCTTTAAAATTTTTGCCAAATTCTCAACACTAGAGGAAGGGGCGGTTTTTTCCAAATAAAGATTGAACTCCAATTTATTAAATACAAGTTGTTCTCCGTTTCTATCGAAAATCACTCCTCTTTCTGCTTTAAGCTTTTGAATTATGTATTCGTTTTTTTGAGCTAAACTCAAATAATTTTCCTTTTCTAAAAATTGAAATTGAAAAACTCTCACCAAAAAAATTAAAAAGCAAACCAAAATCAAACCAAAAAATAAAAAAAAGGGTAAGAGAGAAAGGGTAGTTTCCATTTTCAAGTCTATTTTCTTTTGCTGACTTAATTTATCTATCAAAATTTCCTCTGGGTTTATTTTTACCATAGTTTTAAAATATTTTTTTCAAAAGCCTCACCAGAAAATAAATTAAAAAAGCTAAGAGCGTATAATATCCAAAAAAATTCTCAGAAAAAAAATCGAGCAAAACACCCACAAAAAATGGGTACCAAAATGAGATTTTAAAAAAAGATAAAACTAAAACTGAAAGAAGACAAAGATTAAATGGCAAAAAGGTTGATCCCTGGATAAAAAAAACCAAAGGTGCCAAAAAAATTATTTTTCTGTCCATGGTTTAAAGTTTTTTATTAAATAAACAAAATCAAAACTCAAAAAATAAGGTTTAATTTTTGCTTGTTGATAAGGAAGGGTTTCTTTTTTGTTGATTTCTTTTATTTCTCCAACGAGAATGTGGGCTGGAAAATCTGTTTGAGAAGGGGAAGTAAAAATTTTTTGATCAGATTCAAGAGCGACATCTCTTGGAACTAAATTTAAAATTAATTCCAAATTTCCTCTTCCTTCCAAAAGTAAATCTTTTTCTAAACCTTCTTTTCTCACTAAAAGTTTAAAATTTTTTGAACTAATCAATCTTAACTTTGAAAAGTTTTCATACACTCTTTCAATTTTTCCAAACAAAACCTTTTCTTTTCCCAAAACCACCTGTCCTTCAAAAACGCCATCATCCTTTCCTTTATCAATCAAGAGAATATCCGAACCTGGCGTCTTTGTTACTATTTTAGCTACGAGGTATTCAAAATTTTGAGATGTAATTTGGGAGTCTGATTTTAAAAAATCACACTCTTTTTTTTCTTCTCTTAATCTTTCGTTTTCGCTTTTAAGTTCTAAATTTTCTTTTTTTAAGTTTTGATTTTCTCTTTCAAGGTTTTTAATTTCTAAAATTTTTTGAGGAAACAAATAAAGAAAGTGAAACTTTTGCCAAAGAGAGCTTTGAAGAGGCGATAATATTTTAAAAAGAGAATTTTTTATTCTCTCTTCCCAAAAAAAATTGGCTAAAAAAAGGATTAAAAAAAATAAAAAAACTGCGAAGAATTTTTTAAAATTTGGAAAAATAGATTGAGTTTTCATTTAAAAATTTTAGCAAAAGTAAGGCGGCAATCTACTCTCCCCAACCACTATGGGTTGAGTACCATCGACCCTTGAGGATTTCACTATCCTGTTCGGAATGGGAAGGAGTGGAGCCCCTCAAGGTATGGCCGCCTTACTTTTACCAAAATTTCATACCAAAACCAAGAGATAAAAGTTTGTAATAAATACAAATCGTAAACATTCGGTTGCGTTTTTTAGAATAATGGATGCTGGGTGGTGCAGCCCCTGACAATCCCCCGTTAGTAGCGCTCCCCTCAATCCCTCACGGGACTTACAGGTGCGCCCTATCAAGCTCATAGTCTCTGAGCGGGGTAATTGGGGACCCTAATCTTGGGGTGGGCTTCGGGCTTAGATGCTTTCAGCCCTTATCCCTTCCCGACATAGCTACCCAGCTGTGCCCTTAGGCAGGACAACTGGTATACCAGAGGTCGGTTGCGGAGGGTCCTCTCGTACTACCCCACACACCCCTCAAGGTCCCGAACGGCCGCGGTAGATAGGGACCGTACTGTCTCACGACGTACTGAACCCAACTCACGAATCTCTTTAATGGGCGAACAGCCCAACCCTTGGGAGCTTCTCCACCCCCAGGATGAGACGAGCCGACATCGAGGTGCCGAACAGGGCCGTAGATGTGAACTCGCGGGCCCTACCAGTCTGTTATCCCCGGCGTAACTTTTGGTCGATGATCTCCCCCCTTCCTATGAAGAAGGGTCGGTTCACTAGGGCCGGGTTTCCCCTCTGCTCTCGGTGTCCCGATCGCAGTCAAGCCGGCTTTCGCCCTTGCACTTTCAGGGTGATTTCCATCCACCCTAAGCCGACCTTATGCACACCTCCGTTACTTTTTAGGAGGTAAATGCCCCATCTAAACTGCCCAGGTGGCACTTTCTCCAGCAAAACCCGCCCGTTCTTTTAAAAAGAACTTGCAGGCTTTGCTTAGATAAGAATTGTAATTTCCAATGGCGGGTGTTCCACTTTCGGCTCCACCGAGCCCGGAGACCCGGCTTCATCGCCTCCCCGCTACGCTATGCACCAGAAATCACAAGTCAGTACCACCTTACAGTAAAGCTGCCGGGGTCTTTCCGTCTAGCCGCGGCTAAAGCGCATGTTCACGCTTATTGTATTTTCACCGGGTAGCTGGGGGAGACAGTTTCCAAGTCGTAAAGCCTTTCATGCGGGCCGGAACTTACCCGACAAGGGATTACGCTACCTTAGCAGGGTCAGAGTTACCCCGGACGTTCACCCGTGGCTTAAGCTAGTAGACTTCCAGGAAAACCCCAGAAATCCCCAGCCATAACACACGGGCACTGGTCAGGCCTCAGCCCCTATACATCAGCTTTCGCTTTGTAGCAGGGACCTGTGTTTTTGTTAAACAGTCGCCCGGAACACTTTTGCTGCGTCCCCCCAGATGGATCTCTGAGGGGAAACCCATCTCGCAGAGCTTACGGGTAGCTTTTTTGCCTAGTTCCTTCCCCAGCTTTCACCCGTTGGCCTTGGCTATACTCTAGCAGCCCACCTGTGTCGGTTTGCGGTACGATTACCTAGGAATTAACCCTACGGGCTTTTCTAGGAAAGAGATTCATCGGGAACCCCCAAAATTGGGCTGAAGGACAAGCCTAGCAACCCCTCCCGACTACTCTCCTTCGCACCCTTCAGAATTCCTAGGTAGGGTGGGAATATTAACCCACTACCCTTTGGCTTCGCCTGTAAGGCTTAGCCTTAGGATCGCCTAACCCGTGGATGACAACCATTGCCACGGAAACCTTAGGCTTTCGGCCCCTGGGGCTTTCACCCAGGTTGCGGTTACTCATTCCTACATTCTCACTTCCCACCAGTCCAGCAAAAATCACTTTTTGCCTTCAGCCCGGTGGGAACGCTCCCCTACCTCCCCCCAGATGTATATCTGGGGGACCCCAGCTTCGGCACCGGGCTTGAGCCCCTATAAATCTTCGGCGCAGAATTCCTCGACCGGTAAGCTGTTACGCACTTTTTAAAGGATAGCTGCTTCTGAGCTCACCTTCCGGTTGTCTGAGGAATTCTACTTCCTTAATTTAGCACTTAGCCCGGATTTCGGGGCCTTAGCTTGGGGTCTGGGTTGTTCCCCTCGCGAGAATGGAGCTTCTCCCCCACCCTCTGACTCCCAGGCTCTTACCTTGATACATTCGGAGTTTGGTAGAGATAGCCACCAAAAAGGTAAGCTATCTCTTCCAGTGCTCTACCGTACCAAGGAAACGCCTGAGGCTAGCCCTAAAGCTATTTCGGGGAGAACCAGCTATTTCCAGCCTAGATAGGCCTTTCACCCCTATCCCCAGGTCATCCGAGAGTTTTGCACAACTCACCGGTTCGGGCCTCCAGCAGTGTTATCCACCACCTTCACCCTGCCCAGGGATAGATCGACTGGCTTCGGGTCTTTCGCCTTTCCCTCGCGCGCTATTTCACGCTCGCTTTCACTTTGCCTCCGGGCCATAAGCCCTTAGACTTGGGAAAGACGAAAACTCGTAGGATCCTGCTCCAATAGGTACGCCGTCATCCCCCAGATATACATCTGGGGGACTCCGACTCCTTGTAAGTGGATGGTTTCAGGTTCTATTTCACCGGGATCACCTCCCTACTTTTCACCGTTCCCTCGCGGTACTAGTCCACTATCGGTAAAGTTGGGATATTTAGCCTTGGGAAATTAGTCTTCCCTGCTTCCCTCAAGGTTTTCTTGGCCTCGAGGTACTCGGGAAGTAAGACCCGGGAGTCTTTCCCTTTCGCCTACGGGGCTTTCACCCTCTATGGCGGCCCGTTCCAGGATCCTTCGGCTAGAGAAAGGATTTGTAACTCCCTGAGGAGCTTTCCTCCTCCGTCTTACCCCCACAACCTCCCATTCCCCAGACGTATATCTGGGGGATGGGATTTGGGCTCCTCCCCTTTCGCTCGCCACTACTCAGGGAATGCCTTTTGGTTTCTTTTCCTCCGGGTACTGAGATGTTTCACTTCCCCGGGTTAAGAGGGAATCTGGGGATCAAAGGTTGCTACGCACCTCCCCCCAGCTTATCGCAGCTACGCCACGCCCTCATTTCCCAACTTCCGAGGCATCCACCATCCACCTCTAAACCCCAGAAGCTGCACCAACCAACACCCATTATTCATTTTTTCAGTTTTAAAGTTCAAAAAAAGCCGCTTGGAAGCGGCAAAAATTTCCAAAAAGCTTCCAAGCTCAATATTCAAAATCATCCCGAAGAAATTTTTCTCATACTTTATATTATAATTTTTCAAATTAAAAAGTCAAGGGGGGTGAGTTGAAAAAAAACAAAAAATTGAATAAAATAAAATTTATTGAAGCCCGGGTGACGGAATTGGTAGACGTGCAGAACTCAAAATTCTGTGGGTTTCGTGCCCATGTGGGTTCAAATCCCACCCCGGGCACAAAAATTTCTCGAGTATTAATTTTTGATTATGGAAAAATTTTTAAAAATAAAACTTAGAAACGGAATGCGAATAATTTTGGTTCCAGAAAAAAACACAGACGTTTTTACTGTCTTGTTAATGGTTGGAACTGGGTCCAAGTATGAAACAGAAAAAGAGGCCGGAATTTCTCATTTTTTAGAGCATATGTTTTTTAAAGGCACTCAAAAAAGACCAACGCTAAAAGAGTTAGCCGAACCTTTAGATAATGTTGGAGGAATTTATAATGCATTTACTTCGTATGAATTTACAGGGTTTTATGTAAAAATCACCTCAAAACAAAAAAATTTAGCCCTAGAGTGGATGGCGGATATTTTTTTTAATTCTCTTTTTTTGGAAAAAGAAATTGAAAAAGAAAAAGGAATAATAATTGAAGAATTAAACATGATCAACGATGACCCAATGAAAAGGGTTCAAATTTTATGGCCGAAACTCTTATATCAAAATCAAAGCGCGGGAAGGCCTATTATAGGAAAAAAAGAAACGATAAAAAGTTTTACGCGAGAAATGATCCTGGAATACAAAAACCAACAATACGTAGCTCAAAATTTAGTTTTGGGCGTTAGCGGAAATTTTGATAAAAAAGAAATTTTAGAAAAAATTGAAAAATATTTTCAAAAAATAAAATCAGGCAAAAAAAGAGAAAGACCTAAATTAATAGAAAACCAAAAAAAACCTGAAATTTTATTAGAAAAAAGGAATGTCGACCAGTGCCATTTAATTTTGGGAACAAGAGGAGTGAATCTCTTTGATGAAAGAAAATACATTCAAGAAGTTTTGAGCACTCTCTTGGGCGGGATGATGACTTCGAGAATTTTTCAAAAAATAAGAGAAGAAATGGGAATTGCTTATTACGTTTTTTCAGAATCTCAGTCAGACTTAGATTCAGGATATTTGGCAGTTCTTGCGGGGTTAAAAATTGAACAAGCAAAAAAGGGAATTAAAGAAATTTTAAAAGAATTTAAAAAAATAAAATTTAAAATTTTTAGCAAAGAATTGAAAAAAGCAAAAGAAAACATTAAAGGAAAATTTGACATTTTTTGGGAAAACGCTGAAAATAGGCTTAATTTTTATCTTTTACAGGAACTTTTGGAAAATAAAATTTTGACAAAAGAAGAATTTTTTGAAAAAATAGAAAAAGTAACCTTGGGTCAAGTAAAAAAATTTGCCGAAAAATTTTTTAGGCCGGAAAACTTAAATTTAGCTTTGATCCATCCTTATTTTGAAAAAGAGGAGTTAGAAGAAATTTTAAAATTATGAATTCGAAATTAGAAATTTCCACCGATACTCTTTTTAAAATCGCTCTTTTTATTTTATTTTGTTATCTTTTATTCGCAATTCGGGAAATTTTGCTTTGGATTTTATTTGCCTTTGTTTTAGCAATTTTGTTTGAAAGACCGATCAATTTTCTTTCAAAAAAAATTCCGAGAGCGTTTTCTGCTTTGATAGTTTATCTTGGTTTTTTTATTCTTCTCGCGGGTTCTGTTTATTTTTTTTCTTTGCCTTTGTTTAAAGAATTCGACCGTTTTCTAAAGCTTTTACCAGAATATTTTGAAAAAATTTCACCTTCTCTCAAAGCGTTGGGAATAATTTCTTTTGAGAGTTTTAAAGAATTAACGCAAAATTTTCAATCTTTTTTAATCTCTGCCTCAAAAAATTTTGTTTCTGCCATCTCTACTCTTTTTGGTGGAATAATGTCCGCTTTTTCAATTTTTTCTTTGGCCTTTTTTCTTTCAATAGAAGAGAGAGGAATTGAAAAAATAATTGCTTTAATTTTTGGAACAAAAAAGGAAACGGTTTTGAAAATTTGGAAAGAAATTGAAGAAAAAATTTCTTTTTGGATGGGAATCAAAATCGTAGGTTGCATCTTTTGTGCCATTTTATGTTTTATCTCCCTTTTGGCCTTAAAAATTAATTATCCTCTTTCCCTCTCTCTTTTGTTTGGATTTTTAAATTTCATCCCGATTTTGGGTCCTCTTTTTGCAGGAAGCGTCATCGTCATTTTAGCTCTTTTGGATTCTTTGTACAAAGGAATTTTGGTTTTAATTTTACTTTTCTTAATTCAAATTATTGAAGGTAATGTTTTAACTCCAATTTTAGCCAAAAAGTATGTTGAACTCCCCCCTTTTTTAATTTTACTTTCTCTTTTAATCGGTGGAAAATTAATGGGCCTTTGGGGAGCAATTTTGGCCGTCCCTTTATCAGGATTTTTCTTTAGGTTTTTTCAAAGATTTTTTGAGGAAGAAAAAGTTTAAAAATTTTTATGGCACTCTTTTTTGTGGTCGCCACTCCGATTGGAAATTTAAAAGACATTACCTTGAGAGCTCTTGAGGTTTTAAAACAATCTGATGTAATTTTATGCGAAAACATAGAAAGAACGAAAAAGCTTTTAGATTTTTACAAAATCGAAGGAAAAATTTTGTTGAGGTATCATCAGCATTCAAAAATAAAAGATACTCAAAAAATTTTAAATTTTTTGAAAGAAGGAAAAATCTTATCTCTAGTTTGTGATGCGGGAACGCCCGGAATTTCTGACCCTGGAGGAAGGTTGGTCGATTTTTTGTATAAAAATTTAAACGAAAGCGAATTAAAAATTGTGCCCATTCCAGGACCTTCTGCCATCACTACCTTACTTTCTGTTTCTGGAATTTTTGCTGACAGATTCTTGTTTTTAGGATTTTTTCCAAAAAAGAAAAGAAGAAGAAATTTTTTAGAGAAAATTTTTGAAGGAAAAGAACCCAAAATATTCTTTGAGTCCCCTTTTAGAATTTTGAAAACTTTAAAGGAAATAAACCAAATGGCAAAAGAGAAAAATCTTGAAATTTTTGTAATTTTGGGAAAAGAACTAACAAAATTTCATGAAAAAATTTATAGAGGAAGTTTAGAAAAAATAATTAAAGAACTAGAAAAAGATAAAGTAAGGGGAGAGTATATAGTTTGTTTGAAAGCTATTTCTTGAAAATTTTGCTGCGGGGCCTGGACTCGAACCAGGATCTTCAGGTCCAGAGCCTGACGTGTTACCATTGCACTACCCCGCAATTTTCACTATCTAAATTTTTTTAATTTAAATTTTAAGATATCTTTTCGTTGCAAAATAATTAGAAAAAGAAGCTAAAATCAAGGCAATCAAAAAATTTAAACCTAAAATTTTTAAAAGATTATTTTTAAATATATCAAAAATTTGAGTTTCTGGCAAAAGGAAAGTAGAATAGGGAGTCAAAATTTTCAACACTAAAGTAAAAGCTAAAACCGAAACTAAAATTCCCAAAAGAGCCCATAGAATTTCTTGAAATAAAAAAGGAAATAAAATGTTAAAATTAGAAGCCCCAACTAATTTTTGAACCGTAATTTCTTCTTTTTGGTTTAAAATAGTTAAATGAACAGTAAAGAAAACTATCAAACAAGAAACAAAAATAAAAAATAGGCTTGTGAAAAATAAACCTTTTTGTATGTTTTTTGAGATATTGAAAATTTTATCGATGGTGGTTTTTCTCTCCGAATAATTTTCCTCTTGAATTAGGTCTTTTTTTGTTTCCAAAAATTTCAAAACTGCTTCAAGGTCTTGAGGTTCTTTAACATAAATTGAAAGAGAATCATAAAAGGGATTCCCCACTGTTTCCAAGGCCTCCAAAATTGTTGAATCTTTTTGATGTCTTTTTTTAAATTTTTCTAAATTTTCATCTTTTGAAATAAATTCTACTTTTTCCACGCCTTGAATCTTTAAAATTTCTTCTTTTATTTTAAAAATTTCTTCTTTTGGAACCTCTTCTTTGAAATAAATTGAAAGGTCCGCTTTCTCTTTCAGGTTTTTAATTAACACCTCCCCCACCTTTTCTGAAAAGAAAAAAGCCGTACATAAAAACAAAGTAAGAGAAAAAACAAACAAATTAATAAAACCTAAACTCAGGTTTTCTTTAAAAATTTTTAATCCGTATTTTATTCCTCTTTTTAAATCCAAAAGCATCGTTTTAATTTTACCAAAATTAAATCATCGTTTTCTTGTAGGGACCATCATAAATCAGTTCGCCATCTTTTAAGTTTAAAATTCGCGATTTAAAAAAATTGACCAGGTCTTGATAATGAGTGGCAATTAAAACCGTGGTTTTGAGTTCGGCATTGATTCTTTTGAAAATTCTTAAAATTTCGAGGGTGTTTTCTGCGTCCAAATTTCCTGCGGGCTCGTCTGCTAACAAAATTTTTGGCCTATGAGCGATCGCTCTTGCAATACAAAGTTTTTGTCTTTCTCCCTGAGAAAGTTCATTCGGGAAATTGTGCATTTTCCTTTCTAGCCCCACAACCTCTAAAATTTCTGGAATTTCTTCTTTAATCTCTTTATCAGAAAAACCTGTCATTTCCATAACAAAACTTATGTTTTCAAAAACATTCCTTTGAGATAAAAGTTTATAATCTTGAAAAACTACTCCAATTTTTCTCCTAAGTTTTGAAAGGGTACCATCTTTCATTTTAGGAACTTCTTGATTGTCAATTAAAATTTTTCCTGAAGTAGGTTTTTCTTCGCCAAAAATTAATTTTAATAGGGTCGTCTTGCCCGAACCAGACTTTCCCACCAAAAGTACTAATTCTTTGTCTTCAATTTTAAAAGAAACGTTTTTCAAAGCTAAAACGCTTTGTTTATTTTTCAGAGTATAAACCTTTGTGACGTTATCAAAAACAATCATTGAGAATTTTCTTTGAAGGCTTTTTTTAAAATTTCTTGTTTTATTTTTTCAGCAACTTCTTCGTTTTCTTTTAAAAATTTTTTTCCTTCTTCCAACCCTTGTCCTAATTTTAAATTTTCAAATTGCAACCAACTCCCGGCTTTTTTTATTACGTCATATTTTGTTCCCACGTTAATTAAATCTACAAATTTAGATATTCCTTCGTTGTAATAAATATTAAATTCGGCACTTTTAAAAGGAGCGGCCACTTTGTTTTTTACCACTTTAGCTACAATTTTGTTCCCTATAATCTCTTCTCCTTTTTTAATTTGTCCCACTCTTTTTAGTTCTACCCTTACTGATGCATAAAATTTTAAAGCTAAACCCCCTGGCGTTGTTTCTGGTTTTCCGTAAGAACCAATTTTCATTCTAATTTGATTCAAAAAAAGAATAACCGTTTTTGTTTTAGAAACGATAGAAGAGAGTTTTCTTAAAGCCGACGACATTAACCTTGCTTGGAGCCCAATTTGAGTTTCTCCAATCTCACCCATAATTTCTGCTTTCGGAGCCAAAGCAGCTACAGAATCTACCACGATTGCATCTACTTCTCCTGACCTCACCAAGGTTTCTACAATTTGAAGAGCTTCCTCGCCAGATTCTGGTTGAGAAATTAAAAGCTCCTCTACGTTAACCCCAATTCTCTGAGCGTATTCTGGGTCCAGAGCGTGTTCTACGTCTACAAAAGCTCCTACTCCTCCCTGTTTTTGAGTTTCGCAAAGGGCGTGCAAAGCTAAGGTAGTCTTGCCGCTCGACTCTGGTCCAAAAATTTCTATTACTCTTCCTCTGGGCCAACCACCAACTCCCAAAGCTAAATCCAAAGATATCGAACCCGTAGGGATAACATCGACCCTTGTGGGCTTTACTTCTTTCAGTTTCATTATCGCCCCATCTCCGAATTTTTTTCTTAAATCTTCCAAAACTAATTCTAACCCTTCCTTTTTTTTATCTTCTTTTTTATTTTCTTTTTTTGTCATTCTTTTATTTTATCAAAAAAATTAAATTTTATTAAATTGATTCCCAATCGTTTTCTTCTTTTTCCTCTTTTTTTTCTTTTTCCTCTCCACCCACTAAAACTTCTCTTGGTTTTGAACCTTGGGCCGGCCCTACAACTCCTTTTTTCTCTAAAAGGTCAAGCAATCTAGCAGCTCTGGCATAACCTATCCTCATTCTTCTTTGTAAAAAAGAGGCGGATGCTTTTCTTGTTTGAACCACTAATCTTTCTGCTTCTTCTAATAAAGGGTCGCCTTCAACGATAATTTCTTCTGTGTCTTTTTCTTCAAAATCTGATTCTAAGGCTTCTAAAATTTCATTATCAAAATTTGGGAACATCCCTTTTTTCTCAAACCATTGTATTACTTTTTTCAGTTCTGCTTCTGAAATAAAAGGAGTTTGAATTCTTTTTGGCTTAGTTGCTCCTGACATCAAAAATAAAGCATCTCCTCTCCCTAAAAGTTTTTCGGCCCCTCCCATATCTAAAATCGTCCTTGAATCAAATTGAGTCGCTACTTGAAAAGCAATTCTTGAAGTAATGTTTGCTTTAATCAAACCGGTTAAAACCTCGACAGATGGCCTTTGAGTTGCCAACACTAAATGAATTCCCACCGCCCTTCCAAGCTGAGCTATTCTTACAATCTTGTTTTCAATTTCTTTTCCTCGAGAAAGCATCAAATCTGCCAATTCATCGATAATTAAAACAATAAAGGGCATTTCTTCCTCATCATCTTTTCTGCTTAATTGATATTCAAAAATGTTTCTTTTTTGTTTTAAGGCTAAAGTTTCAAACCTTCTTTCCATTTCAGAAATTAACCAATTTAAAACTAAAACCGTCTTTTTTGTCTCTAAAATTACCGGAAAAAGCAAGTGAGGTAAATTTTGATAAATCGAAAATTCAACTCTTTTGGGGTCGACCAAAATAAACTTTAAAGTTTCTGAAGGGTTTTTATAAACCAAAGATAAAATTAGAGAATTTAAAAATAAAGTTTTACCGGTACCGGTAGCTCCTGCAACTAATAAATGTGGCATTTTTAATAAATCTGCTAACACGGGTTCTCCTGCAACATCTCTTCCTGCGGCAATCATTAAAGGCGAAGAGTTTTGAAATTCCTTCAAAGAAAATAAATTTCTCAATCTCACTAAAGCTCTCTTTTGATTGGGAACTTCTATTCCTACTAAAGATTTTCCCGGAATAGGGGCTTCGATTCTAATTGGATGAGCGGCCAAATTCAAAGAAAGTTCGTGTACCAAAGAAGTAATCCTAGAAACTTTTACTCCTTCTGCAGGCTTTAAAGTGTACTGAGTTACCGTCGGCCCCACTTTCACTTGCCCCATTTCAACTTCAATTCCAAAATCTTCCATTGTTTTTTTAATTAAATAAACATTCCTTTCGATATTTCCAGCAACTGATTCTTCTTTTTCTGCCTCAAAAACCTCAAGCGGTAATCTAGCATATCCTTTTTCTGGAAATTCTTCTTTTGAAATTTTTTCTTTAGTTTTTACTTCTACTTTTTTAATAGTGGGGATTTCTTTTTCTTTGAAAATAGGAATTAAAAATCTTTTAAAGTAAGAAGGTTGTGAAGTTTCTTCTTTTCTTTTTAAAAGCAAAAAGAATAAAAATAAAGAAAAAAGTAAAAAGCTTACAGAAAAAATTTTAGAGAGAATGGGACCAAAAAGAAAAACTGCTCCTTTTTCTATTTTTTTGCCAAAAAAACCCTCTCCAAAAAACCAAGAAATTCCAAACAAAAAAAGAAAAAAATTCAAAAAAATAAAAATTTCTTTTTTTGCATACTTTGAAAATAAAATGCTAAAAAAAACCAAAAAACAAAGAGGCCCCAAAAAATAATGAGCTTTTCCGAAAAGAAAAAAGGTAATCTTTAAAACAAAAGCTCCAAATTTGCCCGCAAGGTTAAAAGAGCTTAAAGTAAAAATTGAAGTTAAAAAAAGAAAAAGAGAAGGAAGAAACCATTTTTGAGAAAAAATTTTAATCAAAATTTTTGAAAATTTTAAAAGTAAATCAAAAATCCCAGAAAATGTTTCGGAAAGAGATTTGAAATAAGAAAATTTCTGTCTTTTTTTGCCAGCATTTTTATTCTTTTTCTTCATTCTGTTTTCTAAAGCTTGCTCCTACTGGAATAAGTTTACCCAAAATTACGTTTTCTTTCAATCCCCTAAGCTTGTCTTCTTTTCCTTCAATGCTCGCTAAAATTAAGACTTTAGTAGTTTCTTGGAAAGAAGCCGCGGATAAAAACGAAGAGGTTGTCAAGGCTACCTTTGAGATTCCAATTAAAATTTCTTTTGCTTTGGGTGGCTCTTTTCCTTCTTTCTTCAATCTTTCCTTTTCTTCCAAATAAAGATCCTTTTCCACTATTTCACCCTCCAAGAAGTCTGAATCTCCTCTCTCTGTAATTTTAACGCGAGAGAGCATTTGTTTTACCACAACTTCAATATGTTTGTCATGAATTTGAACTCCTTGCGACACATAAACTTTTTGCACTTCCTTTATTATTTCCCTCAAGAAATCTTCTTTGTCCAACAGAGTAAAAAGTTTTCTGAAATTTAAGTTCCCTTCACTCAATTTTTGTCCTTTTTTAACTTTATCGTCCTTTGAAACCAAAATTTCTAAACCGGGTAAAATTTCGTATTCAAAAATTTTTCCCGTTTTTTCATCTTTTATTTTAATTTTTTCATCTTCGATTGCTATTACTTTGCCGTCTACCTCGGAAATTTGAGCTTCTACTTTGGGTTCTCGATTTTCAAAAATTTCCTCCACCCTAGGAATACCCGTAGTAATATCTGTTTCGCCAAAAACTCCTCCGTAGTGGAAAGTTCTCATAGTTAATTGAGTCCCGGGCTCTCCAATAGATTGGGCGGCCAAAATGCCTACTGCCGTTCCCTCTTCTACTTCTTTTAGGTCCGCCAAATTCAACCCGTAGCATTTTTGGCAAACTCCGTATTTTGTTTTACAAGTTAAAGAACTTCTTACTCTTAATTTTTCTATTCCTTCTTTTTCTATTTCCAAAGCCTTATAATAATCAATTATTTCTCCTTTTTTCACTATTACCTTTCCTGTTTTTGTCTTTACATCTTCCAAAACAACTCTTCCTAAAATTTTAAAGAAAAATTTTTGTCCGATTTCTTCAGCGTCTTTTCTGAAAATTTCTATTCCTTTCTGATCTTTACAATCTTTCTCTCTTACAATAACTTCGTGAACTACATCGACCAACCTTCTTGTTAAATAACCGGCGCTAGAAGTTCTCAAGGCTTTATCGGTTTGTCCTTTTCTGGCGCCGTGGGTTGAAATGAAATATTCCAAAACTGAAAGACCTTCGTAATAAGAGTTTTTAATCAAAAGTTCTATTATTTCTCCTAAAGGATTGGTAACCAATCCTTTTAAAGCCAAAATTTGGGCTACTTGTTTGAAAGAACCTCGAGCTCCCGCAGAAACCATTCTAAAAATTGAGTTTTCTTTTGGAAGGGCTGAAAGGAGAGAGTTTTCGATTTCTCTGATTGCTGGTAAGAAAATTTCAATTTTTTTCAAAAGTTTTTCTTTCTTTATTAAAAGCCCTTTTTCGTATTCTTTTTCTATCTCTTCTACCTTTTTCTCTACTTCTTTTAAAACCTCTTTCTTTTTGGGAGGAATAACCAATTCATCTAAAGCAAAAGTGGTTCCAGATAACGTTGAAAATTCAAAACCTAATTTTTTTATTTTATCTATGATTTCGTAAACTTCGTCTAGGGGATATTTCAGATAAAGATCCAAAACTAAGTTCTCCAAATCTTTTATTCTTATTTCTTTGTTTTGAAAAGGAAAATCTTTGGGAAAAGCAGAATTAAATATAATCCTTCCTGCTGAAGTTTCTAAAAACTGGTTATTTCCTTGATAAATTTTAATTTTCGCTCTCAAATCAATTTTTCCTAGTTCCCAAGCCAAAATCGCTTCTTCAAAAGAACTAAAAATTTTTCCTTCTCCTTTTGCTCCTTCTAAAAATTCAGTTAAATAATAGCATCCCAAAACAATATCCTGATAAAGAGTGAGTATGGGTAGTCCTGAGGCAGGTTTTAATAAATTTTTCTTTGAAATCATAAAATTCTTTGCTTCTTCTTGAGCTTCTTTGGTAATTGGTAAAAACACTCCCATTTGGTCTCCATCAAAATCTGCGTTATATCCTTTACAGATTAAAGGAGGAACGGCAATCGCTTTCCCCTCGATCAAAACAGGATAAAAAGCTTGAATGTTTAATCGATGAAGAGTGGGAGCACGATTGAGTAAAACTACTTTGTCCTTTACCACCTCATCTAGACATTCCCAAACCTCTTCTTCTTGAAGCTCTATTAATTCTTGAGCCGATTTCAAATTTGGAGCTAAGTTCTTTTCTAAAATTTTTCTCAAAACAAAGGGCCTAAAAATCTCCAAGGCCAAAGTTTTGGGAAGGCCTACGCGATCAATTTTTAAATCAGGGTCCACTACAATGACCGACCTTCCAGAATAATCCACTCTTTTCCCCAAAAGATTTTGCCTAAACCTTCCTTCTTTCCCCCTGAGCAAATCTGCCAAAGATTTCAAAAGCCTTCTTCCGCCTGTACTCGCTCTTGTGGTTACAGATTTTCTCATTCCGTTATCTAAAAGCGCGTCGACTGCTTCCTGGAGTAATCTTTTTTCATTTCTTACAATGATTTCTGGAGCGCCAATCTCAAGCATATATTTTAGCCTATTGTTTCGGTGAATGACTCTTCTATATAAATCGTTCAAATCGGAGGAAGCAAACCTTCCGCCTTCGATCTGAACTACGGGTCTCAATTCTGGAGGCAAAACTGGCAACACTGTCAAAAACATCCACTCTGGCCTAATTTTTGCTTTTTCCATTTTTCTAAAAAGTCTTAATCTAGTAAAAACTTCTTTTCTTACCTCTTCTTTTCCTTCGGAACTTTCAATCTCTTTTTCCATTTTTTTGATTTCTTCTTTTAAATTAATTTTTTCAAAAATTTCTCTTAAAGCTTCGGCTCCTGTTCCTACTTTAAAGAAATTTCCGTATTTTGAAGTTAAATTCCTTAATTTTGTTTCTGAAATGATTTTTAATGGTACGATTTCTAAAATTTCCTTTTTTTGTTCTTCTTTTTCTCTTTTGAGAGCTTCTTCTTTTACCTTTTTTTCTTGTGAGTTTTCAATTTTTGAAATTTTTTCTAATTTTTTTTCAAATTCTTTTTCAATTTTTTCCAAAATATTTTTTTTCTTTTGTTCATCGACTTCGATTACAATATAACTCACAAAATAAACTACTTTTTCTATTTCTTCTCTTGGTTTTTCCAGAATCATTCCGATTATCGACGGCACTCCTCTCAAATACCAAATATGAGAAAGCGGCACTGTTAATTTTATATGACCCATCCTTTCTCTTCTCACCGCAGAACTTGTTACTTCTACGCCGCATCTATCGCAAACTATTCCCTTGTACTTTACTCCTTTGTATTTTCCACAATAACACTGATAATTTTTTTCAGGACCAAAAATTTTTTCACAAAAGAGTCCGTCTCTCTCTGCTCTTTGAGTCCTGTAGTTTATCGTTTCTGGTTTTTTTATTTCTCCATAACTCCATTTTAAAATTTCATCTGGAGAAGCCAGTTTTATTCTAATCGCTTGAATGTCCTCAACTTTTATTTTTGATAAAGAAGACTCTTTTTGTTTTGTGTTTTTCATTTTTGTTTTTTGTTAGTTTTTATTTCAACTCCCAAAGCCAAAGCTTTCAATTCAGAAACCAAAAGCGAGAAAGAAGCAGGAATGTTTGGAGGTTTAATTTCTTCTCCCTTCAAAATCGCTTCGTAAACCTGATTCCTTCCATAAACATCGTCTGATTTGAAAGTTAACATCTCTTGAAGAGTATGAGCTGCCCCAAAAGCTTCCAAGGCCCAAACCTCCATTTCTCCAAATCTTTGTCCTCCAAACCTTGCCTTTCCGCCCAAAGGTTGTTGAGTAATCAAAGAATAAGGACCAACTGACCTTGCGTGAATTTTGTCTGAAACCATATGGTTCAATTTCATCATATACATTTGGCCTACCAAAACATCTTGAGAAAAAGGCAACCCTGTTTTTCCATCGTAAAGTTTGAACCTTCCCGTATAATTTAAACTTTTTCCAAAACCTTCTTTGTTTAATCTTTCAAAAATTTCTTGAATGCTCATTCCACAAAATGGCGGGAAGATTCCGTAAAAATTTTCTTTTTTTGCCACAAAACCAAAAACCGTTTCCAAAATTTGACCCAAATTCATCCTCGAAATTACTCCGATTGGGGAGAGCACTAAATCCACTGGAGTTCCATCTTCCAAAAATGGCATATCTTCTATTGGTAAAATTTTTGACACTACTCCTTTGTTTCCATGCCTTCCTGCAATTTTGTCTCCAGGCTCTAATTTTCTCAGTTCTGCAATTTCAACTTCGATTTTTTCTATTACTCCTGGGTCAAGTCTGTGACCCTCTTTTCTCGAAAATTTCTTTATTCTCTTTACTACTCCCTGTTTTTGATATTCCATCCTTAAAGAAGTGTCTTTCACATCTTTTAATTTTTCGCCAAAAACCTCCATTAATAATTTTTCTTCAGGGGTTAATTCCTTTTCTCCTCTTGGAGAAATTTTTCCTACCAAAATATCCCTGGGGAAAACAAAAGCTCCCTCTCTTACAATTCCATTTTCATCTAAATCCTTCAACCATTTTTCGCTCACTCCAGGAATATCAGCCGTTACTACTTCCGGTCCAATTTTCGTTTCTCTTACGTTGCATTCAAAATTTTCAATGTAAATTGAAGTGAAAACATCGTCTCTTACTAACCTTTCTGAAGCAATGATCGCATCCTCAAAGTTTCCCTCTCTAAAGGGCAAGAATGCCACTAAAACATTTTTCCCCAAAGCCAAAAATCCGTCTTTTATCGCTCCGCCGTTTGTTAAGGCTTCTCCTTTTTTTACTTTTTGTCCTTTTTTTACTCTGGGTTTTTGATCAAAGCAAGTAAACTGATTTGTTCTTTCGAATCTCTTTAATTCAAAATTTCTTTTTTTACCGCTTTTCCCAACAAAAACAATTTTTTTCCCGTCTACCTCCTTTATTTCTCCGTCTTCTGGGGCCAAAATTACTCTTCCCGAATCTTCTGCTACTTTCTTTTCTACTCCGGTCATAATTAAAGGAATATCAGGGTCAACCAAAGTCACCGCCTGTCTTTGCATGTTTGACCCCATTAAAGCTCTGTTTGCATCATCGTTTTGTAAAAAGGGAATTAAACTTGTAGAAGTAGAAAGAATTTGAAAATCAGAAGCGTCAAGATATTCTATTTCGTCTCTGTTCAATATTGCTGGTTCTCCGTTTTCTCTTCCTTCGACTCTTTCGTCTAAAATTTCTCCGTTTTTTCCAATTTTAATTAATCCCGAAGCAATTTTTGCTTTCTCTTCTTCAAAAGCATTTAAATAAACAACTTCTTTTTGTACTTTTCCATTTTTTACTTTAAAATAAGGAGTTTCAAGAAAACCAAACGGATTAATTTTTGCAAAAACCGCCAAATGAGCGTTAATTCCTACGTTTTGCCCCTCTGGGGTTTGAATGGGACAAATTTTCCCATAGTGGCTGGGCTGAACGTCTCTTACTTCAAACCCGGCTCTTTTTTTCTCTAAACCTCCAGGACCTGCTGCAGTCGACCTTCTTTTGTGCTCTATTTCGGCCAAAGGATTTTCTTGGTCCATAAATTGGGAAATTTGACCCGAAGTAAAAAATTCTTCTATCACCGCCATCATCGGTTTTGGATTGATTAATTGCATCGGAGTTAAGTTTTCTGGGGGTAAAGTAGACATTCTATCTTTCACAATTCTTTCGATTCTCATTAAACCCACTCTCATTCTATCCAATAAAATTTCGGTAAAGGGTCTTACCCTTCTGTTTCCTAAATGGTCTATTTGGTCTGGCAAAGCGTAAGGGTCGTTATTCCTTCTTATTATTTCTTTCAAAACCAAAATTACGTCTTCTTTTTTCAAAATTCTATCTTCTGGCAAATATTCTTCTTTCTCTTTCCCTCCAAATCTTTGAACAAACCTCCACCTTCCAACCTCGCTCAAATCATATCTCTCAAAATTGAAAAACAAATTTTCGAAATAATCTTTCGCAATATCAAAGGTAACTATTCCTCCTGGCTTTAATTTTTGGTAAATCTCCACTAAAGCCTCTGATTGAGTTTTTGTATTTTCTCTTTTTAAAGTTTCTTTTATAAAATCAATTTCTCCGGTGTTCACATCTTTAAAAAGTTCTACAATTTCTTCGTCGCTTTCAATTCCCAAGGCTCTTAAAAATGTGCTCACTAAAATTTTTTTTCTTCTATCAATTTTTGTAGAAATAAACCCTGAGTATTCGGTATCAAACTCCAACCAAGCGCCGCGGTGGGGAATTATTTTGGCGCCAAAAAAGTTTTTACCGGGAATTTTTTCTGAAACAAAATATGGGCCCGGGGCCCTAATCATTTGAAAAATACAACATCTTTCAATTCCGTTAATAACAAAAGAGCCTCTTTCTGTCAAAAGAGGCAAATTTGCCAAAAGTACTTCTTGTTCTATTTCTTTTTTGTTTTTTTTGTCAACTAGTTTTACTTTTACAAACAAAGGAACGAAAAAAGTGTCGTTTGCTTCTTTTGCTTCATAATCTGATTCGTATTTTGGTTTTCCAATTTTGTAATCTAAAAACCAAAGCTCAAATTTTTCTTTTGTATAATCTAAAATAGGAGAAGATTCTCTCAAAAGCTTTTTCAAATCAAAACTCAAAAACCTTTCCCAGGCTTCTTTTTGCAATTGCAACAAATAAGGGGGGTCTAATCTAAGTCCTCTTTTTCCAAAATAAAGCAATTTCATAAAAAAATAAAAAGTTAAAAAATTTCAAATAAAGTTTTTTAAACTTTCAACAAAATTGAAAAAATTTCAACCTTTATTTTATTATAAATTAAAACCTTTGTCAACTTTATTCTTGTGGAAAAGTTGTGAAAATTTAAAGTTGTTAAAATTTAAAGGGTAGGAAGAACCATCCCCCTACCCTTGTTCTTTACTAAAATAAAAACTATTTACACTTTAAATTAGTGTTCGTACAAGGATTTGTTGAAGTAACGAGAGCGTTTCCGTTGCTGTCTATACAGTAATAATTATTCTTTGAAACTAAACCAGCGCTCACGCAATATTCAGTACTTGAAGCATAACAGGAAATATTTGCCGGTGATGTTCCTTGTTGAGCTGCAATATCGCTTTGAATCGTATTCAATTGAGTTCCGTAGTCACTAGAAGAAGAATTTAATTTATATGATGCATCACACAAATCCTCGTAATTTCCCTTGTCGCTCATCATCATTCCTGCAACGTTTCTCACTTGCTGAAGGTCGGCTTGAATTCTGCTGTCTTTTCCTTTTTTCAAAGCTCCGGTCAAGCTCACCAAAACGATTCCTGCCAAAATTCCAATAATCGCAATCACAATCAATAACTCAATTAATGTAAAAGCTTTTTTCATTTTTTTTAATTTTTTATTCGACCTTTATTATTAAAGTAAATGCTTTTTTCATTTTTTAAATTAACTTTTATTATGGACAAGTATCATCCAGTGAGGTGGGCATGCCGGAATAGGTTTTAAAATTTCCTTGTGTATCCATACAAATGGCGCCTCCACTAGCTAATGTTGCAAAGATAGCTACATTATCTTGTGTAGCAAAAAACGTAGGAGCGGTTCCACCATTTTGATTGGTAATGTCATTACATAATGCCTGTACGCCCGCAGGAGTATTGGAACTACATGAATTCACTGCACTTCCCATTGAACCTGCAAATCCTCTATAGTCAAAATTATGCGTATTATAATATGTCTCTGCCAAATTCCTCAATTGTTGAACATCTGCTCTAATTCTTGCATCTCTGGCCTGATTTCTTGCAGGTCCCAAAGAAACCAGGATTGCGGTTGCTAAAATTCCGATAATCGCAATCACAACCAACATTTCAACTAAAGTAAACGCTTTTTTCATTTTTTTTAATTTTTTATTTATTTTTTGCGACCTTTAAATCTTTGTGATTGTCTGGTAAAAGGGCAAAAGTACCGCTGCAATAAAAAAACCAACCCCTAATGCTATCAAAATTATAAGCAAAGGTTCAAAAATTTTCAAGAAATAGTCAATTTCTCTTTCGATTTCTTTTTGAGAAAATTCTGAAAATTTTTTTAAGGTCTCAACTAAGGCCCCTGATTTTTCGCCTGCCTGGACCAATTGAATAAAAAACGGGGTGAAAAACTTTGGCCTTGAAGATAAAGCAAAAGAAAAAGGAACTCCTTTTTTCACTTCTTCCTTTATTTCTAAAATTTCTTTTTTGTAAATTTCGTTTTCGATCAAATCTGCGCTGTTTTCTAGAGCATCTACCAAATGAAGTCCAGCAGATAAAAGAGAATAAAGAGATTGAGAAAGCCTTGAAAGATACGTTTCTCTAAAGAAAGAAGAAATCAAAGGAATTTTCAAAAAGTTTTTTTGAAAAATTTCTTGAGTTTCTTTTCTCTTTAAAAGATAAGGGATTAAAATTAAAAACAAAATTAAGAATATAAAAATTATTTTCGAAGAATCGGCTAAAAAGAAAACTATTTTTGTTATTAAAGGAAGGTGAACTCCTCTTTCAAGAAAAATTGGTTTTAATTTTGGGAAAACAAAAATTGCCATGAAAAAAAGAATAAATAAAACCATCGAAACAATCATCAAGGGATAAATCATCGCTCCTATTAATTGTCCTTTAAAGGCGTGTTGTCTCTCTAAAAAATCGGTCAAGGATTCCAGGGTTTTTCCTAGGGTTCCAGAAATTTCTCCGCATTTTATTTGATTGGTATAGAAAGAAGAAAAAACTTTAGGATACTTTGAAAGAGCTTTTGAAAGCGGCATTCCCCCTTCAACAGCGTCCGTGATTTCTTGGATTATATCTCTAAAAGAAGCCTTTTTTGTTTGAACTGAGGTCGAATCTAAAGCTTCGAGCAAGGGCACTCCTGCGTTAACTAAAGTAGAAAGAGACCGAGTGAAAAAAATGATATCTCTTTCTGAAATTTTTTGTGAAGGAAAAATTTTCCCCCAAAAAGATGGTTTTATTTCCTCTACAGAAATGACATAAAGCCCGATGCTTTGGAGCAATCTTAAAGCGTTGTCTTTGGTAGAAGCTTCGATTATCCCTACTCTTAACTCTCCTGTTTTTGTTCTCGCTCTGTATTCAAAATTCATTTTATTAAAAATTTGAACTCAGAAGGGTTCAAACTAAAAGCTCTTGCGGTTTCAATGTCAATTTTTCCTTTTTTTACCAATTCTGCCAAATACCTGTTCAAAGAAATCATACCTATTTCTTGAGAATTTTCAATGACAATCGGAATTTCATGAATTTTTCCTTCTCGAATTAAATTCCCCACTGCGGGAGTGTTAATTAAAATTTCGCACGCAGGAATTAGTCCCCCTTTTACCTTTTTTATTAACCTTTGAGAAACGATGCCCAAAAGGGAGTTTGAAAGTTGACTTTTTATTTGAGGTTGTTGGTTTGCCGGAAAAGAATCGATAATTCTGTGAATGGTTTGAGCAGCCGAATTTGTGTGCAAAGTTGAAAAAACCAAATGCCCAGTTTCTGCAGCCGTAATTGCCATTGAAATCGATTCTGGATCCCTCATTTCTCCTACCATAATCACATCAGGGTCCTGCCTTAAAGCAAATTTTAAAGCTTCGTGAAAGCTTTCTGTATCGGTCCCCACTTCTCTTTGTTCTATGATTGATTTTTTTCCTTCAAAGACGTATTCTATCGGGTCTTCAATCGTAATAATGTGGCATTTTCTCGTTTGGTTTATTTCTTCTATTAAAGCCGCCAGGGTGGTGGATTTTCCATGAGAAGAAGGCCCGCAAATTAAAACCAACCCTTGCTGAGCTTGAGCAAAAAAATGAAGTTTTGGGGGCAAATTTAATTCTTCGATGCTTTTTATTTCTTTTGGTAAAATTCTTAAAGCCAAAGAAACTTTTCCTTTTTGAAAAAAGGCGTTAGCCCTAAATCTGTGTGTTTCGAACGCAAAAGAAAAATCAATTTCCGATCCTTTTAACAACTTTTCCTTTTGTCTTGGTAATAAAATCGAAAAAACTAATTCTTTTGTATCTTCTTCTGTCAATCTTTTTTCTTTTTCCAAGGGCATCAATTCTCTTTCAATCCTTAAGGTAGGAAAGTAATCTGCGACCAAATGCAAATCGGTCGCTTTGTTTTCGATTGCAACCTTCAAAAGTTTTTTCATCCAATTTGAATAATCTATCATCATTTTTCTAAAATCTCTTTTATTTTTTTCACAAATTCTTCTAAAGAAAATTTAGCTTTAACAATAAAAGCTATGGCCCCCAATTCAAAAGCCCTTTCTATGTCGCTTTTTGATCCCAAATTAGATACTATGGCCACTTTTTGTCCCGGAAAATCTTTTTTAATTTTTTCCAAAATTTCAAACCCGCTCATTTTTGGTAAAACTAAATCCAAAAGCAAAAGGTCAAATTTTTCTTTTTCCAATTTTTCAAAACACTCTCTGGCTTCTTTTGCCCCTTCGACCAAGAACCCTTCTTTTTTTAATTTTTTTGAATAAATTTCCATCAAAAAAGGGTCGTCTTCAACGATTAAAATTTTTTTCATTTATGTTTCTTTCAAAACTTCCTCTATTGTGGTGTCTCCTGCCAAAACCTTCATAATTCCGTCTTCTCTCAAAGTAATCATTCCCTTTTTTCTCGCCACCTCAAAAATTTCTTTTTCTGTTGGCTTTCTCAAGATAAGGTCTTTTAATTCATCGTCAACTTCTAAAACTTCGAAAATTCCGGTTCTAGCGACAAAACCATGAAATCCGCACTCTTTGCATCCTCTCGGTTCGAAAATTTCAATTTCTTTTCCAACCTTTACCTCTTTTTTAACTTTTTCAGGAAGGTTTTCTAAAGTATTGATAATTAATTCTTTAACTTTTTCTGGAGCTTTTATTTTTTGTTTACATTTCGGACACAAAAGCCTCACTAATCTTTGAGAGGCAACTAAAATTAAACTTGAAGAAATTAAAAAGGGCTCGATTCCAAGGTCGATCAATCTCAAAATTGTCGAAGGAGCGTTGTTTGTGTGCAAAGTAGAAAGCATCAAATGTCCGGTTAAAGCTGCGTGTACTGCCAATTCTGCGGTTTCTTTGTCTCTAATCTCTCCGACCAAAATTATATCTGGGTCTTGTCTTAAAATATGACGCAAACCTGTGGCAAAAGTGTAATCTATTTCTGGCCTAACCTGAGATTGGTTTATGCCTTCGATTAAATATTCTACTGGGTCTTCAAGAGTAACAATGTTTAAATCTTCTTTGTTTAATTTTTGCAATATTGCATAAAGAGTGGTGGTCTTTCCGCTTCCTGTTGGGCCTGTAATCAAAATCATTCCGTAAGGCCTTTGGATTGCTTTTTGGAAAATTTCCAAATTTTTTCCTTTCAATCCAAGCTCTTCTACTTTTTTCAATCCTTTTTGGGGATCCAAAATTCTCAAAACTACTTTTTCTCCATACGAAGTAGGAAAAGTAGAAACCCTCAAATCGATTTTTCTCCCTTCAAAAACAAACGAAAACCTTCCATCTTGAGGAATTCTTGTTTCGTCTATTCTCAAATTTGCCAAAATTTTTATCCTTGCCACTAAAGCAGCGTGAATTTGAACCGGAAAAGTTAAAGTTTTTGTTAATTTTCCTAAAATTCGAAACCTAACAATGCTTTCTTTTGGCAAAGGTTCCAAATGAATATCAGAAGCAGAACCTTCAATCGCGTATTTTAAAATGGTCTCTATCGCTTTCACCACCGGCGGAGCTTCTGTCAACCTCCCCTCTTCTGTAATAGAAATTTCTGGTAGTACTTTCTTTACTTCTTTTTCCATCGTTTCCACCACTTTGGCCAATTCCTTTTTGGCTTCTTCGTATTTTTTTAACAATTCTTTAAAGTTTGAAGACGAAATCAAAACTACATCAAAACTTATTTTTTTTTGTTTTTCTAAAAATTTTAAAACTTCTTTTACTTGGAAATCTTCTGGAAAAACCGCCCCAATTTGAATTTTTTCTCCAAGTTTTTTTAAAGGAATAATTTTGTAGTGTTCTGCGGTCTCTTTGGGTAAAATTTCCAAAAGTTTTTCCTCAATTTCTCCTGGCTCCACTTTTAAATAAGGAAGGTTTAAAATTTTTGCTTTAATTGAAAATAGTTCTTCTTCTGAAATCAAATTTTTCTCCAACAAAAGTTCTTCTAACCTCTTTCCAGAAGTCTTAATTTCAATTTGTAATTCCGCTGCTTTTTTCCTGTCTATTATATTTCTGTTTATTAGTTCTCTTAAAATTTCAAGCATATTTTAAAATAAACTTTCTCCTAATTCTTCTTGAGAAGGCAAATTTAATTTTTCAAAAGGAGAAAGACTTTTCCAAAAATTTTTCCAGCTTTGTTCTTCTAAAATGTAAGTTTGAATTTGAATTTGAGGTTGTGAAATTATCGAAGCTGGCGGAGAAACAAAAATAACTTTTATCAAAAAGAAAAAGAAAACAACGAAAATTACCAATCCTAAAATAGCTATTAATAAGTTTTCGCTTTTCTTTTTTTCAACACTTTCAAACTCCATAAATTTTTAATAATGATAAACTTCTACTACCATTTTAATTTCAAAATTTTCTTTTGAAAGCGCAAGGTCAATTTTTTTTACTCTAAAAAGCCTTTGAGAAAGTTCGAGGTCTGTTAAAAAACGTTTAAAGCCCTCATAATTTCCTATAGCAGAAAAGGAAATTTCCAAGTTTTTTAGAGAAAAAGAAGGACTTAAGGTTTCTTGGTTCGCTGGCAAAAATCCACTTTTTTCAGAAAAAGAAATTTGTGAAGAGAACGCCAGACCGTGCGCTACCGCCTTTTGATACAAAAACAACAATATATCTGAGTAATCTCTCTTTTGAGGAAGGGCGGTTTGGATTAATGGATAAATCTCGTTTTTGTTTAAATTTTCGTAAAGCTCTTTTATTTTTTGAATGTAGTTTTCTTTACTTTCCGTTTCTTTCTTTAAAGATAAAACTTCTCTTTTTAAAGTTTTTACTTTTTCTGAAAAAGGAAACATAATATATAGACCCAAAAATGAGATTAAAATTAACAGGATTAAAAAAATGTTTTCTTGTTGTTTCATTTTATTAAATCTTCTTTAAAAGAAAAAGAAAAATTGAATTTAACCTTTCCTTCTTTGTCAAAACTAACTCCGGGAAACGAAAAGTTCTCAATCTCTGATAAATTTTCAAAAACTTTCAACTGTTTTGCTACAGAAGAAAGGTCTGCCCCTTCTCCTGAAATTTTTGCGCTCTTTTGTTCAAAATCGATCTCTGCAGAAGTAAACTTTATCCCTTTCAATTTGTTTTTTTCTAAAAAATCAAAAAGCTTTTGGGTAAAAGGTTTTTCTTTTACAATTTTTTCTGCATCTTTTAATTGAGCTTGAATTAAATTAATTTTTTGCTCTATTTCTTTGATTTCTTTGGTCTTTGTTGCTTCTATTCTTTCTTGATATTCTTTTTTCTTTTTTTCTAAACTTTTTTGACTCAAGTATAAAAACAAAAATGAAAAGACCAAAACTAACAAAGTTGCAAAAAATAGAAAAGTTAAAATTTTTTGTGTACTTGATTTTTCTTCAAATTTCTCTTCCATAAATTTTATTTTTCAAAAGTTTTCAAAGCAGCACCTGTGGCCACTGAAAACAAAACAGCATCTTCTATGTCAATCTTATCTAAAAAATGATGCGGTGTCAAAACTTTTAAAAAAGGGTTTCCAATCACTACTTCAATTTTGAAAGATTTTTGGAAAAATTCCAACAACCCTGGCATAACCGCTCCCCCTCCACAAAGAATTATTTTTTTAATATCTTTTTTTTCTTTTTTTTGGAATTCATCAAAAATTTTTTCGCAGTCTTGCCAAGCTTTTTCTAAATAAGGCAACAAAATTTTTGTTAAAGGACTTTGGGGATCTTTAATTCCGTATTCCTTTTTTATTTCTTCTGCGTCTTCTATACCTATTCCAAAATTTTTGCTAATTTTATCGTTCAAAAGATTTCCTCCAAAGTCAATACTAAAGTTAAATTTTAAATTTTTGTTCTCAACGACAGAACAACAAATACTCTTTGCCCCAAAGTCCAAAATTGCCACCACTCCTTCTTCACCAAAAACTCTGCTCAAACTTATCATTTCAGGCTCAAAAATAAATTCTTTTATTTTTAAATTTTGAGCAATCAATTTATATTGATGAGTTACTTCTTTTGGAAGAGCAATCAAAATTACTTTATAATTTGAATCAGAAACTCCCACAATTTTCCAGATAAAATCAACTTCAGTAATTCCAATGGGAAGGTATTTTCTCGCCTCTGTTTTCACTACCAAGGGAATTTCTTCTTTTTTAAGTTTTGGAATTTCAAACGTTGAAAAAAAAGAAACAAAATCTGGCAAAGAAAAGCAAACGTTTTCTAGTTTTATTCCGCTTTCTTCGCTCAAAACCCTTAAGGCTTTTTCCACTTCCTCGGTAGAAATTAAAAGAGTGTCTCTCTCAAAAGTCCTAAAACCTGATTTAGAAAGGGCAGTTGCAGGAATGGCTCCAAAATTTTCCAAAACCCAACCTTCTCTTGATTGTTTCACCTGAACTATTTTTATAGAAAAAGTACCAATGTCAATTCCCACCCCTCTTTTTTTCCCAAAAAGTAGAAAGTCCATTTTATTTTATGTTATCATTTCAAAAAACTTATGTCAATAAAAAATTTTATTCTAGATTTAATTTTACCAAAATTTTGTTTTGGCTGCAAAAAAGAAGGAACTTATTTGTGTGAAGATTGTTTGGCTACGATCGAAATCTTTAAAGAACACAAAAAATTTAACCACAAAATTTTAGACGACCTTTTTGCAGCCACAGATTACAATCATCCCATTTTAAAAAAGATGATTTTTTCTTTCAAATATGAACCTTTCGCGAAAGAGTTAGCAAAAGATTTGGTAAATTTGCTTAAAATTCATTTTTTGCTTTTGAACAAAAGAGTCGATTTTTCAGATTTTTTATTTTTGCCAATTCCTTTATCAAAAAGAAGGTTAAAATGGCGAGGTTTCAATCACGCAAAAGAAATAGCAAAAGAATTGTCGGAATTTTTTGGAGCAAAAGTTTTAGAAGATGTTTTAATAAAGACAAAAGAAACAAAACCCCAAGTAAGTTTGTTAGAAAAAGAAAGAAAGGAGAATTTAAAAGGAGTTTTTAAAGTAAAAAATCCAGCGTTAATTTTTGATAGAAAAATTGTTTTGGTAGACGATGTTTTTACCACAGGAACTACTCTTTCTGAGGCTGGAAAAGTTTTAAAGGAAGCTGGGGCAAAAAAAGTAATAGGAATGGTAATCGCACTGGCAAACCCCAAAGAAGATATGATAAGATAAAGTAGAATTTTGAAGTTAAAAAATTATGATAAAAATTTTTAATACTTTAACCAGAAAAAAAGAAAATTTTGTCCCGTTAAAAGATAAACTTGTGAGAATGTATACCTGCGGCCCAACTTGTTATTGGTTTGCTCACATTGGAAATTTGAGAACTTATATTTTTGAAGATATACTAAAGAGAGTTTTAATTTATAACGGTTATAAAATAAAGCATGTAATGAATATTACCGACGTTGGACACTTGGTTTCAGAAGAAGATGTGGGAGAAGATAAAATCATTTTAGCTTCACAAAGAGAAAAAAAGAGTCCTTTGGCAGTAGCAAGGTTTTATGAAAAAGTTTTCAAAAGGGATTTAAAAAGATTGAACATTTTAGAGCCCAATGTTTGGATTCGAGCCACAGAAACGATAAAAGATCAAATCGAATTAATAAAAATTTTAGAAAAAAAGGGACTCACCTACATCATTGAAGATGGTGTTTATTTTAACACATCGAAATTAAAAACTTACGGAAGGCTTTGGCCAAAAAAAATGGAAATTTTGCCAGGAAAAAGGGTTGAAATGACAGCGGGAAAGAAAAATCCGACCGATTTTGCGCTTTGGAAATTTGCCAAAGAAAGAAAAAAATTAGTTTGGGACTCTCCGTGGGGAAAAGGTTTCCCAGGATGGCATACAGAATGCGTCGTAATGTCTGTTAAAGAATTAGGGATTCCTTTTGATATTCATTGCGGAGGAGTAGACCACATCTTAATCCATCACACAAACGAAATTGCTCAAGCTGAAGCTGCCTTTTCGAAGATTTTGGCTAGATATTGGTTGCATGGTGAATTTTTATCGGTTGAAGGACAAAAAATGTCAAAATCTTTAGGAAATATTTTTACTCTTGAAAATTTAATAAAAAAAGGTTTCGACCCTCTTTCTTTCCGATTTTTGTGTCTCCAAACTCATTACAGAAAAAAAATGAATTTTACTTTTGAAAGCTTAAAGTCAGCTCAAAAAGCTTTAAATTTTATTTACGAAAAAATTTCAGAAAAAAACCTGAACGAAGAAAAAAAGAAAAAATTAAAATCTAATCTCCTTAAGGAAAGTTTTTTAAAAGCGATCAATGACGACTTGAACGTTCCCAAAGCCTTGCCTTTAATTTTTGAAATTTTAAACAATCAAAAATTATCTCATTTTGAAAAATGTCAAATTTTGATAGATTTTGATAGAGTTTTGGGATTAAAGTTTGAAAAAGCAATGAAAATAAAAATTCCAAAGAAAGTAAAAAAATTAGTTTTGAAAAGAGAAAAGTTAAGAAAAGAAGAAAAATTTGAAGAAGCTGACAAAGTAAGAGAGAAAATAAAAGAGCTAGGATACTTTGTTGAAGACACAAAAGAAGGACCTAAAATTAAAAAAATTTTCAATGTTCAAGCTGAAAGCTCATTTTAAAGAAACTCCAGCCCAAAAAGAGGCCATTGAAAAACTGGCAAAAAATTTAAAAACCGGTCAAAAGCACCACGTTCTTTTGGGGGTTACAGGATGTGGAAAAACTTTTTTAATGGCAAAAGTAATTGAAAAATTGCAAAATCCTGCTTTAATTATTTCACCAAACAAAACTCTTTGCGCCCAACTCTATCAAGAATTTAAAGAATTTTTTCCTGATAACGCTGTGCACTTTTTTGTTTCCTACTATGACTATTACCAACCTGAAGCTTACATTCCAGAAACCGACACCTACATTGAAAAAGATGCCAAAATTAATGAAGAAATCGACAAACTAAGACACGCTGCAGTTCAAGATGTTTTGACAAGAAACGATGTTATAGTTTGTGCCTCCGTCTCTTGTATTTACAACATCGGCTCTCCAGAAAATTACCAAAGAGTTGCTCTTGAAATTAAAGCTGGAAAGAAAATAAAAAGAAAAGATTTTCTATCGCATTTAACCTCTTTGGGATATCAAAGGAACGATTATGAGTTTTTACCTTCAACTTTTAGAGTGAGGGGTAGCGCTGTCGATATTTTTTTGGTCACGGGAAAGAAAATTTTGAGAGTTGAATTTTTTGGAGATGAAATCGAGAGAATTTTAGTGGCAAAAGATCCCCTAACCCCCAGCTTTCAAGTTCAATCTTCAAACTTCTTAATCTACCCTGCTCACTTTTGGGTTACTCCTCAAGATAAGTTAAAAATAGCCCTGGAAAATATAAGGTTGGAACTTCAAGAAAGGTTAAAAAAACTAAGAGCTCAAAATAAACTCTTGGAAGCTCAAAGATTAGAACAGAAAACAAACTACGATTTGGAAATGATAGAAGAAACAGGCTATTGCCACGGAATCGAAAATTATTCAAGACATTTGGAATTTAGAAAACCAGGCCAAGCTCCTTGGACGTTATTGGATTACTTTCAAAAAGATCCCTTAATTTTCATCGACGAATCTCATTTAACCATTCCTCAATTAAGGGCGATGGTAAATCAAGATAGGTCAAGAAAAGAAAGTTTGATTGAATACGGATTTAGATTACCCTCTTGCATCGATAACAGACCTTTAACTTTTGAAGAATTTAACAAAAAAATAAAAAAAATAATCTATGTCTCTGCAACGCCTGGAGATTACGAAAGAAAAAAATCAGGGAAAAAATTTATCGTAGAGCAATTAACAAGGCCGACAGGACTCTTGGAACCTTCTATTGAAATTAGACCAACAAAAAATCAAGTAAAAGATTTAATCGAAGAAATTAAAAAAAGGGTAGAAAAAAAACAAAGAATTTTGGTCTTAACTTTGACAAAAAGGTTAGCAGAAGCTTTGTCAGAAAAATTAAAAGAGGAAGGGATAATCTCACAGTGGTTGCATTCTGAAGTAAAAACTTTACAAAGGCCTCAAATTTTAAAAGAATTAAGAGAAGGAAAATACGATGTTTTGGTTGGGATTAATCTTTTGAGAGAAGGGTTGGATTTACCAGAAGTGGCTTTGATTGGAATTTTGGATGCAGACAAAGAAGGGTTTTTAAGAAGTTCAACCACTTTAATTCAAATTATGGGAAGGGCAGCCAGACATCCAGAGGGCCATTGCATTTTGTATGCAGACAAAATTACTAAATCGATGGAAGAAGCGATAGAAGAAATTGAAAGAAGAAGAAAAATTCAACAAGAATACAACAAAAAATACGGAATAGTTCCAAAACCGATCATAAAACCAATCAGAGAGTGGATTTTTGGGAAAAAAGAAAAGGAAGTTGAAATAGAATTTTGGATGATAAAAGACAAAAAACTTTTGGAAAAAGAAATGAAAGAGGCGGCAAAGAATTTAGACTTTGAAAGAGCGGCTCAAATTAGAGATATATTAAAAAAGATTAAACGTTTTCAAGAAAAATAGTATCTCACTTTCTTTATCTTATACACTCTTTTCACCGGAGAAGAAATTATCACTTCCTCTCCCTCTCTTTTGCCCAAAAGAGCAGAGCCCACGGGAGATTTAAAAGATATTTTTCCTTGAGCAGGGTCTGATTCTATTGAATCCACAATTTCAAATTCATCTTCTTGACCTCCTACTTCAACCAATACCTTCGCTCCCA
>Ga0207433_10001526_pt1 | contig 49682 bp, 45 predicted proteins | sample YelNatPaOPGAMG01_FD_187559 | JGI IMG/M metagenome (GOLD analysis project Ga0207433, IMG submission 187559) | Hot spring thermophilic microbial communities from Obsidian Pool, Yellowstone National Park, USA - OP-RAMG-01 (SPAdes) (version 3) | ecosystem: Environmental > Aquatic > Thermal springs...
TAAAACTGAAGAAGGGACTGGATGATTCAAGGGACCAGTCCTATTTCCTCTTTGAACTCACTCAGGAAAATATGAGGCATATAATTTTTCCTCTCGGAGAGATGCTGAAATCAAATGTGCGTGAGATTGCCAAAAAATATAACCTTCCTCAAAGCAGAAAAAGGGAAAGCAGGGGGATATGTTTTATCCCGGATGGAGACCACTACAGATTCATAAGGGAAAGGGAAAAACTTGATGGAAGTGGTGAGATATTAACTGTGGACGGAACACTACTCGGTTATCACAATGGGTACTATAAATACACAATAGGACAGAGGGAAGGTCTTGGAGTTGCAACTGGAAAAAGGCTTTATGTAGTAAGAATTGAGCCGGAGACAAGAAAGGTTTATGTGGGTGAGGAGAAGGATATACTGGGAAGGAGGTTGATTTTAAAGAATTTTAACTGGATATATGAGGAAATGAAAACTCCTTTTGAGGCTTTTGCAAAAATAAGATACAAATTTCATTTAGCAAGGTGCTGGGTCTATCCTGATAAAAATTTTGTGGAGGTCATTTTTTATGAGCCCCAGCGTGCCATCACTCCAGGGCAGGCATGTGTCATTTATTCAGGAGAGGATGTAATTGGAGGGGGATGGATTGAAAGGGTTATTGAATGAAGAAGGTTTTTGTAAAGACAATAGGGTGCAGGACAAATAAGGCTGATTCGTATAGATTGATGACGAGGTTGATAGAAGCAGGCTTTCAAATTGTGGACAGGGAGGAGGAAGCAGATGTAATTATTGTGAATTCCTGTGTGGTCACATCAAAATCTGAAAGGGATATGAGAAATTCAATATACAGGGCAAAAAGGCTTTCCCCGTCAGCAAAAATTATTCTGACAGGTTGTTATCCTCAAGTTTATGGGGGGATGAATGAAGTTGACCTCGTCCTTGGAATAAGAGAAAGGGAGGAAATAATAGATTATATGGACAAAAAGGGAATTTTTGTCTCCCCTGTTTCAGAACTTAAGGAAATTTCATCACCCTATGAATGGCATCAGGAAGGAACAAGGGCTTTTTTAAAAATTCAGGATGGCTGTGATAACTTCTGCTCATATTGTATAGTTCCCTTTGCGAGGGGAAAGCCGAGGAGTTTAAGTCCCGAACTCGTGCTTTCAGCCCTTAAAAAATTCTCCTCCCTTGGTTATAAAGAAGTCGTTCTCACAGGAATAAGACTTGGTGCCTATGGAAGGGATATGGAGCCCAAAATTTCACTATCAGACCTTATTGAGATGATTGAGAGCGAAAGACCTGTAGAAAGAATAAGATTAAGTTCGGTGGAGCCTGATGATATTGATAAAAAGTTAATAGATGTAGTAAAAAATTCAGAAATAATTGCAAAGCATCTCCATATTCCCCTTCAGAGCCCATTTGATTCTGTTTTAAAGCTAATGGGGAGGAAGTATTCCTTTTCAGATTTTGCCGAAATAGCCAGGAATATAAAAGAGAAGATGGAAAACTTCTGCATAGGAACCGACATAATAGTTGGATTTCCTGGTGAAGAAAACCAAGATTTTAAAAAAGGATACGAACTTTTGAAATCGCTTCCGGTGGATTACTTTCACATATTTTCCTACTCTCCAAGAAAAGGCACAAAAGCATATTCCATGAAATCAGCATTAAAACTTCAGGAGGTAAAGAAAAGGGTAAAAATTTTGAGGGAACTGGGCGAGGAAAAAAGGAGGGATTTTATAAAAGAGCAGATTGGAAAAATGGAAAAGATGCTGGTGGAAGAAATAAAAGATGGTTTTTCCTGCGGTCTTACAGGAAATTACATCAAAATCAGTGTTAAAGGCTCTCTGATGAAGAATGAGTTTTATAATGTTATAATTACAGGATTAAAAGATGCAACGGCGGAAGGCAGACTGGAAAATAAAAGTCCTTGAAGAAAAAATAGGATACCAATTTATTGACAGAACTCTTCTTGAAAAGGCTCTCACTCATCCTTCATACATGGAGAGCAACCACGCTGAGTGGCAGAGACTGGAATTCATCGGTGATGCGGTGATAAATTTTTTTGTCTCAAAGGGTATATTCAAAAAATTTCCTGATATGGATGAGGGAGGTATGACCATTTTGAGGTCAAGGCTTGTTGGAAATGATTATCTCGCTAAGGTGGCGAAAAGGCTGAAGATAGATGAGTTTATAAAAATTGGAGAAAGGGAAGAAAAAGAAGGCGGAAGAAGGAAAATTTCAATTCTTGGGAATACTATTGAGACCCTTGTTGGAGCGATTTTTCTTGATAACGGTGAAATTTCAGCGGAAAATTTTGTGAAGAAGCATATTTTGAGGTATGGTTTGAGGCTCAAGGGAGTGCTGGACCCAAAAACTGCTCTTCAGGAAATAGCAACAAAAAGGTTTGGAATTTTCCCAAGATATACAATTGTGAGCGAAAAAGGACCCCCTCACAGGAAGACATTCAGGGCGAAGGTTATGGTAAGGGATTTTGTTGCTTACGGAATTGCATCCAGCAAAAGGGAAGCCCAGAAAAGGGCGGCAAAAAATCTTCTTAAAAAGATAAAGGAAGTATAAATGAATGGATTTTTTATTGTTATTGAAGGTATTGAGGGTGCGGGAAAGACAACACAGGCAAAAATTCTTGAGAAGAAGCTGAAAAAGGAAGGCTATGATGTTTTAAGGACGAGGGAGCCTGGAGGGACATGGCTTGGTGAAAGGATAAGGAGAATTCTTCTTTACTCTTCAAAAAATTTGTCCCATAAAGCGGAACTTGCCCTCTACCTCTCAGCGAGAGCTCAATTCATAGAAGAGGTGGTAAAGCCCTCTCTTAACAATGGAAAAATAGTTATTGCGGACAGATACCTTCATTCCACAATTGCATATCAGGGTTACGGAAGGGGACTTCCCATTTCAGAGGTTAAGAAATTTTCGCTCTTTATAGCAGGAGATGTTATGCCTGACCTTGCTTTTCTAATTGATCTACCTCCTGAGACAGGTCTTAAAAGGGTTAAGGGATTGGACAGGTTTGAATCCCTCCCCCTTGATTTTCATAGAAGAGTGAGAGAAGGATACCTTAAAATATCAAAGGAGAAGCCATTTAGCATGAAGGTTATAGATGGAACGATGGGAATTGGAGAAATTTCAGAAATTATTTTTCAATTAACACTAAAAGCTTTGAGGAAAAAATATGAAGCTCGTCGGTCATGAAAATGCAATTTCTATTATAAAGTCATTTGTAAAAAAGGGGAAAGAATCGGATGCTTATATATTTTGTGGTCCAAAAGGAGTGGGGAAAAAAAAGACTGCATGGCTGCTTGCTATCTCTCAGGTATGTAAAAGGGGAGAGGTATTAAATCCCTGTTTTTCCTGTGATGAGTGCAGGAGAGCAGTTAATAAGAATCATCCGTCCATTATAGAAGTTGAACCAGAAGGTTTATCAATAAAAAGAGAGATTTTGAAAGAAGTCCTTGAAGAACTTCAGTTCAAACCATACTCTGGAGAAAAGAGGTTTATAATAATTGATGATGCAGAGGATTTAACATTGAAAAGCGCAAACATGCTTTTGAAGACAATTGAAGAGCCTCCCAGAGGAGTTTTCATAATATTGATTACGAGCAGTATTAGAAAAATTCTTCCAACAATAAGGTCAAGGTGCAAACATGTTTACTTCGGACTCTTAACTGATGAAGAGGTGGCTAAGGTTTTTGAAATGGAGGGAGTTCCAAAGGACGCGGTTTTTATAAACCTTGCTGACGGAAGCCCTGGCACGGGAATTTCATTAATGAAAGAATTTTCCAGTGGTATTGGTGTTTTTGACGAAATTTTTCAGTTGATAAAATCTCCTTCAATAAAAAAGGTTCTGGAAATTTCGGAATCTCTTGTTAGAAGGGAAGGGTTAATTGACCTCCTTGAACTCTTCAAACACTGGGTGGTAAAGTCTAAAATCTATCCCGACCAAATTAAAACAGTTTCTATTGTTGAAAGAGTAGATGTTGCCTGTAAAGAAATCAGGATGAATGCTAACAAGTCTCTTACCATAACAAAGCTCCTCATTGACCTTGTAAAACTTTCGGTCTAACAAACCGCATTCCCTTTCAATCCTAATCCGGGCGGAGTAGTTGTGATTTTAAAGCATCCCTGCTATAATTGAGAAAAAAGAGAGGTAGGATATGGGAAAGATAGATTATAAAGCGTGGAGTTCAAGCAAAACAGCTAAGGCAAAACTCAATCCAAAAATTTTTGCAGCAAAAACAGTGGGGGAGCTCTTTTCTCTTGTTTCAAGAATATGGCCCAAAAGGACATACCTTATATTTGCACCAACGGGCGAGCAGTTCTCCTACTTTGAATTCCACCTTTATTCCATGAAAATCGGAGAGGCTTTGAGAAATCTCGGGCTTGAAAAGGGAGATAGACTGGCTTTATTTATGAAGAATTCCCCCGACTATCTCGCCTGCATTCTTGCATGCGCAAAATTGGGAGCGATACAGGTGCCTGCAAATTGGTATTATAAGGAAAAAGAACTACAGTACATCCTTTCAAATTCTGAATCAAAAATTTTGATATGCGATGACGACCTGCTCAAAATTGCTGAAAATATCAGGAATTCCGTGCCCACTCTCAAAGCAATTGTTCCTACATCCGAATTGAGGATGAAAGCAGGAAAAACTACGGGGAGATTGAGGGGTGTGAGGGTCAGTCCAAAAGACCCATTTGCCATAATTTATACCTCAGGGACCACCGGGATGCCGAAGGGAGCTGTGCTTTCTCATCACTCCTATGTTCTGTCCGCAAAGGCGATTGCTTTATGGCCTGTAGAAGATATGGAGAGTGATTATACCTGCCTTCCTCTCTTCCATATAAATGCGCAGATATATTCTTCCCTGGGGATGATGGCAGCGGGTAAAACCCTTATTCTTTCTGACAGATTTAGCCCCCAGAGGTTCTGGGAAGAAATAAGAAAGTATAAGGCCACGGCCTTTAATGCCCTTGGTTCCCTTATGCAACTTCTTTATTCAATACCTCCTTCTCCTTCCGATAGAGACCATTCTGCAAAATATGTGATAGTTGGAGGAACGCCAAAGGAACTCTGGGAAAGTTTTGAAAGCCGGTTCGGAGTGACTGTTCTTGAAGGATATAGCCAAACAGAAGACCCTCTTCCTTTTCTCAATTACCCATCAAAAGATGGAAGGGTTGTAGGTTCGTTTGGTATTCCTGCTTTCTGGGATTTAGGACATGAGGCGAAGGTGATTGGTGAGGATGGGAAGGAGGTAAAGCCTGGTGAGAAAGGAGAACTCATAAGAAAAAGCCCGTGCACAATGCTTGGATACTGGAAGGATGAGGAGAAGACCAGAGAAACAGTAGTAAATGGCTGGCTTTACAGCGGTGATGTGGTTACGAGAGATGAAAGAGGCTTTACATTCTTCGTTGAAAGAAAGAAATTTATAATAAGAAGGGCTGGAGAAAACATTGCAGCATGGGAAGTAGAAGCGGTAATAAAAACCCATCCATCTGTTAAGGATTGTGCTGTCATCCCGGTTCCAGACCCTATAAGAGGTGAAGAGGTGAAGGCAATTATCCTTCCAAATGAAAAGGCTAAAAAAATTGACCCGAAAGATATAGTAAAACATGTTGGGAAGGAACTTGCCTATTTTAAAGTGCCAAGGTTTATTGAGATAGTTCCATCATTACCATATACTCCAACAGGAAGAATTAAGAAACACGAACTTATAACGAAAGAAAGAGAGTTAAAAAACCATGGCTGGGACAGGGACAGAGAGTATCCTGACTGGAAGGAAGAAATCAAGAAATGATTAACTTCCCGCACTCCTGAAAGTTAAAGTTCTTTCTGCGGATTTTGAAAAAATTTCTATTCGTGTGGTTTTTAAAGGCTTTTTATCTCGCCGAGACCTGTTAAATAGAAGGAAAAAAGGAACCTGGAGTATCCTTTATAATCTGTGTAATAGGTCAACCGAATTCCCCAGCACCTGCAGGGATTATCGTATGATAAGTTGTATGTGCTTGATATAAAATAACCCTCGTTTTTCTCCTTATCAGGGTTAAGGTTTAACGCAATATTTGCATTGAGCGAAAGAAGCGGATGAAGGAGGATGGTCGGAGTTATACTCATACTTTTTATATTTTTAAGGACATTTTCCCTCCTGTAGCCAAAATACCCGACCGAAATTCCATCACCCCTTCCGTCTTTAACAGAAAATCCTGAAAATATATAATCTTCGCTTTTTGAATGTTCTCCATCGGATTTTATAGTTAGAAAGGAAAACGGGTAAAAAAGAACCTGATATCTTATTTTCCCTTCCGAAAATTCCCCCTTTTCTACCCATATATGAGCATTTGTGGGAATATCCGAAATCCTTATGTAATTCTTCACACCGAATTTCAAAAAAACACCCTTATAATATGGGGTAAAGTATGGAATGGTTGCTGAATCGGGGAATGTGTGTGAAATTTCAAGGAATGGTTTAAGCGTGTGGGAAAAAAACTTTCCCCTTTTCTCAATTGCGATTGCAAAATATGCTCCGTTATTAACTCCATAATTTTCCCCATCGGAAACACTAAAAAACGGAGTGGAATAGACCTCAAATTCTAAAAATTCTGCTATTTCTGGCGTTAAGGATATTTCAGGAAAGAATCCAAACTTCCTCTTAAACCCACCTTCGCTTTCAAATATGTAATTTCTGAAAACCGCATCCCCCCTTAAATGAAGATATCTTTTTATTGTGAAATCATAGAGGGTCATCCTTATCCCTGGCATCACTTCAGCATCCCTTTCAGGGTTTGAGAGATTTTCTATGTACCTTCCCCATACAGCACCTCCTGTGCGGTCTCCTCTGTAAGAAAGATACACCCTTGACTCAATCTCAGGAAGGTCTCTCTCCTGTATGTAATTTCCATAGTCCTTCAGATAATTTCTATCCCCGGGAAGTCTTCCATCAAAGGAGAGCGAGAATTTTTTCAAGTTGAGAAGGGAATTCCCTTCAATAAAGAACCTCCCTTTATTTTTTTGAAAGACATCAAGAAAAAATCCAGGTTGATTTTCCGATTCAAAAAAATAACTCCCCTTAATCTCCATGTATCCCTCGTATGGAATTGCGTATCTGAATACTCCCTTTCCTCCGATGCCCCTGCTCGTGAGTATATCACCTTCAATCGTAAAATCCTTATCATCTCCCATCGTTATAAAAAATGGCTGATAGTATTGAAACCCATCCCTTTCCGAATAACCCATCTTTGGAAGCAAAAATCCTGTCTTTCTTTCTTTTACAACTGGAACCGCAAAATAGGGAAAATAGAAGAGGGGAACATTTTTCACAGAAAAATTACCTTCTCTTATTATGAACCAGTCATTCTTCAGTTCCATCTTATTCCCTTCTATACTCCACGAGGGTATTCTGTCAGGACATCTGCAGGGGGTAAAACTTCCGCAAGAAATTTCGTAATTCATCTCTTCTTTTCTTTTTATCTCCTCTGCATCAAGGGAGTAAACCCCTCTTTTAATTACAGCCTTACCGTTTATTAGCCTCCAGTTTCCAGTCTCAACATCATACTCAACTTCATCCCCTTCAATCCATTCCTCCCTCGTTTTAAGAGAAAATCCACCAGTTGTGAAGACCTTTTTTTCTAACTCATCATAAATTGCCAGAGGAGCCCTTATCTCAAAATTCTCCCCTTTAAGGAGAACATCTCCTCTGAAGAGATAAATTTTCTCTTCCGACGAATAGATGTATTCATCTGCATATATAGTTACTTTACCTGTATATTGAACCCGTTTCTCACCCACTGGCTCAATTGCGATAAGAAGGAATACTAAAAATTTCATTCTATCTGGAGAATTGAGCTACCTGAATCTGCTATAAATGAGATTATTCTCCTGAAATTTGAAATAACATCAAGATGAACAGAACTCGTTTCAACGCTTTCCTTTAATCCCATTTTTAATCTCTCCAGATGTCGGTTGACGAGTTCGTATGTGAAACTGTATAATTCGCTCTTTTTCTTTACTACCTCAGAGGCTATCTCCTTGTTAAATTCTGAAAGGGCTGAACACATGAGATGGAAATACTCTTTAACTCTTTTATGAAGTTCTTCTATCTCCCTTCTCCCATCCTCCGAAAAAACTGCGTTCTTTTTTATCTTCTTTAAAGCATGGTCCATCAAATCTTTCTCAATTGTGTCACCAATGTTCTCAAGGTTAGACGAAATCCTTATCATGGAAGATGCTTTTGAGGCGCTTGTTGTGTCAAGAGGGTATTTGGTAATTCCGACAAGAAATTTTCTTATATTTTCATCAAGAAAGTCAACACAATCGTCCATCTCCCGTATATCTTTAATAACACTCTCATCATTAGTGGTAAAGGCAGTTATGCATTTTTCAATCATCTCTCCCACCTCATCGCTCATTCTCATAAGTTCTCTGTGAGCCTGCGCAAAGGCAACGGATAGATTTTCTACCTTTTTGTCAATGTATTTCAAACAGAACTTCCCTTCCGCTTTTCTTCTTTCTGGAACAATTTTTATTAACAGTTTTGTAAAAGGTCCCGTGAACGGAAATATGATGAGAGAATTTATAATGTTGAAAATCATGTTTGAATCTGCAACGAAAAATTTTATATTTTTTTTAGATAGGTAGAAGAAGGCTTCGCTTATCTCTTCTATGAATAAGAGAAAGATAACTGCTCCGACAAGTTTAAATGTGAAGTGGGCTATGGCAACCCTTTTTCCCTCAGGACCTCCACTAATTGAGGCTATAAAAGCTGTGGAAGTGGTCCCCACATTAGCTCCGAGCACAAAAGATAAGCAATCCGCTGGAGAAAGCATACCACTTGACGAAACAGCCATAAGAATGCCGAGTGAGGAAGCACTTGTCTGGAGGATAACTGTAAGAACTATTCCAGTTATAAAAAGATACACATAGTTTCCTTTTAAGAAGGATATGAGGAGCGAAAGAATTTTTGAATTTCCCTGAAACGCAGATTCCATAACTATCAAGCCATAGAATATAAGTCCAATCCCCAGGACTGTCCTTCCGTAAAGGTGAACATTTCCTGATTTTGAGATATAAAGAATAAAACCTGCGACAATTAGAAAATAAACTGCGGTAGATATGTTGAAGGATATTATTTTTACGGTGATAGCAGAGCCTATTCCACTACCCAGAGCCATCACACAGGCAGATTTAAGACTTATTACTCCGGAATCAGCCATTCCGACAAGCATTGATGTCATTGCGGAAGAACTCTGGAAAAGAAATGTGAGGACTATACCCATAAGAAAACCTTTCAGCTTGCTCTCCGAGAGTTTATAAATCGCTCGTTTCACAGGCTGAGTAGAAATGGAGCTCAATCCCTCTTTAAGAAGTTCAAAGCCGAAAAGAAAAAATACTATTCCAGTAAAGAATTTCAGCATTACTCACCAAGAATTTTCACTATCAGTTCTCTCCTTCTTGGTTTGTTGTCAAAATCAATAAATACTACGCTCTGCCATATACCAAGTTGTAAATTTCCGTTTGAAAAAGGAATGCTTACTGATGTCCCAATTATTGCTGACCTTATATGCGCATAGCCGTTCCCATCTCCCCATCTATAATCATGATTATACTTTCCATTTTGAGGTGAAATTTTTTCAAGAGCCTCCTGCAAATCCCTTATAACCCCTGGTTCAAATTCCATAGTAGTTATTCCACCGGTTGCCCCGGGAACAAACACAACTGCTATCCCTTCTTTGAAACCGCTCTCATGTATCTTTTCTTTGATTTCCTCTGTTATGTTTTTTATGTCGGTAAAACCCCTTGTTCTAAATGTGATTTTATACTCTTTTACTCCCATATCTCTTTCTCCTTAACTGAATTTTACCATCTTTTAAGTTAAATTAAATCACTCTTCTTCGCATCAGTTTTTTTAAATATAAAACCTTTAATGACATCCTGAAGCAATTCCATATTATAAAAACCTTCCAACTGAAAAGTGAAACACATTTATCTTTTCACCCGCTCTCCTGTCAAGCTTAAATCCCATATCACCTGCTATCTCTCCGATAGGTGTGCTCCACCTCACCCCAAATCCTGCTCCCTCTCTCAAACCCGCTGTATCAAAAGCTTCTGCATCTTCAAACACACCTCCACCATCAAAAAACAAAGCGAAAGAGAGTCTTTGCCCTGCCTTTATTGAGAGTTCCACCCCATAATTTATCATGAAATTCCCGCCTATGTATTTATTGCTCGCATCTTTTGGCGATACCGAATCTTCCTCAAATCCCCTTATGGAGTTTGAACCTCCCAGGAAAAACCTCTCCTCAATTGGAACTTTGAACTCCGTTAAAAAGCTTTTTGCATACCCTATTCTGTTTGTAATTCTTAAATTAATAAATCCATTCAATGGAATATATTCCTTACCCCTTATCAAAAACTTTACATAATCCCCTTCCGAAGCAAGTTCCTGAAGCGCAAGATCCGCTCTTATCTCAAGGATAAATCCCTTTTCAGGAAGAACTTTGTTATCCCTTCTGTCAAGCAAAAAGGAGGAAGTTAAAAATCCTACTATGGTGAACCTTGCCTCTTCCGCATATTCCAGAGAATACTCTATTGGTTCTCTCCTTCTGAAAGTATAACCTCCTGTGAGATAGGCAGAAGGGGAAATCTCCGCTCTGTTTACGAAAGAAAGGTCAAGATATCTAACCTCAAAAGACGGTCTGTTTATATACCTGTAATCTGTAATCAAGCCTCCTACGAGATTTCTGTGAAAAAAAACCTTCTTGTGAAGTTCCATCCGCCCTTCAAAAACCGAAAGTTCATAGTTTTTCTCGTCAAATAGCACCTCAGGTTTGAAATGGTGAATCCAGGATGCAACCTTTCCATAGAAAATCAAATCTATTCCTTCTCCGAAAAGGTCATAAAATCCAGCTCCTCCAAAAACCCTCGCTCCCTCCTCAGTCGCATAACCAAATCCCAGAGTAAATCTCCTCGGGGCTCTTTCTGTTAAACTTACTCCCAGATCAATAGCATTATTTTTGCTCTGTTCAAACGTTTTAATGTTTATATCGCTGAAGTAGTCAAGGGCACTTAGACGAGTATAGATTTTCAGTCTTGTATCCGGGGCGAATGGAGAATTTTTTATATCCGATAAAAGGGTATCAAGAAGGTGGTTCCTTATCCTTTTACTCCCCATAAAGAATACATCACCCACCTTATGTTTTGTTCCCTCCTTAATACCAATTATGTATCTCAGATGGACTTCTTTTTCTGTCTCATAAAGAATATACCTGTCTGCAGAAATATCTGCCTCCAGAAATCCAGAATTTTTGAAGGCTTCTTTAAGTTCTAAAAGGTAGCTTTCCACCTCATATACTCCTGCCGGGAGAGAGGGCTTTTTAACTCCGAGCGCTCCAGAAACTGAAGGAAGGAAATCTATTTCATCCACAATATATTTCTTCCCCTCATTTATTCTTATAACTACCTCATACCCATCATGCTTTTCTATTTTTTTCTCAAGCTGAACCTCTGCATCTAAAAAAGATGCCTCCCTGTAAACCTTTTTTAAGGAGTTTATATCTTCTTTTAACCATTCATTGATAAGAACTCCGTTTTCGTCGCTAAACATCCTTTTGAACCATCTCTTTTCGGTTGTTTTCATAACCTCCTTTAATTTTTTTTCCGGAATTCCCATCCTTCCCTCAAAACTTATCTTCTTCACAAAAAGCCCCTTGTTTTCAAATATTAAAAGGGTATATATCTTTTCAGCATCAGTTTCTTCATTTCTTATTGCGACTATACTTTTATCGAGCCCCCTCTTTGCGAGAATTTCTTTCACAATTCGGATGATTTTGTCCTTATCAAGAAAACCGTTTTCCTCATAAACCCTCATTGCTATTCTTTTAAAATCGTAATCGGTAAGAAAATTAAGACCGGAAATGACCCTGAATCTGAACCTCTTCCCCTTCAGGACCTTTATTTTGAGAACCGTCCCGTCCTCAATTACTTCCCACTCCACATCTGCTTCAAGAAATCCATTTTTCGTCAGGGACTCTTTAAAACTTCTCACCTTCTCTTCAATAAGCAATCTTGAAAAGTCCGTGCCCTTCATGCTTTTAAAGATTTTATACTCATTGTCAACCATAACCTTCTTTATAACCATCCTTTTTCCGGCTTTTAGCCTCACATATAGAACAGCAGATTCTCTCTCGGATTTTTTTGAGGCATCTAAATCCACATAAGTATAACCGTCCATTTTGAGCAGATTTTCTATTTCCCCTTTCACATTATTAAGCTCTTCCTCTGTGCAGTATTCGTTTATTCTCAGAGAAATTCTTTTCCGGAGCCATTCTTCCTCCCATTTCTTAAAACCGTAAAGTTTTATCTTTTTAAGAATGAACTTAGTCTTTAATGAGACAAGAAAGCCCTCTTCTGTTTTATAGACCTCAACATAATGGACAAAAGGGAACTGCATGAGATATTTTATAAGAAAGGAAACATCAGAGGGATTGGAAGGGTCTACCTTTAATTTTTCTATCACACTTTCTATTACGGGCTCATATACCTTATTGTCGACCTCTATTATTGGCTTTGTGAAGAAAATAGTAAGAATAAAAATGCTAAAACTCATGCTGGAAAATGAAGTCAACAGAGATATTTCCGAGTTCTGAGTTGCCTGTCCTCATCTTTGTGTTCAAGTTATCCCAACCACCTTTTATAGAAAACCTCTTCCCCGCCTTCCAGAGAAGTTCAAATGCCTGTTCATCGTAGTTCATGTCCCTTGTGTATTCCATCCACAGTTCCTCTCCTATTTTTTTGCCCACCGTCATATATGTGGTAGTCCTGTGGAGGGTCTCAGAATATTTAGGATAGATGGTAAATTTGTCAAGCCGTGATATTCTTTTTAACGATTCAAACTCTGCACCGAGTATTGCCTCAGAACCTATTTCATAAATTTTTGCAGTGGCTCCCTCTCCCTTAACAGGTGCCTCATAGATATCCTTTATCGTCTTTCCTGTGAAAAGAAGAGCAAGTATATCTTCCCTGCTTAAGGAAGGAGAAGAAGAAAGCTCAACAATTGGGACATCAGCAGGACCCCTTACAGAAAGATAGATGTCATAAGAAGGGGATATCTCGCTTCCCTTTAGATAAACCTTTTCCTGAATTGTATGGGCAATTATGTCAAGAAAGGGGATGATACTGCTCCCATCCCAGAGAATCTCTCCTTTCGTTACTTCAAATTCCTTCCCGAGGTATGAAATTTTGCCTTCAAAATTTAACTTTCCTAACGCATTAATAGAATTTATTCCTTTCAGCAGGAGTTCTCCCCTTCCACTCAGTTCATTCCCGCTCCCCTTTATTTTCAAATCCGAACACCTTATCTTCAGATTTTCAATCTCAAATTCCCTTCCCTTTGGGCTTTCAGAAAGAGATAACTTTTTTACAAGCGAGAGGTCAAATGGCAAAAACAATTTCGTGAACTCAACCTCTCCATTTAAAGATATTTTATTTGGTTCTATTATTCCCCTCAAAGAAGAATTTACCTCCGCATTAATTCCTTCTCTTCTTATTTTAATCCCGTGTGTTCGGATGGTAGCAGTTATTATTCCATCTTCAAGAGAATATGTCCCTTCCAGATTCACTTCAGCAGGAAATGTTGAATAAACTTTGAACCTTATCTTTCTTCCATCAAGTTTCCCTTCACCCCATATTTTTTCAAATTTTATAAATTTCATACCAAAAGAAATGTTTTCAAATCTGAGGCTGCCTTTTAAATCCTTAAAAGGCTCGTTCAGGGAAAAAGATATATTCCCTTCTGCAAATCCTTTTTTTATTTCATATCCTTCGAAAAGAGACAAAAGGTCGCCAGGAAATCTGAAGGACAATCTACCATTGTCCCCCATAAGGGTTAACCTAACAAATCCGTCCTCGGCCTCAAAAGTAATTACGCCCTTTGTGCCCTTTATCTTTATAGGTTCTCTGAGATAAAATGTTTCATTCCCCACTTTTACCAACGAATTTTTTAATATCGCGTCAAGTTTTACCTTTCCATCCGAAAATACACCAATGAAACAACCATTAACTACAGAAGATAGGTCTTTGATTTTGAGATAACTTAATGGGTCTGAATCTACTAAACATCCCCCAGCTTCTGTTGAATTCATCCCCTTTCTGTAAAAAAGGAAATCCCTGCTCAAGATTGAAAGGTCTTTCATCCCTTCTTCAATTTCACCGGTAAAAGAAAAATCCTGTGCCTTTCCAGTAAATGCAATGACTGGAGAAAAAATATCTCCGTAAACTTCCGCCTTCACATCCGCATTCTTTACCTGAGTTATGCTATCAATTCTCAGACCCCCGGATATCCCCGCATAAATCATTCCTCCTTTGTAACCGCCTTCAAAAATGACCTCTTTTCCCTTTAGTCCGTATCCTTTAAAAGATATTTCTCCATTTGAAAAATATCCCTCTGCAGAGAACATATCTATAACCTCTCCCATGTAGGTAGCTTTTGAAGAGGTCTCAAGGCGACCGAACATATCTGGAAGTTTCCCTTTTATTGAACCGTCCATAAAAAAGCTACCATTCCACCTGGTTGAAATTTCATTTATTTCCTCCCTTACCGACTGAGGAAGACCTATCATCTCTAAAAGTTCTGCGGTTTCCACCTCCTCAAAAGAAGAAGTATGATGGATTGATGGCTCACCCGAAAAATCTATAAACCCATTGGCAAGTAGTGCCCCCCCATTCCCTGTTTTCACAGCACCGGAGTAGTAAAGGACTTCATTCCTGTAAAAAACTGTATAATTTCCATACTTAAAATGGAGAACGCTCAAACGATAATTTTCTATTTCCCCTCTATAATACACCGATACATCTTTGAATGGACCCGCAATGTAAACTTCTCCTCTCATCATTCCGCCCATTGGAATTCCTGCTATTTCGGAAATATACCCGAGCTCAAGGGAATGAATTTTTAAGTTCAGATTCAAACTCTCGTCAAAAAACACGGTTCCCTCTCCGGTTATGTATCCCTTTGAATCGGGCAAGGATATAGCCACATCAATAAGTTCAACTCCATGCGGACGAATTTCAAATCGGATGTCCGCTTTTCCCGCTGGAAATTTCAAAACAGAATTCCTGCACTCCAGGGGGTATACCTCCTCGCAAACTGAAAAGTTCCTCGCTTCTAACTCAGCCTCTCCTTTTATCATCAAGGGTTTTAGACTTCCTCCCACTGAAATTTTACCTGTATATGTATTGAAAACCCTGCTCTCTACATGACCGGTGTTTAAAAGAAGGTGTTCAAAGGGAAGTGATTCAAGCTCAATATCAAAACGAATATAGCCTTTTGAAAATTGCCCCATTTTTATCTTCAAAAAACCATCCCGGTATTTTACCTCCCCATCTTTGATAAAAAGAGCACCATTTTTTATTGAATAATGTAAAGACAGTTCTCCATCCTCTGCCAGAAATTCCCTGTATTCAGCCTTTTTAAACGAACATCTCCCTTCCACCTCATTATTTTTGAAATCATACCATCCTTCAAAAATTCCATATCCAAGTGTAAACTCTTTCCATTTAAAATTTGCCACCCTGAAATTGAAATCCAGCCTTTTCCCTATTTCCCATCTTAATTTGGGGGCAAAAAGTGTTGCGATTTCGGAATCAAGCACAAGATTGAAAAGGGAAAGCTCTTCGTTTTTGTATTGAAAATCCGTTGAAACACCTCGTAAGGGGATTTTTTTAGAAGATAAAACGAGGGTTTGAACGGAAAGGTCAACCGAACCTTTTATAACTTCAGAAATTTTATCCGTTTGAAAGCTTATCACTTCTCCTTCTGCTTCAGCTTCTCCTGCATGTATTTCAAAATGAAAATTCTTAAGGGATACGGGGGAACCCTCCAGAAAAGATGGAATAAAAAAGGCTCCACCATTTCCTGCATTTTCCCCTTGAACGATGACCTTTACATAACCCCTATCAACCTCTATCCCCCTCAAAGGCTTTTTCCATTCAGTAAGAATTCTCTTAAACTTGATAACGCCTCTATCTATTTCTGCCTCTGTTTCAAAATTTTCCCTTTTTAATCTGTATTTCAGACCCTTAAACCTTATAGCCTGGGAAAAGTAATCTATTCTCATTGAGGAGAATGAAATCTCTCCCAGATTCATTTTTGAAAAAAACTGAGGAACAAAACTCTGAATGTATCTTTCAATGTATCTATTCACAAAAATAAAACCGAAAATTATCAACAGGGCGAATGCCACATAGAACAAAACTTTAATCTTCTTTTTCATCATTTTTATCCTTTTTTCTTTCCACATCAGGAATGTAATACTCTCCACCAAGCCACTTGCTCAGATCTATAAGATAACACCTCTCGGAGCAGAAAGGGCGGTATTTTGAACTCTCCCATTCAATCTCTTTTTTGCATACAGGACATTTGACCTTCATTTTGTTAATTTTACCAGTTAAACCCCCTGTTTTCAAAAACTGACATATTGTATGAATACGAAAGATAAATGAAAAATATAAAACCAATAGAGACGCCTCTCAAACAAGACTTCCGCTCTCTTTATTTAAGCCTTTTCCTGTGATATAAAAATAATATGGATTTTAAGAAAGAACTGATCATCGGAGGTGGTTTCTACTTTTTCCTCACCCTTTTGTTCTTTTCACCCTTGCTTCCCGGAGGAAAGACATTTATACCTGCTGATGTTCTTGACCAGAACTATTTGTATCCTCCAAGGGAGAAGAAGATTTTTGTCCTCTTTGAGAGGTGGGAGGCGGTAATACATTCCTATCCAAACGATGCCTTTTATAACAGGGAATTAAAGAAGGGAAATTTTCCTTTATGGAACCCATATCTTTTCAGCGGATACCCATTGTTTGCAAACGGGCAGAACGGGTTTTTAAATCCCTTCAAAATTTTGTTTCATCTCCTTTTGCCTCCACACAGGGCAAGGGAACTATTTTTGTTCGTTCACCTCTTTTTTACAGGCTTTTTTACCTTTATCTTTTTGAGGGGAATGAACCTTTCCTTCTTTCCATCCCTTATTGGTGGATTTATATGGAGTTATAACTCCTTCAACATGACCCTCTTTCAGCATGAGTATGTATATTCAATTGCTCCATACATTCCCCTTCTCCTTCTTTCTTATGAAAGGGCATTGAAGGAAAACAATTTCTTATGGAGGGGAACAGGAGGAATATCCTTTGCCCTCATAATCCTCGGGAAGCATCTGAATTACAGTTTTTATGGTTTGATTGGTTTTCTTGCCTTTGCTATCTACCGAGTTTATCAGGGACCTTACACAAAAGCATTAAAGGAGTTTTTCTTCATCGCATTTATTGGTTTTTTAATTGCAGCGGTCCAGCTCATCCCTACTATTGAACTCATAACCCTTTCCTCCCTTCAAAGACCTGCGGAGTATCATTCATTGCCCGTAAAGGCTATACTTCAGTTTGTCGGTGTAGCATTCTTCCATCCCCTTATATACGATTCATCCTTTCACGAGGTCAACCTTTACCATCCATACAATCTTTATCAAACATGCGGTTTTGCCGGAAATTTTGCAGTTTTTCTATCTGTTTTTAACTTATTTTCTAAACACAGGAAAAACGATGGTCTCTTCTTTTTGGGCTGCGCATTTATTTTTTACCTCATTGCCTTTTATACCCCATTCACAAGGATTTTTGAAAGTATATTCCCCTTTGTGAAGAAGACGGTTCCTGTAAAAACGCTTTACATAGCAGTATTTTCAATTTCTATAGCGAGTGCATACGGGCTTGATTGCCTTTTAAAGGAGGAAAAGGGAAAATGGCTTCCGGTTATAATTTCTTCCATTTTTGTTTTTGCAGCCGGAATAATTGCTGTAAGGATGAAAGCTGACTCCTACCCCTATCACTGGTTTCATCCTCTCAATCCGGCGATTCTTTCGCCAGTAGTTATTGTTCTTCTTTCCGCATTTATCTTTACCTTCCCCCTCTCTCCTGCATCAAAGGGAATCCTTTCAATTTTTGTTTCTTTTCTTGAACTCTTTCCTCTTGCAGTTATTTACAACCTTCCCGTTTCTTCAAAACTCCTTGATATGAAGAATACATACTTTGACTCCATAAAAAATGAGATAGGATATTACAGGATGACCGGTCTTCAGCCAAACCTGTATCCCCTTCTTTCCATTCAATCGGTTGATGGCTATGAAAGCCTTATCCCTGATGTGTATTTTTTCGCAATAAAAGAGGAAATTCCAACTGACCCTGCGGATATGAGATTGATTTCCATACCAAACATAGAATATCCTATGGCGAGACTCCTCGGGGTGAAATACATCATAGGGACAGATAGAAATTACAGAATTCCACAGGATAAACTTGAGAAGGTTCTTGATGGTGATGTGGTCATTTACAGATTGAAGGATGTCCTTCCAAGGGCTTTTGTGGTTGGAAACAGTAAAAAGGTTGAAAGGGAGAAAATGAGGGAGATGGTCCTTGGAGGAGAAGACCCGTTGAAGGCAGTTCTTCTTGAAGAAGATGTGGAATGCAGGGGAGAAGGCGGAAATGCGGAGATTATTTCATACGAGCCTGAAAGGGTAAAGATAAGGGCAGAAGTAAATGGAGAATGCGGCTTCCTTGTCCTTTCAGATACCTATTATCCTGGCTGGAAGGTTTATGTTGACGGGAAAAGGGAGAAAATTTTAAAAGCCTACGGGTTTATAAGGGCTGTGAAAGTAGGAGGTGGTGTGCATACGGTTGAGTTTGTTTTCAAACCTCTAACCGTGAAAATTGGTATGGTTTTATCCATTGTGGGGCTTCTTTTTGCCTTTTCCTTTTTCCTTCTCGGAAAAAGACCGGAACACTTTGCGGAGGAAAAGATAAAATTCAAGTTTGAAGCAAAGGCTCTCCTTCCTCTTATCCTTATCCTTCCTGTTTTCATTTCATGGTTTTTCTACTACCGGGAGGTAATTGGTATGATGAATTCAAGGTGGAATACAGTTATGGCAGCAACCCTTCTTTCAAGAGGTGAAGAAGAATCCGCCCTCTCGCATTTGAAAGAGGCTTTAAGTAGCAAATATGTCTATCCTGAAGCATATCTCAAAATGGGTCTTTTCCTTTCTCAGAAGAAAAGTTATGCGGACGCAATTTTTTACCTCCTGAAGGCGCTTTCCTATTACCCTTCACTTCCAATCCTTTACAGGTCGCTTTCAGAAGCGAGTTTTTACGCCGGTGATATCAATTCCTCAATAGATTTTGCAAAGACCTATTATGAAATGGAACGCTCCCATGAATCAGCAGTGTGGTTTGCAATCATACTTTTGAAATCCGGGAGATCCAGGGACGCCTTTAACTTCTTGAGGAGCGTGAAAAAGTATTATTATGATTCACCAATAATTCTCATACTTTACGGGCTCGCAAACATGGCAATGGGTAATACTCAGGACGCACTTTTTTTCTGGCAAAAGGGATTTTATCTTCTCAAAGATTTGCCACCTGATTTTATAAAAGAAATTAAAACCCTTCTTGGAACCCTCCCTCCTCAATACAGGGAGCAGAAGGAGGAGCTCCTGAAGATGTTTGAAAATAAATGAAGGTTTTTGTAGTTTTGCCCGCACACAATGCCGAGAGGACGCTGAAAAAGACATACGAAGAAATTCCAGGTGAATTTCGCAAAAACCTCATACTTGTTGATGATTGTAGTAAGGATAAAACCGTTGAGGTTGCGAAGGACCTTGGAATAGATGTTATAAGGCATGAAAGGAATATGGGGTATGGAGCGAATCTGAAAACATGTTTTACAGAGGCAATTAAAAGGGGGGCTGAGATAATTGTGGTTCTCCATCCCGATTATCAGTATGATGGGAAGAAGATTCCGGAGCTCATTCAGCCAGTTATTGATGGTTCCGCAGATGTGGTCCTCGGTTCAAGATTTCTTGAAGTTGACCCGAGAAAGGGAGGGATGCCACTTTACAAATATATCGGCAACCGATTTCTCACTACCATACAAAACATTGTATTCCGTCTGAACCTTTCAGAATATCATACAGGCTTAAGGGCTTATAAGGTAGAGCTCCTTAAGAAAATTCCATTTAAAAAGAATTCTAACTGGTTCCTATTTGACAGTCAGATTCTTGCTCAGGCTATAGCCCTGGGTGCGAGGATAGAAGAAATCTCTGTGGAAGCGAGGTATCTGCCTGACAGTTCAACGGTCAGTTTTTCCCAGAGCGTCCTTTACGGTTTCGGCACCCTTTATGTCCTCCTTCAATTTTTGTTTTGTAAAAGGAGGCTGATTTCCTGATTTTTAATCCACAGTCTTCCTTCCCATTATTATGAATCCGGTATGGGAGACCATTCTTTCAAAGGGTCTTGTTTTGTTCTCCCTCGGAAGGATTGTCCTCATCAGGATTTCAAAGGATTCTATGAACCCGAACCCGTTCTTTTCCATTGCAATTGCTGTCCTTTCCAGTTGATTGAATGTGGGCGAGAGGCTCACGACTATTCCGCTGTTCTTTAATGCCCTTGCTGCGTGGGGAACAGCTTCCCAGGGTTCAGGGAGGTCAATAAAGACCGCATCAACCCCTTCCACATCAAACCCATCCTTAACATCCCTTTTTTGAAAGACCACAAATTTTGAAAGTTTTGCCTTCTCAAGGTTTTTCTTTGCTAACTCAATAAATTCCTCTCTGTTATCATAGGAATATACTATCCCATCAGGAGCCACCGAGTGGGCAAGGGCTATGGTGAGGGCACCTGACCCGCACCCCATCTCTATAACCCTTGACCCATTCCCGACGCCCGATTTGAGTATTATTACTCCTATATCCTTTGGATACATTATCTGAGTTTTCCTCTTGAGTTTGAGAATTCTATCTGCGAGGGTTGGACGGAATACCTTCAAAGTGTAGCCCTTGTTTGTCGTGACCGAACATCCGTAAGGCTTTCCTATTATTGAATTGTGTTCAATTTTTCCTTTATGAAATGAAAACGAGGAATTTTGTTTTACTTCAATTATGAAGAACTTATCCCTTTCAAGGTAAAGGAGAACCTCGTCTCCTTCTTTTATTATCTCATTCCCCATTTTCTTCTCAGCGTCCATTCTATCATTATTACACCAAAAAAGAGGAAAATGAAAACCGAAGATGTCCAGACTTCCTTTATCTCCTTCCAGTTCTCTATCCTTTTTTCTTTTGATAAAAACCTTGCCTTTTCCGGCTTAAACTCCTCAAACTCAAAATACCTTCCGCCGCTCAGTTCTGCTATTCTCTCAAGCAATTTTCCCTTTTGTTCAAAATTTTTAAATTCAAGATTTTCCTTACCTTTCAAAGGATAGTTGATTTGAGACCCTCCTTTCTGAATTGAAATTATGGAAGGGGAGGGTATTTCATCCTTTTTCAAAATGAGGTTTCCCTCGGTTTCAAAGTTCCTTTCTCCGACAATTTTCCCATCGGGTGAAAGGAATTTTAAATCTACTTTGCATTTTTTGCATTCTTTAAAATTTTTGTCCCTTACCGTGATTATCAATTTTTCTCCTGTTTCCTCTACACTCACCTCTTTAAAATACGGATCTTCGGTAACCCAGTTTAGTATGTTCTGCATGAGTTGTGTATATACCTCAAATCCGTTTTTGAGCAGAGAATCAAAATACCATTCCCACAGGGAATTTGTGGCAATTACAACGCATCTTCCTTTTTCACTTTCGCCAATTATAATAATTGGATTTCCTTTCGTATCGGTTAAAAGCACGAGGCTATCCTTTTTGGGCTGAATGTCCAGATTTATTGTATGAAAAGGTGGCAGTTTTTCAATGAATTCCTTGAGAAAAGATGTGATTGGATGGACTTCACCGATTTTTGTAAGTTTTGCTCTGAACTCACCGTTTATATAGGGTTCAGGAACATCTATAAATCGCACTGGCGCAATCTCTTCCACCGGTGTGTTTGAATATTCTCCTTTGTAAAATGCCCTGTCTCCGCCGAGCATTACAAAGCCTGTTTTTCCTTTCTGGACAACCCTTTTTAAATTGTAAAGAAAATCCACGGGTCCATAAGGAGCATAATTGAAGTTCTGAAATATGACCACATCAAAGGTATCTATTGCTTCCACAAAAATTTCTCTTGTAGGAAAGGGGATAAGGCTGAGTTCATTATCGCTGAAGAACATGTAATCATCTCTTGTTCTCAGTATCATAAACGAAATGAGTTCCACGCTTATGTTCTTTTTGAGAAACCTTCTCAAAAATCGGACATCCCATGTGGGAGTTCCGACAACCTGAAGAACCCTGATTTTATCCCTTATTACCTTAAAGTAATCTGTGAAGTAATTATTTTTATCGGTTAATTCTCCAGGGAAAGGGGAAAGGACAATGTGGAGAAGATAACTTCCCTCTTCATCAATTGTGAACTCTTTTACAACAGTAATTTCTTTTCTTAAATGAATTTCATCGGAAGAGCGTAATTCCCCGTTGAGAAAAATTTTCAATTTTCCCCACCCGCTTATCCCTTCGGATTTTATTACGACTTTTACAGAAAATGGGACCTTCTTAAATGCAACCGTTGGAAATTCCACTCTATCAATCCACACATCCTTTTTAGAAGGAGGAGGCATTTTTACAGTGTTTATCGGTATCTTTTTCTCCTTTAAAAAATCAAGGGATTTTTCAGAATTATCAATTCCGTCGGAAAAAAGCACCAGCCCATCGTAATCGGTTTCCATTTTTCTTATAAATTCCTCCAGGGAATCAAGGATTTTTGTTTCCCTTTCAGAATTTTCAATAGAGAGCAAACTTTCTAAAGAAGATGGAGATATTTTCTCGTCCAAAGTAAAAAGGTCAACTTCTCTTCCCTGCGAAGAAAAGTCTTTAAGTAGCTCACCGAGCCTTTTCTTAATCTGATTTATAGCCCCGCCTCCCTCTCCTGCGAACATGCTTCCAGATGTGTCTATTATGATTCCCGCTTTTCCCATAGTTTCCGAGTATGTCTTCTTTAACAAAGATAATCTCAAAAATGCAGTTGAAAAGAGGATAAAGGATATGCACCTTAAAGCCATCAGCAAAACCTTCTGCCACCTTTTTTCTGCCTTATGAAGAGACCTGAGAGAGAAGATAAAAAACAAGACAAAGAGGATGGAGACAAAGGCTATTTTTAAAGGAGTAATTTCTAAGAACTTCATCTCAGCCTTTTCTTTATAAACGGTTGATGGACCTGGTCAAGTTTGTAGTCCGTTGTCAATGAGAACATTATTATGTTAATGAGGAGTCTCATGGAATATTTTTCTCTTGTAGCATTTTGAAGCAGATTTTTTGAAAATATAACTGCTGCCCTTCCATCAACAAAAATACCTTCAAGTTCAAATTTCCTTGCCACATCTGGTTGAAGAAGAAAAAATGTCCTGAAAATAGCATCAGATTCAGGAATTGGCTTTATACTTCCAGGCCCGAATATGCTTTCAAATTCTTTCCTTACTGATATCCAGAACTGGGAATTTTGATTTTCGGAGGAGTTATCAATGAGCCAGAGTCCCCCTGCAGTGATGTGTGAAAGGATTTTTCTTTTCTCGTCGGTGCGGAAATTTATACTTACATTTTTTCCTGTGAGATAGATGAACGGGCTCATAAAGAAATTTTCGTCATCAAAATTTCCATAAAAAGGTTCCTCCACAATCTCAACAGATGTTATTCTTACAAGTTCCCAGAGGACTTGTTTCACGGCATCCCGCATCTGAATGTCTCCTTCATACCTGTATTGAACCCATCTGAATAGAGAGGAAACTGCAAACAGATTATAGTTCCCAAGCATAAAGAAGGCTATGAGAATTTTCAGAAACCTTTTCATTTTAAAAGCACGGATTCCAAAAGGAGGAAAATTCCTGTAAAAAGGAGTGTGTATTTCCACACCTGAAATCCAGTATATCTTTTTGAGGCTTCGGTTTCAAGTTTCACAGAAGACATGGGAGTGAGAAGCGATTCCTCCGTGGGATTGAGATTAGCCACTATAATTTTTTCATCTTTTTCATAGAGACCTGGAACCGCAGAAAATTCCATGTCTGCCTTAACCAGTGTTTTTCCACCTTTTTCAGAAAATCCTCCCTTTATTTCTTTTACATCATCTTTTAACGAATGAAGGAGTATATCAATTATTAAAGGAGTAAAAATTCTTGCTATTGGAAACTGACTCCAGTCAAGGTCTGCGGTAGTCGTAAGGATGTAAACATTTTTTGCTGGTATTTTGAACAGAATAGGCTCTCCGCTTGAGAGAAGTATTACCGGTTCTACCTCCTTTGATGGCTCAACGAGATATAATTTTTTTACATAGATTTCGTCAAAAACTTCTCCATAAAGTGAAAAGAACGGAATTTCAAAATTTGGAAGGAGTTTTCTGAAACTTTCCACTTCTTTAATCCCCCTTATTTTTATGCCGAGAAGTTCACATATTTCTTTAAAACCAGGGTTTTCTCCCGCAGATATAAAGATCGGGATTTTCATATTCAAAAAGAAGTTAACCAGCTCTTTCACATAGGAATTCCATAGAGGATTCAGGAGGAATGAGAATGCGTATTCATCTTTTAAATCTCCTTTCATGGTGGATGGGACTTTCTCTTTTATTCTGAAACCTTCTCCTGTTGCAAGAGCCTTTTTCAGGTAATAGGCTTCATCTAAATGGGGCACTTCGGAAGGCGAGAAATTAAATATACCTACCAACCTCTTATAGGTTTTATTTTTCGCTACAAAATAATAATTGTCTGCATCCAGTGCATCTCCCTTTATTTTTATGGCAAGCCAATCGGAATCTGAATGAAAAAGCACATTTATGAGAGTTTCACCTGCGAACTCAGTTTTTCCTTTAAGATTTGACACATTGCTCTTTATTTCCCATTCTACCGCAGTTTTTCCATTACTTTTAAGGTGAATGGCAACGGCTCCCTCTTTTATTTCTACCCCATCTATCCATGCGTTCACAAATTTTTTGCCCTGAGAGGCATCTATTATTTTCATACCTTCCTTAAAAGATAATCCCTCATATCCATCCTTCCTCCCATCTGTTATCCAGAAAATTTCTGAGAACCCCATTCTTGAAATGGCTTCGTAACACCTTCTGGCATTTCCGCTTTTGAACTCGGGCTCTACTTTTTCGTTAAGAAGGTCGTCTATAAATAAAGAAGTGAGTGTGTCAGAGCATTTAAAGACTTTTGCATCCTTTGTTTTCATCAATATCTCTTTGGCAATTTCAACTTCTTTTTTAAAAATTCTTTTGTTTCCATCAAATGTCATTGTGCTATATGAAGAGTCAATTACGATTCCAACACCCTCTTTTTTTTCTGGAGAGAGTCCGCAGGATAGTTTAGAAGCAGAGATGATAAAAAGAAGAAGGATACACATCCTTACAAGGAGGAGTAACAGGTTTCTTATTTTTAAATACCATTTATATTCTCTGTAAACCCTTTTAAGCAATTCGAAAGGTGGGAATTTTATTTCCCTTTCTGGCTTTTTCCCGATAAGGTGAATGATTATAGGCAGTATCAGGAAGGGAGCAAAATAAAAAGCACTCCAGTTCATCTTCTTGTTCCCAAACGGGTCAGGTAATTTGTAACTGTTTCATAAATGGGTATTGAAGTGGTTGTTCTAATGTATAGCCCCCCATTTTCGGTCACCGCTTCTTCAAGATTTTTTTCCCAATCAGAAAAGGCTTTCCTGTAATATCTGTTTAAAAGGTGTGGATCAACAAGAATTTTCTCATCTCCCTCCGGGTCTTTGAAAAATGCCTGCTCAAATCCCGCAATTTCCCTTTCCTCATCAGCAACTATGTGAATTATGTCAAATTCAATGCCTTCAAGGGAAGATAAAAATTCAAGGGCTATTTTTTCCTCATATAGCATATCAGAGAAAAGAAGCACTTTCAGATTTTTTGACAGTGCATTCACATCCCTTAAAAATTTGAGGGGTTTTATTGAACACTTCGGTTTTATCATGGCGAGGGCAAGGAAAAAATTGAAAAAGGCTTCCTTTGAAGGAGAAGGGGGGACTTCCGGAAAGCCCGAAAATGTTTTTAAAATAACCCTGTCTGACTGTGAAACCCCTAAATATCCGATTGTGCCTGCGAGTCTCACAGCATACTCAAGTTTGTTGTTTTTGCCGAAATCCATGGAATAGGAATCATCAATGCATAAAAGGAGGTCTATCCTTCCCTTATCTTCCTTCACTTTTACCATTAGTTTTTCACTTCTTCCGTAAAATTTCCAGTCTATATCCCTGATATCATCTCCGTTTGTATATTCCCTTAATTCCACAAAATCAGTCCCTTTTCCTTTTATTTTGCTTTTGTGGTGTCCTGTAAGGAGTTCCCCTTTAATTTTTCTTGCTTCAATGTATAGCCCTTTTGCCTTTGAAAGAATTTCTTCATCAAGGTGTAATTGCTCGTTCATTTTTCAGTGAGGGTTCTTATAATTTGATCAGATTTTATTCCCTTAGCTTTCGCTTTAAATTTTAAAACGATTCTGTGCTTTAATGCTGGAACTGCTATCTTCTTTACATCTTCTGTGTTTGGAGAAAATCGTCCCTCAAGGAAACATTTTGCTTTTGCCCCAAGTATGAGAAACTGTGAACCACGTGGACCAGCTCCCCACTCCACATTTTCTTTGATGAAATCCGGGGAATCTGAATTATGGGGACGAGTTTTTCTTACAAGTTCAACAGCAAACTCAACTACTGATTTTGCAACAGGCACACTCCTTACCACTTTCTGGAGTTCAATCACTTCTTCCTTGTTCAGGACGCTTTTTACTTCTACATCCCTCAAACCTGTAGTTTTTTCCACGATTTCAATCTCCTCTCTTTTTGATGGATAATCCATGTCAATCATAAACATAAATCTGTCAAGTTGCGCTTCCGGAAGAGGATATGTTCCTTCCAGTTCTATAGGATTCTGGGTAGCGAACACTATAAAAGGCTCTTCAAGGATGTAGGTTTTTCCTCCACAGGTTACTTTGTATTCCTGCATCGCCTGAAGAAGAGCAGACTGGGTTTTTGGGGGTGTTCTGTTTATCTCGTCGGCTAAAAGGAGGTTAGTAAAGACCGGCCCGGGTACAAACCTAAACATCTTTTTCCCGTGCTCTTCCTCAATTACATCCGAGCCAGTTATATCAGATGGCATCAGGTCTGGTGTAAATTGAATCCTTGAGAACTTAAGTGATAAAACCTGAGCAAGGGTGTTCACAAGAAGAGTCTTTGCCAGTCCCGGCACTCCCACGAACATCGAGTGTCCTTTTGAAAGAATTGAAAGGAGCATAAGCTCAATGGGCTGGTCCTGCCCCACAATTACCTTTGAAATCTCCGATTTTATCAAGTTTATTTTTGAGATGTAACTTTCTATTTTTTTCTCTATTTCCATTTCACCATCCTGAGTATTTATTTTTCTACCTTTTCAATCATAGTAGGAAGAAGAACTATTTCAATCCTTCTGTTAAGAGCTCTTCCTTCCTCAGTGCTGTTATTCGCTACTGGATGGTGCTCACCGTAAGAAGCTGCCGATAGCCTTTTGGGGTCAATTCCGAGATATTCTAGATATCTGACTACATTTACCGCCCTTATAGCAGCCAGGTTCCAGTTTGTAGGATATATTTTTTGAAGAGAGGGACCTATGGGCATATTATCCGTATGTCCTTCAACAATGATATCATGGTCTTCATACTCATTCAGGACTTCGGCTATCTGCTCAAGGACCTTCACACCTTCTTCTTTGATTTCTGCGCTTCCTGAGTCAAACATAATTTTTTCAAGAAGGGTGACATAGATTCTGTCTCCCTTTCTTGATAAAGTAATGTCTCCGGAAGAAACCCTCGCTTCAAGTTCGCCCATAAGTTTGTTGTATGCATCCTTCATCCTTTCAATCTCTTTTGCATTTGCTTCCTGGAGAGCCTCAAGTTCTTTCCTTTTAGTTTCAGAGATGCTGAGCATTTCTTTACAAGCCCTTTCCTTTTCAACTTGTGGTTTATAAATTTTCTCGTAAAATAAAACCCCTCCTGCTATTATGAGAATGTCAAATACTAATAAAACCCAGAGCCACCCTTTTGAATTTCCATTTCTCTTCTCCATAGGCTACCTCCTGACAAATTTCTTAGATTATACAAAAAATAAAATGTGTAAGAAATTATTTCCCTTTCTCAGAGATAATTTGTCCCTCCTTTAACTACCCCCACACCTCCTCCCTCTCCCATCCTTTAGCTTTTTAGAATCTTGTTGAGTTTCATAGCCAGACCCATGTCCCCTTTTATTTTCAGTTTTCCCTGCATGAAAGCCATCTGGGAATTCAGTTTTCCCTCTACTACTGCCATGAAATCTGCTGCAGTCATACTGATTGTGCATTGAGCATCCGGGGATGGTCCTGTTTTTACACAGGGTGGATCTGATTTCAGGTCCACAACCCATGTTCCTCCCCCTTCTCCTGAGAGTTCAAACTGATAAACCGCATTTATTTGTTTTGCTTCCTGAGGATTTGCCTTCAGCCTTTCTGCTACAGTTTTTTCAAAGAATTCTTTTGGTGTTCCCATGGTTCACCTCCTATATTTTTGACTGAATAATCATTCATTGATTTTTATTTTGCATAAAAAATAAATGATGTCAAGCAAAATAGGATTTTTTACCTCGCAGTTAAAAAGAACCAGTTTATTGATATTTAAATTTTTTTCATTTAAAATGGTATTCAGATTTATAAATGAAGAAAAGAGATCTGAAAGAGGAACTTTTTTATAAAAAAGTTGAAATAGAAAAGCTGGAAGGAAGGATGAAGGAGTTAGAGAATTCTTTAAAATTTTACACAAATATCGTAAGTGCACTTTCCCATTCAAGAGATTTAAAATCTGACCTTGAGGTTTTGCTTTCTGACATAAAAGAGAATTATAGATTGGATGAAATAGCAGTTCTTCTTTATAATGAAGAAACAGGGCTTCTTGATGTTTATGCTGCCAGTGGTTTGAGTGATGTAAAAAGAGAAAAAACTTTTCTCCCTGGTGAGGGGATATCCGGAGAAGCATTCAGAGAAGGGAAAATAATAGAGGTTGAAAGGGCTGGAAGGGATCCAAGGTTTAAACACTGGGGAATTCCTTCGCCTGTTTACCTTTCAAAGTCCTTTATTTCTATCCCAATAATAATTGATAGTTTGAAAATTGGCGTTCTATCTGTGACTGCAGATGCCATAACTCCCTCTTTAAAAAATGTTCTTTTTACCCTCATAAATTCACTTATTCCAATCCTGAACCTGAAGATGGAAAAGGAGAGGCAGGAACAGATATTCTTTGAAACCCTAATTGGAATACTTGACCTTATTGAAAGCATGAGCCCATTCTTTAAGGGACATTCTCAAAGGGTTGCAAGGTATGCAAAATTCCTTGGTGAAAAGGCGAAACTTCCAAAAAATGAGATGGATGTCCTTTCTAAGGGTTCTCTCCTTCACGATATAGGAAAGATAGGACTTATTGAGATCACAATCAAAAAAGGCAAACTGACACCAAAAGAGATGGAAAAGATGAAGGAACATCCTCTCATAGGAGAAAAATTTATGAGAAGGTTTGAATTTTTGAAGGATACAATTCCTATAATAAAATATCACCACGAAAGAATAGATGGAAAAGGATATCCTGGAGAGTTAAGCAGTAATGAAATTCCCCTCCTCGTGCGGATAGTTTCCATAAGTGATGTTTATGATGCCATAACATCGTCCAGACCCTACAGAAGAGAAAGACCATTTAAGTATGCAATAGAAGAGATGAAAAAAGTAAAGGGCAGTCAGCTTGATGCGGAGCTTGTTGATATGTTCATAAGTGACTTGAAAGAATTGAAGGAATTGACATATTCTTTAAAAAGTATTTTTTAGGAGGAAAAAGATGGAAAACTACAGAGAAAAAAGTTTCTGGCTTTCCACAGCAGGGGATTATAAAGAAAACCCAACTCTTAAAGGGGATATAAAAGTGGATATTGCAATTGTAGGAGGAGGATTTACAGGTCTTTCAACCGCCTATTTCTTAAAGAAAGAAAGCCCCTCTTTGAAGGTTGCCCTTCTTGAAAGCGAAGTCATAGGGTTTGGAGCAAGTGGAAGGAATGCAGGTTTTTCCATGACCCTTTTCGGTTTCACCTTTTCTCTCACTGCGAGGGTCTTTGGAAAGGAAAAAGCTGTTGAAGCCCATCATTACATGGAAAAGGCTGTTGACCTCGTCCAGCAGATTGTTCAGGAGGAAAAAATTGATTGTGAGTATGAGCACCCTGGATTTTTAAGGGTTGCTACCTCAAGGAGATACGAAAAAAGGATAAGACATGAGGTTGAAATGGTTCAGGCTCTCGGCATAAAGGGAATAGAATGGATGGATAAGGAAAGGCTGAGTGAGGAGGTTCGTTCACCCCTTTATCTCGGAGCCTGGTGGGAGAGGAGATGTGGACTTTTAAATCCTGCCAAGATGGCATGGGGAATGAAGGATGTTATTTTGAGAAAAGGGGTGGAAATTTATGAAAGAACTCCGGTTATTGAGATAAAGAGAAATGGAAAGATAGTTTTAAAAACCCCTGAGGGGAGTGTATCCGCAGATAAAATAGTCCTGGCTACCAATGCCTACTCCCATTTAATTCCAGGTTTGAAAAGAAAACAGATTCCTGTTTTTACCCACATAGTCCTCACAGAACCACTTAAAGATAAACACTTTGAGGAGATTGGGTGGAAGAACAGACAGGGTATTGAGGATGCGAGGAATTTTGTCCATTACTACAGACTTACAAAGGAAAATAGACTGCTGATGGGGGGGAGGTCTATAAGCATTGCCTTTGGAAAAAATATGGACAAGGACCTGAACGAGAAAATTTTTATAAAACTTGAGGAGGATATAAAGACCACTTTTCCGGTTCTAAAAGACATAAATATAACTCACAGATGGGGGGGACCTGTTTCCGTCTCCCTTGACCTCATCCCTGCAATTGGATTTTTAGGGGATAAAAGGATTATTTTCAGTTTAGGATGTGTTGGACACGGAGTTTCTCTCACCCACATGAACGGCTGGACTATAGCAGACCTTCTCCTTGATAAAAAGACAGAGAGAACAGAGGTATTTTTTGTCAACAGAAAAATTCTTCCAATGCCTCCTGAGCCATTAAGGTTTGCTGTAGCAAAGGCTATAAAGGCTGCGTTTGACATTCAGGATATGATTTACGACAGACTCTAAGGTTTCACAAATTTCATATATAAAATCGTCTTTCCCATCCTCCAGTATTTTTCTTCGTATTTCGTCTTCCTTTTGTTGAGCACAAAAGTAAGCACAGGGTAATTTCCAAAGCCGAAGCGGAAAAGTGCAGAACTTTCAAAATTCCTCCAGATTTCCCCTCCATAGTGAAGATGGTCAGTGGCAATCTCAATGGCTCCTCCGCTTTTCAATTTTTTTGACAGAAGGCTTATGAAGTCTGCGGTAAAAAGCCTTCTTTTTCTATGTCTCCTCTTCCACCAGGGGTCTGGAAAGTTGAAGAAAATGGCAGAGATTGAATTGTCGGGAAAGGATGATAAGGCAATTTTTGCATCGGAGTGGATTATCCTTATGTTCTTTATCCCCTCCTTTTCTATCTTCTTTTTCAGTTTTTCTATAGATTTTTTTGATATCTCAATGCCAACTACTTCTGCTTCAGGAAATTTCTTTGAAAGGTAAATTGTGAAATCGCCGTTACCAAAACCCACTTCAACATAGATTTTCTTCTCACCTTCTATTGACGAAACTTTTTCCAGCATGGGTGGAGAGAATCATTATTGTTTCCTGGGGATTTACAATGGTTGAGGTTGGGAGGACACTTGCATCAACCACAAATAAACCTTTTATTGTGTGAGATTCAAGAAATTGATTGACAAAAGATTGCCCTTTATCCCTTCCCATCCTTGCTGTTCCCATAGGATGGATACTTCCACAAATCATATCCTCTTTTTTCATTTTTTCCATTCCCTCTTTAAATTCCTTCAAACTACTCGCAATAAAACCTCTCTGAGAAAGGGGAAATACATATTTTGCACCTCCTGCGAAAAATATCTCCGCAAGGGCATTCATCCCCTTCTTCAATTTTATGAAGTCAATATCATGAAGTTTATATCTTATCACAGGAACTCCTCTGATACTCAAAACCTCTCCACAGGATGTATCGCTCACGAGAACCCCAGCATCAATAAATCCTCTGTATTTCGCCATGAGTTCTTTATGAAACATTCCAAATCCAGGAATAAGGTTTGCCCCAAGAGGTGGAGGAATTGCTCCGAGAAGAAGAATCATATCTTCCTTAAGGAACTCATCACAGTAATAACTCTGCGGAACTCCCCTCCAGCAGTTTATTTCTTCATCAAATATCGCTCCCACTACACCTCCTGGATGAAGACGGAAGTTTTTCCCAATTACTCCAGGAGATGAACCAATACTCCTCTTCAGCAAAATAGGTGTATGAACTGCACCGCATCCAGCAGCAACTGTTGACGAACGAATTTCCAGCTTCCATTTTTCTCCATTTTCATCAATCCATATTCCTTCAACACCCTCAACCCTTCCATTTTTTATGAGTATTTTTTCAGCCTTTGCCCTTATAAAGAGTTTTGCTCCCTTCTTCACTGCTGATGGAAGATAGCTCAGGTGAGTAGCCTTTTTTGCATCCACAGGACATCCTGCTACACAGGCTCCGCATCCAAGACACCCATCAGCATTTCTCTTCACCACACCACCGCTCCACCCGAGGTTCTTTATCCCCCTCGCAAAAACCTTTCCTCCCATCCCCATTGCTCTTTCATCAACCTCTTTTACAGGAAGAAATGCCTCAACTTCTTCTGCAATTCTGCCAATATAATCGTCAGTAAATACTTCAAGACCGTGTTCCTCCCTCCATTTTTTCAAGATATGAGAAGGGGGTCTGAAGCATGTGCCAGCGTTTATAGCAGTAGAACCACCTGTGCAGAATCCATATCCTATCACCATCGGAGGAGTCCCGATAACCACAGAGGCCCTGAATGCCCTTGTTGAGGAAAAAACCCTGAGAGCTCCATCAAAGAGATTTTCTCCCTTTTCAACCTTGAGAAATTCTCTTCCCCTTTCCAGAATTATTACCTTTGCTCCGCCTTCAACAAGTTCCTTTGCAAAAGGTGCTCCACCTGCCCCTGTTCCTATTACAACCGCATCACATTTTTCATAAATTTTTTTCATCCGCTTCACACTCATACTTATATCCTATTGAATCACAAACCTCTTTTAAACTGTAAAAGGTTAAAAACACCAGGGCTCTTACAACTACATACAATCCCCTCAACATGAAAAATCTGCTTTCACGGAGCCTATCAAGGAATTTCTGCTTTTCTTCCTGCGAAAGGGAGACAAATCTCCCGGGTTTATAGAAAAGGAGGATGGGAAGAAAATTAAACAGGTGCAGAAAAATCTTCGTGAAAAAAGGCTTCCTCCCAAAGGATGATACAAAAAACTCAAATCGCCCTGTTATGTCAGCAGTTCCTCCCCCAATTTCAAATGGTCCTCCAGAAGGGACAAACGCTTCCCCCAAACTCTGAAAAATTTCCCTGTATCCCATTACAGTTTTTCTTCAAGAAGTTCAATTATAGTATGATAAATAAATTCATGAACCTCCTGAATCCTGGATGTTTCAGAGGAAGGGACGGTAATAAGAATTTCACAAAAATTCAGGAGTTCTGTATATTCACCGCAGAAAGCAATTGTGCGAAGTTTTAACTTCTCAGCCTTTCTCAATCCCTCAATCACATTTATTGATTTTCCGCTTGTTGTGAATCCTATAGCCACATCCCCTTTCTCTCCATAAGCCTCAATCTGCCTTGCAAATGTCCACTGGAATCCGAAATCGTTCCCGATTGCAGTCAGTATTGATGGATTTGAAGAAAGGGCAATTGCGGGATATCCTCTTCTTGAACTTTTAAACCTCCCTACAATCTCTGCTGAAAAGTGCATAGCATCTGCAGCACTCCCTCCGTTTCCAAAGCACAGAATTTTCCTTCCCTTTTTTAATGCCTTTTCTATAACTTCTACTGCCTTTATTATGTTTTCTTCATTTTCATTTATTGCCTGTTCAAGCAATGATAAAAAGGAATTTTTTATATCTTTTATTTTCGTTGAATTTCTCACTCCATATCAAATTCTTGAAAACCCATCCAGAATCCATAACCTCTAATGTTATCTATTTCTGTTTGAATTAGCGTATAATGTGCCTCTTCCATTTGTGCAAGTCTCATTAACAGGTCTTTCGCAGCAGGGTCGTTAATTTTCCTGGCATTTTCTTTATAATAATCCATTGATTTTTTCTCCTGTTCAATCGCAATTTCAAGAGCCTCTACTTCAGCAAGAACATAATTCCCCTTTTGTTCCTTTATTCTTTTCGGGAGTTTCGGTTTTATTTTTTCTACCACGCTTTCTTTTACTTTCACTTTTTTCCACTTTTTACCATTTTGAATTTCGTCCAATTGTAAGGATAATAAATTGTGATGGTCTATTTCATCGAGAGCGAGTCTTATAAGTATATTTTTTCCTGATATATCCTTTACCTTTCTCGCTGTTTCCAGATAAAATCTGGCACCGTTCAATTCAAATTCCATCGCTGTTTTCAGGATTTCAATCTCCATCTCTACCTCCTAATTTTTTTGAATTATATTAAGATGTGGACTTTTAGTCAATAAAATGGTAAAATTTAAACCTATGTCAGTGGTATTATACATTAAACATTCCAAACTCGGAAAGGGATTGACAGATGAGGAGTTGAAAAAAATCTCCGAAATAATCCTTCAGAAGAAATTTAAAAAAGGGGAGATAATTTTTAAGGAAAAAGATAAATCCGATTCGCTCATAATCATAAAAAAAGGCAGGGTTGTTTTGAAGGCTGAGACATCAAACGGAACAGTGGAGTTTGGAGTTATGAGAGAAGGAGATTATTTCGGAGAACTTTCTCTCGCAGGCACTTCATCAAGGCTTCTTACTGCAGAAGTGTTGGAAGATTGCGAAGTCTTTTTCCTTCCCGTTGAACAATTTGAAGAGTTTGCAAAAAATAACCCTTTTACTGCCTGTAAAATTCTGAGCAATCTGCTCTCCATTTTTTCTGAAAAGCTCCGAGAGGTATCAAAGGCATTTCTCCAGGAAATTGAGTTCTAAAGAATTTGCCATGCATCTGGGGTTGAATTAAAGTCCGAATATATATAAAGAGGAAAGAATTCTTTAGTGATTTTTAATCTCTTCAGCCTTAAGTTTATCGCCTTCAGCCTAAAATGGAACGGTGCGACTACTTCTCCACCTTTTTCTCATATATCCTGTATACCTTATAAACGCTTCCTCCAGCAAGTTCAATAGCCCTTATCATTCTGTGGTTATTCTCAAGTATCCACGACATTTCAGCCCATTTATAACCCTTTTCAATGAGGTTTTTCCAGGTTTCAAAATACAGAAGGGCACCAAATCCCTTATCATGAAATTCCTTTTTTATGCCGAGTGCAAAAATTCTCGCATTTTTGATCTTCCTTTTGTTAATAAGAAACTTTATCAATCCGAATGGGAAGAGTTTCCCGTCCATTTCTTTTAAAGGAACATAATAATCGGGCAGTGTAATAGAAAATCCAACTGGTTTATCTTCTTTCATAACGAAAAAAGAAAGGTCTTCGTCAAGAAAAAGTTTTAATCCCCTTGCCACAAATAAAAACTCCTCTCTGTCCATAGGGACAAATCCCCAGTTTTCACTCCAGGCATCGTTGTATATCTCCATGGCGAGGTCAACAAGTATTGAAAAATCCCTTTTTCTCATCTTTCTCGTTTCCGCCTTTGTTTCCCTTTTTATGTTTTCGCATACCTGAACGAGTGCCTCAGGAACAGGTTTTGCATCAATTCTGAAAGCGAGGAGGTCTTTCGCCTTGGTGTATCCCTCTGATGTTATAAGGTCTAAATAATAAGGAGGATTATAGGTCATGAGGACAACAGGTGGGGAGTCAAATCCCTGGACGAGAAGCCCGCACTCATGATTTGTTGAGAAGTTAAAAGGCCCCCTTATAACCTCCATCCCCTTACCTCCTGCAAAGGCATATACCCTTTGAAAGAGTTCGTGCGCTACATCTTTATCGTTTATGCATTCAAAAAATCCGAAATGACATGCCTTTTCATTGTGATACTCATTGAACTTCTTATCCATGAATGGAATTATTACTCCAAGAGGTTCGCCGTTTTCTTCAGCCACTATAAACTCATATTCTGCATGTTTAAAAAATGGGTTCCTCTTTGGGTCAAGAAATTCCTTTCTTTCAATTTTTAGAGGATGGACGAAGTTCTTATCACCTCTGTAAATCCTTTTCAATAATTTGAAAAAAGCCTTTGTCCACTTTTTGTGATCTACCTCTTTTACCTTCATTTTTTCACCTCCTTTTTATTACTCCTCTTTTAACCCCTTCTATCAGACCTCTGAATTTTTCAAGAAAAACTTTATCAGAAAACTTCTCGGAATGTTTCCTTATGGCAACGGGGTCAAATTCATTTATATTTTTTTCAAAGGTTTCAACAGCCTGAATGAGAGAATCGTGAGTTTGTTCTACAAAAAACACCCCTGTTGGCTTTTCACCTTTTGAACCCAATGGAATAACAGTATCAAGGGAGCCTCCTTTCCCGTATGCAATGACAGGCTTTCCGCACGCCATTGCCTCAACAGGCGCTATTCCAAAATCCTCAATGCCCGGGAGTATAAATGCCCTACATTCCTGAAGAAGGGATTTAAGTTTCTCAAAACCCACCCATCCAAGATAATTTATGTCTTTCTTATCCGCACAGAGCCTTCTTATTTTCTTCGCCTCCTGACCGCTTCCTGCTATAAGGAGCCTTTTTTTCATAATGGAAAATGCTTCTATGGCAAGGTCAATTCTTTTATATGGTGCCATGGCACTGACTATCAGATAGAAATCACCGGAATTCTTTTGAACCTCAAATTTATCTGTGAGAACAGGGGGGTGTATGATTATAGATTCCCTTCCGTAGAACTTTTTAATTCTTTCCGCAACATAACTGGAAATAGCAACAAAGAGGTCAACCCTTGAGGAGGAAGAAAAGTCCCATTCCCTCAATCTCTTTGCAAAAAAATTTATGATGGATTTTTTTGCCCTTCCTGAATCTCCAAAATAGTCTTCAAACAAATCCCATATATATCTCATGGGCGAGAAAACAAAGGAAATATGGAAAGAATTGGGGTCTGGAATCACTCCCTTTGCAACACAATGGCTTGAACTGATGATTAACTCGTATCCTCTTATATGGAAGCTCTCAATGGCGTATGGGAATAAGGGTAGCATAAATCTGTAGAATTTCTTTCTGAAAGGAAAATTTTGAAGGAATGTGGTAAATACGGGATGCCTTTCAATCCCTTCCGAAACACTCCCCTTATCGTGAAAAAGGGTAAATACAGGTGCATCCGGAAAATCTTTCAGCATGGTTTCAAGAACTATTTCTCCTCCCCTCATTCCATTAAGCCAGTCATGGACAAAAGCAACTTTCATATTCTCATTTTATCTCTTCACACCCAATTATGTCAAAGGCTATTTCCTGAAAAAGACAAGGTTTAACATCTTACCCCTTGAACCCCTTCTATACGAATGGAAACTTTTGTTGCAGATAGTGCAAATATCAATAACCTCAATTTTACTCACTCCTTCCTTTTCTAACTGACTTTTTGCTATCATCTTTAGGTCAAGATAAAATTTTCCGTTTCTTTTTTCAAAGAACATTCCATATCCTTTATCGGCAAAAACAGATAATACATCCTCCTTAACCTCATAACAGCACACTCCTGCTGAAGGTCCTATTGAAGCAGAGAGCTCATCGGGATGAACCTTATAATTTTCGCATGCGAGCCTTATTGCCTTCCTTACTATCTCTTCCTTAAGTCCTCTCCATCCTCCATGAATTGCCCCAACTGCTTTATTTCCTGCCCGAATCAAAACCGGAATGCAATCAGCAGTCAAAACTCCAGCACATTTACTGGAAGTAAAAATCCCATCAGAGGGGCTCAATGATTCTTCTTCAAAAATTATTCGTGATGTATGTTCCTGAAATGGAAGTAAAACCGATTTCCTGCTTATGTTAAAATGTCTCTCAAGATAGTCCCATCCATTTGCTCTCTTTTCAAAGTCAAAATCCAAATCCATTCCCATAAAGAAAAATCCCCTTGCCGGGAACAAAAAAGAGGTCTCAAGGAATTTCAATTTCTTCACCGAAAAGATGACGAAAGGCTTTCATAAATGAAGGAGGAGGAGCGGTTTTAAAAGTCATTTCCTCTCCTGTGGAAGGATGGGTGAAGGAAAGGGAATGGGAATGAAGGAGTATCCCGTTATATCCATTCATGATTTCTGCGAGACCCGCGTCAATTTTCAAAATTTTAGCACCGCCATAGAGGTTATCTCCTATTACTGGCATTTTTTCGCTTGAAAGATGAACCCTTATCTGATGGGTCCTTCCTGTAAGCGGATTAACAAGGAGAAAAAGGTATCTTTCTTTTCTTTTAAGGATTTTCCATCTCGTTATAGATTCTCTTCCTTCATTTTCGGTCACGCACATCTTTATTCGGTTTGTCGGATGCCTTGTTATGTTTTTGCTTATCACCCCTTCAGAAGGTAAGTTATCGGTTTGACCGATGGCACAGGCAATGTATGTTTTCTTTACAAGTTTGTTTTTGAATTGTTCCGCAAGAAGATTCCTTGCCCTGTAATTCCTTGCCACAACCATTACACCAGATACCTCTTTATCAAGCCTGTGAACTATTCCCGGTCTCACCTTATCCATCTTTAAAATCTCCCTGTATCTATAAGCGAGAGCATTAGCGAGAGTATCCTTCCGGTGCCCAATTGCTGGATGGACAGTCATTCCTGCTGGTTTATTTACTACTACAATGTCCTCGTCTTCGTAAATTATAGGAACCTCAATGTCTTGGGGCTCAACTTTCAATTCTTCCCTTATTTCATCGTTGATCTCTATCTCCACATTATCACCGTTTTTAAGAAATATGCCAGCCTTTTCTGCTATTTTTGAGTTTAGAAGCACAAATCCTGCGTCAATCAAAAGTTTGATCTGACTCCTTGTCAAATCCGGATTTTTGTCTCTTAAAAATATGTCAAGCCTTTCTTTCTCTCCTTCAAAAAGGAATTTCCTCTTCTCCTTCATAGCGTGTTTTTTTATTTTTACTTTCAGCGACCTCTAAAATTTTGGATAATGCAATTCTTGCGGCTTCTACTCCTTTCGTATAGCAGTATTCAAACTTTGATACATCTCCCGGATGGACATTTCCCACTTCAGGTCTTATCACAATATCCGCATACTTCAATTGCATATTTTTCAAATGCTCACGGGTTATAAAATTTGCTCTCATAATTATATTTATTCCCGTTGAAAATTCCGTTTCTTCTTTTATTTCTGGAGATATATCAACGCCTATTATCATATCAAGTTTCTCTTTTAGAAGAGGGATAACGGGCACGGGATAAAGCCAGCCTCCATCCACTAACACCATCCCGTCCATTTCAACGGGTGGAAAGATTCCTGGTATAGCAGAACTTGCCATCACAGCCTTCTTTAAAGAACCGCTTTTTATATAAACTCCCTTTCCACTTTTCACATCTACAGCAGTTGTTATAAATGGGATTGTAAGGTTCTCTATTTCTTTATCTTCTATTAACTCCTCCATCATGATTTCGTATTCTTCGGGCTTCATGACAGCACCTCTTGTAATGGCGGTCCCGTAGAAAAAACCTTTGAAGAGAGTATCTTTTATCTTTTTTGTTAAAGGAACGGATTCGTCAGTTTTCAGGAAAAAACTGAACTTTTCTTTTTCGTTAGATAGTTTGTAAATGGTCAGGCTCAATTTTTTAAACATATCTTTAGCAGATGGATTGCTTGCATAATTTCCGCCGACTATGGCGCCTGCGCTTGTCCCTGCAATTTTTGCTATATTAATTCCCTCTTCTTCAAATACGCTCAGAATTCCTAAATGTGCTGCTCCCCTTATTGCTCCCCCTCCCAGTGCAAGCCCAATTTTAAAATTTTTTAAAATTTTCTCAGGACTTCTTTTTTTCATTTATTCGTTTTAGATATTCCTCTATGACTAATTCTTCAGGGAGTGAAAGAGCCCTTGCGTATTCCTTCAAAATTCCTTTAAGGTAAGGAGGTGGGGGTAACAAATTTGTATTTTCTTCTTCAATAGCATTTATAATTTTCAGAGTTATACACGCTCTTAATGAGAGCTCTTTCTGACTCATTTTCCTTTTTTCTCTTACTTCTCTTAAAAATTTACCCGAAATTTCTTTACCATTAATCTCATTAATCTCTTCTTTCTTTTCCTCAATTTTTACAAAGGCTTCCTTTTTCCATACGAGATATGCATCGTAAAAGAAACGGGATTTCTCATCTATGAGAATTTCGTAGGCTTCACTGAGCATTTTTAGAATTCTTTCTTTTTCTTCGTTATCCATAATTGGACCAAATTCACTTTCTCCATCAATCATATTGAGATAAGACTTGAAAGCGGATTCTATCTCTTCTTTTGTGGCTCCCGGCTCAAGGTTCAAAATGTTGTAATAATTTTTAAAGAACCAATTTTTCATCAAAGGAGTTTAACTCTTGAAATAATCCGTGAAAAGCCCTGAACAAAATGGAAGGATGTATTTTTTTAGGTAGCGGTTCCCCGCCATTGAAAAGCGGTTTTAAACCCTCAATAAAATTTATGAAGCCGACGCACCTGGTTTCTACCCCGAGGTTAACCTTTGATTGCCTCATAATTATCTCACCCGCCATCAAATCACCTTCATTCCTCAAAAAGTTCACAAAAACATCCCACCTTGTTTCGGATATCTCCTCGGCCATTCTTGCGCATTCATCTCCGCCGGAGGAAAGAACAAATTTTATTATGTCTGCTGGATATTTAAAACTGGTTATACTTATTTCCTCTTCAGGAATTAATTTCTTATACTTCCTCCACAGCCTTTCAACCTTTCTGTAGAATGCACATTTCAAGAACCTGAGTGCATTTTCAACCGATGCTGCGTCAGGTGTTACAACTACTATTCCTCTATCTGCTGACGCGAAAATGTCAAGTGTGAAAAGGTGAGTGCCAGCCCCGAGGTCTATTATTACAATGTCCGCAGGAAGGGTTTGCACCTGTTTTAGAAATTTTTCTCGCAACCCCGTCTGAACGCTCATGCTTTTGTATAGTTTTCTTATACCAGGAATATAGTATAAATTAGGAACGCTTGTTTCTTTGATAAATTTATCAATTGATTTTTCACTACCACAAAAAAACTCATCAAGAGAAACCTCTGCAGGTTTCATCCCAAGAAAAGTATGCAGATTGCCACCGCCAAGGTCCATATCAAGAAGAAGAGTTTTCAACCCTTTTTCAGCGATATATACCCCCAATGAGACTGCTACAAATGTCTTTCCCACCCCACCTTTTCCACCTCCTATTGCCAGACTAAGTGGCTTTTCCATTTTATTATTCATTATCAAGCTCTGTATTCCAGTAGGCAGCGTCAACGAGGTTGAAGAAGGGTTTCCACTCTTCATACTTTAACTCTTCTGCTTTCAGCATAAAGATAGGTGACCATCTCGGCTTTTGAGGTTTCCTTATTAATCGCATTCCCGCCTCTTCAGGAAGCCTACCACCCTTTTTCCTGTTACACTCAATGCAACTCAGCACCACATTTGTCCATGTAGTTTTTCCCCCCCTTGACTTCGGAATTACATGGTCTATATTGAGTTCGCTTTTTGATAAAACTTTTCCGCAATACTGACAGGTATTTTTATCCCTGAGATAAATGTTATAACGTGAAAATCTCACATGTCTTCTGGGCAATCTGTCATAAGTTATAAGAACAATAACCCTTGGAACTTTTATTATCCTGTCAACCGTTTTTATTCCCTCTTCACCCACTTCTACTGACAATTCCGACCAGCTTTTAAAATCAAAAATTCTGAAGTTTTTATCCATGGCTCTTGCTATACCGGAATAAAGAAGGCACAACGCCCTTTTTACAGTTGTGATATGAACGGGGACAAAAAGTTTGTTTAACACCAGAACATTGGAATTCAGTATCATGTTTTTAATTTACCAATTTTTTTTAAAAAAATCAACAGAACATATTTATCCCGGAAGATGCCCTTCAAAAATGAGAGATAGTTAGCCAATTAAAAAGTTATTTCCTTTTATTGAAGAAAAATTTAACATCTTATAAATTTCAAAATAATGCAAGATAATGCTTTCGACATAATAAAAAGGGGATGTGTGGAAATCATTGAGGAGGAAGAACTAAGAGAAAGGCTCAAGAAAGGCGGACAGAAGGGAAAAGAGTTGAGGGTCAAGTGTGGCTTTGACCCCTCTGCTCCCGATATTCACCTCGGTCATTATGTCCTTTTAAAAAAACTGAGGGATTTTCAGGAACTGGGACATAAAGTTTTACTGCTCATAGGAGATTTTACAGGTATGATAGGGGACCCATCAGGTAGAGCTTCAACAAGGAAGGCGTTGACAAAAGAAGAGGTAAAAGAGAACGCAAAGACATACGAGAGGCAGGTATTTAAGGTATTGAGAAGGGATAGGACGGAGATAGTTTTCAACAGCGAGTGGCTCGGAAAGTTGAGCCCCTACGATATTGTTAATCTCTGCGGAAAATGGACAGTGGCAAGGATGCTTGAGAGGGAAGATTTCAAAATGAGGTATCAATCCCAGAAGCCGATAAGTATCCATGAATTTCTTTATCCACTATTTCAGGCTTATGATTCGGTTGCTTTAAATGCAGATGTTGAGGTGGGAGGTGCTGACCAGAAGTTCAACTTCATGATTACAAGAGAGATCCAGAAGGAATTCGGGCAGCCCCCTGAAGTTGTGTTAACATTGCCTCTCCTTGAGGGGCTTGATGGAAAAAGAAAGATGAGCAAGTCATATGGGAACTATATAGGAATAGAAGAACCCCCTGATGAAGTCTTCGGAAAAATCATGTCAATTCCAGATTCCTTGATTACAAGATATATGTTCCTACTGACATCATTTCCCGAAGATAAAATTAAAAATATTGAAAGAGAGATGGCTGAGGGGTCACTCAATCCAAGGGATGCGAAAATGGAACTGGCTTTTGAAGTAACTTCTATTCTTCATGGAGAAGAATCTGCGCGAAAGGCTCGTGAAAGATTTGAAAAGGTTTTCTCATTGAGAGAAATGCCTGAAGAGATGGAAGAGTTCTGTGTCTCTTTGGAAAAAGAGTTGTGGCTTCCTAAGGTTCTTAAGGAATTAAAAGTTCTTCCAAGCACATCAGAGGGGATAAGAATTGCTAATCAGGGGGGAATTGATGTAAACGGAGTAAAAGTCAATTCTGATTACCGTATAAAGGAAAAAGGACTTTACATTGTAAAGATAGGAAAAAGGAAATTCATAAGGCTTAAGGTAATTTAAACAGAGAAGGGAAGGGTTGGGAAGAAATTAAAATTATCTGTCCTTCTTCCTCGGTAGAGGGATTTTCTCCTTCAAAATTTTTTCGTTTCTTTTTTCTATTTACTTTTAAGGATTAGGTCTGAAAGAAGTTTTATGTCATCGGGCTGGGGTTGAACCTTTTCCTCTTTTTTCTGCTTTTTCGCATCTTCAGAAACTGGAATTCCCAGAAATCCTGGTTCAGCCTTATATACCACATCAGAAACAAGTATGTTGTCTTGGTAGATCTCTGCATTCATCTGTAAAAGTTCTGATTTCGTTTTTACCTTCCCGAGAAGTTTGAGGGAGTCATTACCCCCTTCAACCTCAACAAATCTATAAGCCCTTTCAACCTCATATTTTTTTATTCCATCCTTTCCAGATACTTTTAAAATATCACCTTCTAACTCAAGTGCCCCTGTCTCCGCAAGTTTTTCTATGGTCTTTTCCGGGAAGAATACCTTGTTGGAAATCCCTTTTGCACCTTCAATTTTCGCTCCCGATAGTTTTGCTCCAATAAGAAGCGCCCCTCTCAAATCCGCATGAGTGAGGTCGGCATTGCTAAGGTCTGCATTTGTAAGGTCTGCGCCTGTTAGAACTACATGCCTTAAATTTGCCCCTCTTAAGTCAGCGTTTCTTAATATGGCTTCTCTTAGGTCTGTATAACGAAAGTTGGCTCCTTTAAATTTTCCACCGCTCAGATCAGCACCCTTGAGATTTATTCCCCTCAGGTCATCATTTTCAAAGCTTTTCCCCTCCTTCACTCCATTTACCACTTCTTCCCTTGTATATTTTGCCATTTATTTTTCCCCTCTTATGAACTTTTTCAATTCGGTTCTACTTTTTTGGTCCATCTGCAAAATCTCAATTCCCATTCCCATTTTTTTCTCAGGACCCCCTATTCCCGTCCAAACAACTCTTCCCTTCGCCTCAATAAGTTCAATCACATCCGGGAGTGAAAATTTCAGATGAACATTTTTTCCCACTGGAAGGGGATTTTCGGTCGCCACAAATACTCCTTTTTCGCTGATATCACCCTCCTCTCCATAAAGGAAAGAGTCGCCGTCTTTGTCAAGGATGAGCATTATTTCAGTCTCTTCCATTTTATCCACCGCAATTTTTATACGAAATCTTGGGGCTCCTCTCCTTTCCATGGTTATTCCCCCTTTTCACCTATTATCCTCTCAATTTTTTTTATTACCTCTTCGTCTATATTTTTGAATTTTAAACCCATTCCAGGAATTAAAGTCCCCTTGCTTTCATCAGGTTTTACCCTCCATACAACTTCGCCCTCAAGAGTAATTTCTTCTTTTGATTCGGGCACTTTCAACTTCAAAGTGAGAGTTGTCCCTTCGGGAAGAGGGTCTCTCGTTGATATGAACATCCCCCCTTTACTTATATTCATTGTCCAGTCCGAAATAAGCCCTTTAACTGATGAATACCTTACCTCTAATGTCTTCAAAAATCTCTTGTGAGTTCTTTTTTCTTCCTTCTCCATCATAAACTCTTCCCAAAACCTATCTTTTTATCCTCATCTTCTTTCTTTTTTAACTCCCTTTCTATTGCCTTTTCAAGGTCTTCCATTGTAATTACCTCTTTTCCTCTTACTTCAATCATCTTTACAGCCCTTCTTGCTGCATTGAGAAGAACATTTTTTATCTGTCCACCTGTAAGTTCATATCCTGCAAGTTTTTCTATATCTAATCCCTCTATCGGTGCTTCCTCTGGAATAAGCTTCTTAAAAATTTCAACCCTTTCCCTGAACGATGGTGGGGTAAACTGAACCTTAAGAGAAATTCTTCTTTCTAAAGCCCAATCAAGAATTGGTAAGAAATTTGTTGTGAGGATGATTACACCTTTGAATTTCTCAATATACTGTAGAAGGAGATTCACTTCCCTGTTATCGTATTTCATATTTCTGAATGACCTTTCGGAAAATAGCGCGTCTGCCTCGTCAAATAGCAGAATACATTTTCTTTCTTCCGCTTCTTCAAAAACTCTTGCTATATTTTTTTCTGTCATACCTACAAGATAATCCTGCAGGTTTTCGTATCTTACAATTCCTATTTCCTTTTCCAGTTCACCAGCGATTGCAAGTGCAGTAAATGTTTTTCCCGTGCCAGGTGGTCCATAAAATAGCATGGTTGTGCCTGTGCCATAATTTATTTTTTTACCAAATCCCCATTTTTCAAAAATCAACCTCTGCCCTTTTATCTGGGCTATTACATCAGTGATACTCTCTAAAAGTTCAGGAGAAAGGACTACATCTTTAAGCTTGAGGCTGGGCTTGATGAAGGTTATCAAATAATCAGAAGAATTCTCCCCGCTGGCTTCATCCTGCCATTCCATCCACTCCTTTTCCTTTACTCCCCGCCATCCGATAAGTTCAAACATCGCCTTTTCCGTGAGATGATAATCCGCCCTCAAAGGAGAACCCATGAATTCTCTGGCTATCAAATTCTTTTTGATCAGATTTCCATTCGCAGAAAAGAATGACAACTTTTCAAGCTTTTCTGAATTGTCTTCAGCAATAAGTTCAAGAAGTTCAACCCCACTGTTTGTATTTTTTATACCACCCTCAAGGTCATTTTTCAGAAGCGCTACAAGAAGGAGTTCTTCCTCTTCCGAAAGGTGATATTTCTTTTTTACCTTTACAAGCCTCAGATTTATACCTTTCTTCTTTGCTTCTTTCTCTATATTTTCTATTTCTTTATAAGCATTTTTTATTTCCCCTTCTATTTTTGAACTGCTTTCTCTATTTCTGCTTTCCTTTGATAGATTAGCATTCTTGTTAAAACGCAATTCCCTTTTTTTATAGAGAAGGTCTATTAAGGCGAACCACTTTTTCCAGTATTCGTATTCCAGGCTTTTTCTCTTAAGACCTTTATCTTTCATCCGATTTTATTATAAGCAAAAAATTCCTAAAATCAAACCCCCATTACTTCCTTTTCCTTTTTTGAAAATGCTTCGTCAATTTCCTTTATGTATTTATCGGTCAGTTCCTGAATTTTTTGAAGCAACCTGTGCATATCGTCTTCAGAGACTTCGCCATTTTTCTGCCATTTTTTAACAGTATCGTTCGCATCCCTTCTTATATTTCTTATTGCCATACGAAATTCCTCAGTTCTCTTTTTCAATCCTTTGACTATCTCCCTTCTTCTTTCTTCAGTGAGAGGAGGAACAGGAATTTTCAAGAAATTTCCTTCAACTATTGGATTGAACCCCAATCCAGCCTCTCTTATTGCCTTATCAATGGTTTGAACCAGGGACTTGTCCCATACCTGAACGAGTATCAGGTTGCTTTCCGGCACAGTTATAGTTGATAACTGATTTAATGGCATTTTTGAACCGTATGCATCTACTTTAATGTCCTCTATTAAAGAGGCGGAAGCTCTTCCTGTCCTTATTTTCACAAACTCTTTCTTCATAGTTTCTATGGTTTTTTTCATTTTTTCTTCTGTTGTGTTCAGTATATTTTCTTTCCCGTTCATTTTTATCCTCCAACCCTTTACTTTACTATAGTTCCTATTTTCTCACCGCATATAATTTTCAATAAATTTCCCTTAACGGTTATATTGAATACGATTATTGGAATTTTATTGTCCATGCACATTGAAAAAGCTGTAGTATCCATAATTTTCAGATTTCTCTGAAGGGCTTCCATATATGTTATGGAAGAGAACATCTTTGCCGATTTCACTTTAAATGGGTCTGCCTCAAAAACTCCGTTTACCTTTGTTCCCTTTAAAATTACTTCCGCATTTATTTCAACTGCCCTTAAGGAAGATGCTGTGTCTGTACTGAAGTAAGGACTTCCAGTTCCTCCCGCAAATACTACTACCCTTCCCTTTTCCATATGCCTTATTGCTCTTCTTCTTATGAACGGTTCAGCAAGAGCTTTCATTTCTATTGCACTTAAAACCCTTGTTTGAACTCCCATATTCTCAAGCACACTCTGAAGGGCGAGGCTGTTTATTACCGTCCCCAGCATACCCATGTAGTCGCCTGTTACCCTGTCAATTTCTTTACCTTCGTGTTCAGCACCTCTGAATATGTTTCCTCCTCCAATTACTATTCCCATCTGGACACCTAACTCATGAACCTCTTTTATCTCTTCACATATTCTTCTTATTTCTTTAAAATCAATTCCAAATCCCTTCTCTCCGCCCATAACCTCACCACTTAACTTTAAAATAACCCTTTTATAAATCGGTTTACTCGGAGAGTTCAAACCTTGCAAACCTCCTCACCTTTATGTTTTCTCCTGTTTTTGCTATGACCGTGGAAATAAGGTCTTTTACTTTTATTGTTTCATTTTTAATAAATGGCTGCTCAAGAAGACATTTTTCAGAATAAAACCTTTCAAGGTATTCTTTTATTTTTTCTTCATTTTCAATCCCGGTTTCCTTTTTTATTTTTTCCTTTTCCTCTTTTAATATATCTTCTGGGACATCATCTCTTGATATAAATTTTGGAGCCATTGCCGTAATCTGAAGGAGAAGCTCCTTTACAAGACTTCTGAATTCATCTGTCCTTGCGACGAAATCGGTTTCACAATTGACTTCAATAAGTGCACCAATTCTTCCGCCGAGATGAATGTATGCATCAATTATCCCTTCCTTTGTAACCCTTTCAGCCTTTTTCTCAGCCTTTGCAAGTCCCCTTTTAAAAAGTAGTTCTTTAGCCTTTTCAAAATCTCCTTTGCTTTCTTCAAGCGCCTTTCTACACTCCATTATTCCCACGCCTGTTTCTTCTCGCAGTCTTTTTATATCATCAACCTTCATTTCTTGACACCTCCATTAAACTTTCCTCATATATCTTTCTCCCCTGAATGCAGGCATCTGCTATTTTTGAGGTAAAGAGTTTGCATGCCTTTATTGCGTCATCGTTTCCAGGGATTATGTAGTCAACCAGAGCGGGGGAACTATTTGTATCAACAACCGCCACAACAGGAATACCCATCTTTTTAGCCTCCTTCACAGCAATTTCTTCTTTTTTAACATCAATAACAAAAAGCACATCAGGTGGTTTTTTCATACCCTTTAATCCACCAAGATATTTTCTCAATCTCATAAGTTTTCTCCTTAACCTCGTAGCTTCCTTCTTTGGAAGTTTTTCAAAATAACCCTCTGCTTCTTTCTGCTCCAGTTCCTCCAGTTTTTCAATGCTCTTTTTGATTGTGTTAAAATTGGTAAGCGTTCCCCCGAGCCATCTTGTATTCACATAGAACATACCACATCTTTCCGCATCTTCTTTTACTGCTGTCTGGGCTTGTTTTTTCGTCCCGACAAATAGAACCTTACCCCCTTTTGACACAACTTCTACAATAAACATGTAAGCCCGGTCAAATAGAGGAACAGTTTTCTCAAGGTCAATAATGTGGACACCCTCTCTTTTGTCAAATATATAAGGTTTCATCTTCGGGTGCCATTTAGATGTTTGATGCCCAAAGTGAACTCCGGCCTCTAACAGCTCTTTAATGGTCACATAAGCCAACTTTTACCTCCTTAATTTTTTGATGAATATACAAAATTAAAAAACAATCTTCAAGGGTTTTTAAAATTCCCATTTTTTCTTCCACTCTACAGGATGGAAAAATATAAATCCGCTTCCTCTTTTTGAACTTTTTTCCACATATATAAGGCTTATAAGGTATGAAAGGGTTAAAAGTTTTGCTTCATTCTTCATTGAACTCACAATTATCCGTATCCCTCCTTTTTTGAGCTCTATTTCTGATGGGTAGAATTTCTCTGTCGCTTCCCCCTTAGAAAACTTCGTTATTTTAAAATCGCTTTCCATCTCTTCTTTTTCGGGGCATATTAAAATTTTTGCGGAATTTTTCTTCAGGTCAAACTGGATAAATCCACACTGGTCTTCTACACAGAATACCGCGTGGTCGTTGAGCTTGAGTCTGTTTCTACCCCACAGATTCCAGAAAAAGGAAAATCCCTTCAGTATGAGTTCATTCCCGTGTGCCTTTAATTTCCCCTCTGATTGGAAATATGGAATAAAAAGAGTATCTTCAGCATTTGAAGATTGAAATCTAAATTCACATTTATATTGTAAAGGGCGGTTCATCATCAAGAAAAGTGAATAATTTTTTGTCTCCAGTGTTACAGATATATGCTCATTTTCCATCTTTATTGTTCCTTTATCTCCAAAAATATACGCTGTATTTCCAGCAGGATATCCCCCACTCCATATCGGGTGGACCTCATAATCAGGTTTACCG
>Ga0207433_10001538_pt1 | contig 49403 bp, 49 predicted proteins | sample YelNatPaOPGAMG01_FD_187559 | JGI IMG/M metagenome (GOLD analysis project Ga0207433, IMG submission 187559) | Hot spring thermophilic microbial communities from Obsidian Pool, Yellowstone National Park, USA - OP-RAMG-01 (SPAdes) (version 3) | ecosystem: Environmental > Aquatic > Thermal springs...
AGATCACCTGAGACCATCCCAATAAGTATAAACCTAGAGTCTGGGAGAATCCGAGGTGGGGCAGTTGAAAAAAACCTCAAAGCACTGTCCCACCTCGCCGAAAGGGGATATCCTCACAGACCTCTTCTCCAGCTCACCAAGAAGCCTCTGAAGCCTTTCAACTATAAATGGGTCATTGGGGAATTGCGCAATCTCAGCCGAAAAATGTCCGGGCCATTGCCCATAGGGTTTCATCAACCCTGTTTATCCTGCCCACAACACGCTGGATGGGAACGGAGGCTATCTGGGTTCCCCTGAGCGCTGTCATCTTCCCGAATTTGCCCTGGACCAGGAAATCAACGGCCGTAAACCCCATCCTGGTGGCTAGGAGGCGATCGTATGATGTGGGGGTTCCTCCCCTGAGGACATAGTCCAGCTTCACGGTTCTAGCCGAGATGCCGAGCTCAGATTCAACCTTCCTCGCCAGGTAGGATGCGGCGTTGTCTTTCTCCCTCATGGCAACATAGTGGACCCCCTCAGCGACTATGATTATTGAGAATGATTTCCCCCTCGATCGCCTCTCATCAACAATCCTCAGAACCTCGTCCTCCCTGAGCGGATGCTCCGGAATCACAATCACATCAGCGCCTCCGGCTATGCCAGCGTGTATGGCGATCCAGCCCGTTGCCCTCCCCATCACATCAACGACAAAGACCCGGTCGTGGGATTCAGCGGTAGTGTGGAGCCGGTCAAGGGCCTCAACTGCTACTGAAACCGCTGTGTCAAAGCCTATAGAATAGCGGGTTCCCCAGACATCGTTGTCTATGGTCTTGGGTATAAAAACCACCTTTGGCCAACGCCTGTGGACCTGCCAGGCCCAGTGCAGTGTGCCGTCCCCGCCAATAATTATAAGGCCATCAAGAGCTATCTCATCAAGCCGTGCCAGCACATTCTCCATGTTGCCGGGCCTCTCAAGGAGGTTCTTCCGGGTGGTGTGGAGTATAGTGCCGCCAAGGGGCAGTATGCCTGAGACATGCCGGAAGTCCATCTCAAAGAATTCTCCCTCAAGAAGCCCTTCCCATGCCCTCATGAAACCTATTACCGAAAGTCCGTAGTCCTTCTTGGCCCTGCGAACTATGGCGCGCAGTGCCGCGTTCAGGCCCGGGCAATCACCCCCTGAGGTCATCACGCCGATCTTCTTCAAGGGCTTTATTATGCTGGACAATGTAGCTCAGGATCAAATTGCAATATGCTGAGCGAGGAGTATAAGCTTTGCCGGCCTATGAAAAGGATCGTTCTCCCAATAGCCTTACTGATGGCGGCAACGGCGTGCGCCCCCAAGGTTGTCTCCATCCCGGAAACAGGGGTCAAGCCCGAGCTGGTCATGAAGATACAGGATAAGGTCTTTTACCACAATGTCGGGATAACCTTTGACGGCAAGTATTACTATACGGTCAACGGCGGAAACGAGGGCTACGGTAAGGTCAACCAGTATGACGCGGGCGGCAAGCTGATTGCCTCGGCCGATGTGAAGGTAGACGGCCGTGCCATCTTCTACAACCCATCCGACGGCAGGATATACATAAAGACCTACATGAGGGACCTTCTGCTCTACGACCCCAAGCGCAAGGAGGTGAAAACGGTGGCCGAGGGCGTGTTCCACGATAACCAGAGCTCGCCAGCGCTTGATCCCTCCGGCAAGAGGATATACGAGCTTGTGGAGGGAACCCTTTATGTGATGGAGTTCCCATCAATGAAGGATATACAGACCATAGAGGGGCTTCCATGCGGAGAATTCCCCTACAGCGTCACGATAGCCGCTAGTAAGGATTTTCTGTTCACCTGGGACGAGGATGGCAATGTCCATGTCCTGGACAAGAACGGAAAGGAGCTGGCGAGCTTCAAGTTCAAGAGAACCTTCCACGGCATGAGCCTTTCCTGGGCCAACGGCATGCTCTGGGCCGCGGAGGACGCCGACGCTTCCGACTACGGGGGAGTAGGAACCTGGTTCGGATATACCCTGGGACCAGGGATAAAGTAGGAATCCTTATCGCTCTGCCACCATGAGATAGTCCGCCGGACTCATGGGCTTACCAAGGTTTTGTCTTTGGGGAGCGGTCTGCCAATAGGTGCCGATAAGTTCATAAGCCCCCGGAAATGAAGTTGCAAGAGGCCAAGGCCCTGTATTAAAATCTCTCTATGCCTGAGATAAGAACTGGCATGGCCCTGAGGTGGCAGGGAGAGACTTGGATAGTAGTCTCTTTCAAGCACACGCACAAGGGCAGGGGCGGAGCCACCATGACCGTTAAACTCCGCAACATCCTGACCGGCGGAGTGAGGGAAGCAACGGTCCGGGAGTCTGATGAGTTTGAGGAGCTTAGGGTGGAGCGTTTCCCCGGGGTTTACTCATATGCGGCCGGCGAGGACCTGGTCTTCTTTAACAACGAGACATACGAGGAAATAACATTCCCCCGCGAGGCGCTTGGTTCTGTCCTTCCCTACATAAAAGAGGGAAGCGAAGTGACCTTACTCTATATAGATGGCTCGCCGGCAACTGTAGAACCGCCAAACTTCGTTGAGCTCAAGGTCATTGAGACGACTCCTGGGGTCAGGGGGGACACGGCATCCGGCGGCTCAAAGCCGGCCAAACTTGAAACAGGGCTAGTCATCCAGGTGCCCCTTTTCATAGAGGTGGGGGACACGATCCGCGTGGACACCAGGGATGACCGTTACATAGAGAGGGTTTGAATTGAAACTCGGAACCGATCTGATCAAGGAGTTGATGAGCCTTTTGGAGGCCTCCGGCCTCACCGAAATGGAGATAGAGACTAAGGATTTCAGGGTTTATCTATCCAAAGCAAAACCGCAGGCCACAACTCAGTTCATCGCCCCCCCGACAGCCGCACCTGCGCTTACACCCGCGGCCGGACCCAAGGTTGAGCCCGCTGAAAAACCCGTATCAGAGCCTGCTGAGGAGGTTCCTCCGGGACTCCACGCGATCCGCTCCCCAATCGTCGGAACCTTCTACAGGGCACCCGCGCCCGGCGCTGAGCCCTTTACCGATGTTGGGAAAAAGGTCCGCAAGGGCCAGACCCTCTGCATAGTTGAAGCAATGAAGGTTATGAACGAAATAGAGTCGGATGTGGATGGCGAGGTGGTGAAGATCCTTGTGGAGAACGCTCAGCCCGTTGAATACGGCCAGATCCTCTTCCTTTTGAAACCCGATTGATGCCCCGTAACATCAGGGAGCTCATCTATTTCCTATACGGCAAGTATGTCCGCGGCCTTGATGAGTCTGAGCTGGAATCGTTCGTCAGGCTCCCGCAGCAATGGCAAAGGCTAACGCGTGAGGACGAGGCACGGCTCGGTCGGACAAAACACTGCGTATATTGCGGCAGATCCGAGGGAACGAGGCCCTGGCCGGTGATACCGCCGCAGAGGGCCGGTTCGGACCCGAGGCTTCTGCACATCCTCCGCTCCAAGGACAACCTTGTGCCTGCCTGTGAGGAGTGCATCTCCGCAATGGGGGAAAGAGACATCCTTGAGTGGTACGCCAGGCTTGAGGACATCCCGCCTGAGGCCATGTTCGCCTTCCTAAAAACAGCATACCTGATCCACCTTACGCAAGGAACCCTTGAATCGCCCGACCCTAACCTTGACGGCAAGCTTGACCTCCGCGACCTTGCCGTTGCCTTGCTTTACTTTGCCCTGAGAAGAGAACCTTGACCCCGTTCATCTCCCGTGAGGAGGCCGAGGCTCTGTCAGAGAGCTTGAAACTTCAGGGGAAAACCGTGGTTTTTACCAACGGCTGTTTTGACATCATTCACCCCGGCCACATCCACCTACTCATGTCAGCCAAAGCCCTCGGGGACTTCCTTTTTGTGGGCCTGAACGATGATGAATCCGTCAGGAGGCTCAAGGGTCCCCAAAGGCCCATAAATCCCCTGGAGGCGAGGGTCGCTGTCCTTTCAGCCATACGCTATGTTGACCAGGTAGTCCCCTTTTCCGAGGAAACGCCCCTTGAACTCATAAAAGCGATAAAGCCGGATGTGCTTGTCAAAGGAGGTGATTGGAAGGAGAGCGAGGTTGTCGGAGCGGATATAGTGAAGGCCAGGGGCGGAAGGGTTGTGATAGTGCCTTACCTTGAAGGATATTCAACTACGGCTCTCGTGCACAAGGTTATTAGGGGACTGAAGTGAAACCGATCATCCTCGGACCCTGGGATACCGAAAGGCTTTCAGCGCTCTACGCCGATGCCTTCTCGGACGACAGGCTTCTTATGAAAACCTACAACCTCAGGCAGAAGGACCTTGCAGGGTTCTTTCGTGCTCTCCACAGGCTTTTCTTTCTCGGAACCCCCGCAATGGCTATTGGATTGGAGGAAAACGGGAAGATTTTATCCGCCACAACCCTAATAGGCTCTGATTTTAGGGCAGGGCCTGGCCCTCTGATCTCTTCAACGGCATCATCGTTCAGGGAGCTCGGGATCGTGAGTGGCATTTGGTTCTGGATTATAAATATCTATCAGGGGATGCTATCCGCGCCACGGAGGCCATGCTGGCGGCTCCTTTTCATAGGCACGCGCTCAGAATGCAGGGGTAAGGGCCTGGGCAGAACCCTCCTTGAGGAAACCTTCAGGGCGTTGCCCGGAGAAAGGATCCAGCTGGAGGTTGAGGCGATAAACCCTGCGGGAAGGCTCTACGAAAGAATGGGGTTCGCCGAGGAGAGGAGATTCAGGCTCAGGGGGGTTGAGTGGAGGGTTATGGTAAGGTGCCCAGAAAGGGAAAATCCTTAGTCCGATAATTCCGCGTTATTTACCCTGCCAGCTCCCTGTAGACCTCAATATACTGCGCCGATACGCGTTCCACCGAGAAATCAAAGCTCCGCATCCGAGCGTTTTTCGCCATCTCGTCCCTGAACGCCCTGTCCGAAAGCAGTTTCTCCATAGCGGAAGCGAGCGATACAGGGTCGCCAGGAGGAACGAGAATGCCGTCGGTTCCATCCCGGAGCACGCCCGGAATACCCCCAACAGCGGTGGCAACAATCGGAAGCGCCGAGGCCATCCCTTCAAGTATGGCGTATGGGATTCCTTCATGATATGAGGGAAGAACCATGGCGTATGCCGAAGAAAGGGCCGTAAGCTTATCCTTGCCCACCGTGAACCCGAGCAGTTTTACCCTATCAGAAAGCCCCTTCTCTTTGACGGCCTTTTCAAGCCTTGCCCTGCAAGGCCCATCGCCGGCGAACCAGAGCCTGCAATCCCCCGCGAGCATTCCGAAAGCCTCAAGCAGAACGAATATGCCCTTTGACTCAAGGAGCCTTCCCATATAGAGGAAAGCCGGCGGGTTAACCGGGGCAGAGGGCACAAATGCCATGGGGTCCACCATGTTGGGTATCAGCCTAAACCTTGTCCTGGGCAGGAAACCGGATAGGAACCTTCCCTGCTCCTCTGAAAGAGCTATCACCCTGTCAGCCCTTCTTAGAGCCGCAAGGACAAAAGGCCTCATTATCGGGTGCCTTCTGAGCCAAGCCTCAGGCTGGCCGCCGTGCATTTCAAAAATAACCCTGCGGCCGGCAAGCTTAGATATGAGGGTTATACTACAGTCCCTTAGGAGCCCTTTTAAGTTAAAGGTGTTGTTTATGTGAATAAGCCTTGGCCTCTGGATCAGTATCCTGAAAGCCAAGCCAATCGGCGAGAGGATCCGGATCAGGTTTCTCTTGAGGAAATTCTCCGGCACTGCCCTGCGTTCTCCACCGCCAACCCTGTGGTATGATAGGGAAAACTCCTCCGATAGGGGTGAAGCTAGGAGGGTTCTAATGTGGGTTGGTTCCCCTGAGATCCCGTGTATATCCGGACCAACAACCAGGACCCTCAGGTCACCAGTTCTCTTTCCAACTGCTGGAGTTGCCATGTCTTGGCGTATATCCCGCCGAGGTCCAAGAGATGGGCGTGGGTTCCTTCCTCGGCTATTCTCCCATCCTCTAAGACGATTATCCAGTCAGCATCAGCGACGGCCGAGAGCCGGTGCGAGATTATTATGCCCGTTCTGCCCGGGAGGAAAGCTCTCAGATTAGCCAGCATCCTCTCCTCGGTCTCAAAATCCACGGCCGAGAAGGTATCATCAAGGATAAGTATCCGGGGGTCCTTGATGAGCGCCCTCGCGAACGCTACCCTCTGGCGTTGGCCTCCGGAGAGGGTAACGCCCCTTTCGCCCACTATGGTATTAAGGCCTTGCGGCATCTCCTGTATCTCATCCCATATATCAGCGGCCTTAGCGGCCTCAATCACCTTTTCCTCAGGGACGGAGGGATCAAAGAAGGCTATGTTCTCCTTTATTGTGGTGGAGAAGAGAAAGGCCTCCTGAGGCACGAAGCCTATGGCCTCGCGAAGGTCCTTCAGAGACCACTCCCTAACATCAACCCCGTCCACGAAAACCGCCCCGGGAGGGGGGTCAAGGAGCCTCGGCAGGAGGGAAACGAGGGTTGTCTTGCCGGAGCCTGTCCTGCCCACTATTCCGAGGGTCATTCCCTCCTCAATCTCAAGGCTTATATCCCTGAGAACGGGTTCTGCGCCCTCGGCGTAGGAGAAGGTTAGGTTCCTGAACTCAATCCTACCCCTTACCTTGCCGCGGTAGGGCCTCTCTGGGTCGGTTATCGCCGGCTGTGTATCCAGCAACTCCTGTATTCTCTTCATGGAAGCGGAACCGCGCTGGAGAATGTTCGTGACCCAGCCTATGGCTATCATAGGCCAGACCATTATCCAGAGGTAATTCATGAAAGCAACTACATCGCCTAGGCTTATGCTTCCCACGATGGCCTTAGCGCCTCCCTGCCATATAACGAGCGCGGTTGCTGATCCGGCGAAAAAGGTAACAAGAGGCCAGAAAAACCCCCATATCTTAACCAAGGACATGTTCTTTGCCACATAATCCTCGTTGAGCTTCCGGTATGATGCGGCCTCGCCCTCCTCCTGGACAAACGCCTTGATTATCCTTATGCCGGACACGGTCTCGCGCACCCGTTCGGTTATGTCGGCGAACGCCTCTTGCACGGCCTTGAACCTGTTGAATATGGCTTTGCCAAAAAAGAGAACAACCAAGGTCGTGAGCGCGAGGGGCACCACAGTATAAAGGGTTAGCGACGGAGATATCCAGAGCATCGCGCTCAGGGAGAAAAGCCCCATTATGGCCGCGTCCGAGGCAAACACAATGCCCATCCCTATCGCCATCCTCACCGCCTCAGCGTCGTTGGTGGCAAGGGCCATGATATCGCCGGTCCTGGCCTCTGAGAAAAAACCGGAGTGGAGCCGGAGGACATGCGCGTATATCCTGTCCCTCAGCTCCCGCTCGGATTCCCTAGCCGCTCCCATAAGGAAATAACGCCAGAAGAACCTAAAGAAAGCAACAAAGAGGGCAATCCCAACTAGCCATAAGGCGTATCCGGTTATGGTTCCTAAAGTAGCGGCGCCAACAGCGAGGGCATCTATCGCTTTGCGAAGAACAAGAGGCACAACCAGTTGGGCCGCGTCAATCATAAGGAGAATAAGGATACCGAGAGCTATTTTGCCCTTCTTTTTCCATATTAGGGAAAACAATCCGCGCACCTTGAAATTATAAGGCAACGAGCGAATAGAGAGCAAAAAGCGTATAGCGATTCGCTATCTCCCCAGACCGGACTTGAGGTATAGTCTCCTACTTGTAAATACTGGGTCGCTGAAAGCCTCAGGGGGCCTCGTTCACTTGGAATAGGCTCAATCCCGAGCTTTAGAATTTTCACCCTTGGAATGGCGTGAGATAGAAGAGTTCTGGGAGGGCTTCATAATGGTGAGGAGGCCCACGAGGGCCTATCACCCTCCTACAAACCTCTACGAGACCGAGGATGAGTTCGTGGTGATGGTGGCGGTATCCATGGCGGATAGAGGATCCTTGCGGGTGGTCTACGAGGCGGGAACGCTTCTCATCCAGGGCCAGCGTGCGGAGCCTGAGCCGGAGGTTCCGAAGCGCTACCACCTCATGGAGATAACCCTAGGCCCCTTTGAGAGGCGAATAATCATCAACGCAGAGGTTGACCCGGAGGGAATAAGAAGCACCTACACCGATGGGATGCTGACCATCAGGATACCTAAAGTAAAACCAAGGGAAATAGAGGTCAGGGAGGATTAGCCTTGCCAGAAGAAAAAACTACGCCGGTGCCTGAGATATTGCCGGTCCTCGCGATAAAGGGGGGTGTCGTTTTCCCTCACCTTTTCTCGCCAATCCTCGTTACAACCAAGAGGTCGCGTCAGCTCATTGACGATGTGCTCGCTCAGGAAGGGGAACCGAAGTTCCTCGCGGCAGTAACGCAGAAACCGAACACCCCTGAGGACGCGAGGGCGCAGGACATATACAGCATAGGTTGTGCGGCAATAATACTGAAGATGTTCCGGTCGCCGGACGGGAATGCCATGCGGCTTTTGCTCTCAGGGGTTGAACGGATCAGGATAAAGGAAATAATCAAGGAGGAACCCTACCTGGTTGCGAGGGTGGAGGTGCTGAAGGAGCCGGAGGTTGACCCGGAGAACATGGAGGCTCAGGCCCTGAAAAGGGGAATAACCGAGGCCCTTTTGGAGATAGCCAAGGATTCTCCAAGCCTGGCCGAGGAGCAGGTGACCATGGCCGCGAGCGTAGAGGACCTGGGGCGCTTCGGGGACATTGCCGCGACCCTGATTAACCTCTCCGTTGAAAACAGACAGCGCATCCTTGAGGCAATAGACCCAATTGAGAGGCTAAGGATCCTTCTGCCGCTCGTGGACAGGGAAGCGGAGATAATGAGGCTCTCACAGAAGATAAGGGACAATGTTAAGGAGGAGATTGACAAGGGTCAGAGGGAATACTTTTTGCGGGAGCAACTGAAGGCAATCCAGAAGGAGCTGGGCATAGGTGAGGGCCAGGAGATTGCGGAGCTGAGGGAGAAGCTGGAAAAAGCGGAACTTCCCGAAAGGGCAAGGGCCGCCGCGGAGCGGGAGCTGGCGAGGCTTGAGACCATACCATCGGTATCTCCTGAATACACGGTTTCCAGGAACTACTTGGAGTGGCTCCTTTCTCTGCCCTGGAACCAGAGGACAGAGGACAACCTTGACATGACTCACGCCAGGCGGGTCCTGGACGAGGATCACTATGATCTTGAGAGGGTGAAACGCAGGATACTTGAATTCCTCGCAGTAAGGAGCTTGCGAAAGGATGCGAAAGGCTCAATACTATGCTTTGTGGGGCCGCCGGGCGTGGGAAAGACATCCCTGGGCAAGTCCATAGCCAGGGCGATGGGAAGGAAGTTCATAAGGATATCCCTGGGCGGGATAAGGGATGAGGCCGAGATAAGGGGCCACAGGAGGACATATGTGGGCGCGATCCCGGGCAGGATAATCTCCGCAATAAGGGACGCGGGAACGAAGAATCCGGTCTTCATGATGGACGAGATAGACAAGCTGGGAGCGGATTTCCGCGGGGACCCGGCCTCGGCCCTGCTGGAGGTCCTTGACCCCGAGCAGAACCATGAGTTCTCCGACCATTACCTTGAGGTCCCATTTGATCTATCAGAGGTCTTTTTCATAACAACGGCTAACACCGTAGCAACCATACCCCCTCCGCTTCTGGACAGAATGGAGATCATAGAGATAGAGGGCTACATTGAGGAGGACAAACTGCGCATAGCGAAGGATTACCTCATAAAGAGGGAAACCGAGGCCACCGGCCTCTCGGATTATTCCGTGGTCTTTCCGGAAAGGGTTCTCAGGAAGATAATAAGGGAATACACCAGGGAATCAGGGGTCCGGGAGCTCTCAAGGCGCATAAACGCTGTGCTTAGACGGGTGGCAGTGGATGTATCCGAAGGAAGGATAAAGAACCGCACGATCAGGATTACGGAGCACCGGCTCAGGGAATACCTGGGGCCTCCGGTCTATTACTCGGAGATGGCTGAGATGAGGGGCAAGCCCGGAGTCGCGACTGGGCTTGTCTGGACGCCGTTCGGCGGCGATGTCGTTTTCATTGAATCTGAGAAGGTCCCCGGAAGCAAGAAGCTGATAATCACAGGCCAGCTCGGTGAGGTGATGAGGGAATCCTGCGAGATAGCTCTCACCCTCCTCAGGGCAAGGGCAAAAAAGCTTGGCATTCCGGAGGATTTCTACGATAAGAGCGATATCCACATACATGTTCCATCGGGCGCTGTTCCGAAGGACGGGCCCTCAGCCGGCATAACGATATTCGCATCGCTCGTTTCGCTTTTCACCGAAAGGCCTCTCGATCCCACAGTGGCAATGACCGGAGAAATAACCCTCACGGGCAAGATCCTGCCAGTGGGCGGGATAAAGGAGAAGGTGGTGGCCGCGGCAAGGGCCGGGGTGAGGAAGGTGCTCCTTCCCAGGTGGAATCTGGCAAGGGATACCGAAGAGATACCGGAGCACATAAGGCGCAAGCTTGAGTTCGTGCCCCTGGATGAGGTGGACGATGCTCTTGGGCACATCTTTCTGGCCCAGGGGGACGGTGGCTAGATGGTTGGAACTGAAAAAAGCGAGACCTCAGTCGCAAGGAATCCCATAAATCTGCCCAACATTCTCACGGTCTCCAGGCTCATACTCCTTCCGGGGCTTTTCATAGCTTTTCCAACCGGAAACAACATCCTTATACTCATCCTCATGGGGTTGATCTTCGCTACCGACATCCTTGACGGGTGGCTAGCGAGGCGGTGGGGCATTGTCTCAACCCTCGGTAAGGTTCTGGATCACGCTGTTGACAAATTCATCCTGGTCGGGATAATCCTGCTCCTTGTGCTCTTCAGGGGAATGCCTTTGTGGGTGCTTGTTCTTTTCCTCATCAGGGAGACCATAGCATCGGTTGTGGGAATAATCCTCCTGCGCAAAGGCATTGAGATATCGGGTTCAAACATTCTAGGAAAGCTGACCGGCTTCTTCTTCGGCGTCCTCTCTGTTGCGTATGTGGTTTGCTTTCCCTGGCGAGATATATTTCTCTGGATAACCGTTGGCCTAGCGGTTCTCGCATCCGGGTCCTATGTTTATTATCATTTTTTGAGGAAGGGGGGTACTAAAGCTTGAATCAGGCTGTGTTCAGAATTCCTCAGCTATAACCCTCCGCCTTATAACCTCTGCTCTGTCCCCGCCGTAGGAAAGGAGGGTCACCGGAACCCCGACCTCCTCCTCAACCATCTTTATGAACTCAAGTGCCTCGTGCGGGATACGCTCACCCGTGAATATGCCCCAGCCCTTCATTGACCTGTAGACAGGTTTTACGGATTCTAGGCCGTATAGTGGGAAATCCTTGGTTTTGCCCAAAGGGGTCTCATATGCCACCGCGGCCTGGACCTCCGGCAGTCCGGAAAGGACATCCAGCTTGGTCATCATTATCTCGGTGGCGCCGTTGAGCCTCACGGCGTAGCGCAAGGCAACGAGATCAAGCCAACCGCACCTCCTGGGCCTCCCTGTGGAGGAGCCGTATTCTACCCCCTTTTCCCTTATCCGGGCGCTGAGCTCCTCATCCATCTCAGTGGGGAAGGGCCCCTCTCCCACCCTGGTTGTGTAGGCCTTGGTGACCCCGATAACCCTGTTTATCAGGTAAGGAGGAATGCCAGCCCCGACCGATGCGGCGCCAGCAATGCAGTGCGAGGAGGTCACGAAAGGATATGTGCCAAAGTCAACATCCAAAAGGGTTCCCTGCGCTCCCTCCAAAAGGACCTTTTCGTTCCTGTGCTCCCACAGGAATCTGGACAGGTCCCCTAGGAACGGGATAACCTCCTTTCTGTATGGGAGTATGGCCTCTATCACCTCATCAACCGAGAGCCTGGGCTGACCGAAAACCTTCTCCAGGAGGGGATTGTTGAAAGAAAGGGAACGCTCAATTGCCTTGGCTAGAAGTCCTTCATCCCTGAGAAGCCCGATCCTCACCCCATACCTGGCATACCTGTCCCTGTAAGAAGGGCCTATTCCCCTTTGGGTTGTGCCTATCCTGACAGTTTTCTCCGATTCCTCAAGGTGTTTGTCCTCAAGCTTGTGGAAGGGTAAAACCAACTGCGCTCTCTCGTCCACTATGAGCCTGTCCCGCAAAGGCCCTGAGGCCTTTTCAACCACCTTTATCTCCGCACAAAGGGTCTCAAGATCAACCGCGACCCCAGCGCCAACCCCACCCTTTACGCCCTGGCGCAAAAGCCCTGTTGGCAAAATATGCATCACATAGCTCTTCTTCCCGATATTAACCGTGTGGCCGGCGTTGGCGCCCCCCTGGAATCTGGCGACTATGTTGAACTCACCCGAAAGGTAATCGGCTATTTTGCCCTTACCCTCGTCGCCCCACTGCAATCCTACCAAAACCGTGAAAGGCATATCTTTTTCACAGCTTTATTTTTTCTGCTATGCCGTAAAGGATCGGCATCCTCCAGAGCTCGCCTGAGAGGGATTTCACTATGCCTATTATGGAAAGAACCAGCGCTATGATGATTATAGCCAACTGAAGGACCCCAAGGCCAACATCAACACAGCAGGAAGCATAGGGTATATCAAGCATGGAGACGATGATGTGGATAATTACCTGCAGTATGCCAACGATGAAGCTGATGACCCATAAACCCATCAGCACTATACCTTGCCTCACATGAAACATGGTGTAGTGGTTCTGACGCTGGACGAACAAAGGCACCAGAAACAGAATGCCCAGATAGGAAAGCCAGGCCAGGCTCTTGCCCTCTTCAACGGCTTTCGCGTCTATATCAATCTCGCTCATCTCTTGCTCCTCATATCATTCCTATGGGAAAAGCTTCACCTTCCCTCCAAAGAACCATACCCCGCCTTCGCCCGTGTGCCTATCAACGAAAAGCCAAAGCCCAAACTTCTGCCAGTTCCAACCCATACCGCCCCCTGCCAGGAAAACCCACCTGCTCGGATACTCCTCCAGACTGTAGCCAGCTTCATCCGTAAGCTTATCAGAGGTATGTAGGGATGTCCCGAGCCAGAAGCCCGCTTCCGCGCTCCCGAAGGCCAGGGATGGCCCAAAAGCGAAATCAATCGCGTCAAGGGACCGGAAAGCCCGAACCTGGCCAGGAGGGGTATATCCTCCGCCGAAGGCCTGGGCCGAGGTGTCCACGGTGGTCTCGGAGGAAAGCTTTGAGTAGGAAACCATTGCCGTAAAGCGTGCCTTGGCTATGTTGACAGAAAGCCCTCCCTCCACCCCAAACCCCATGCCGGAACCATCCGCCACCTGGGTCATGCCAGCCAGAAGCCCGATGTATGGACTTATTAAAAATGCCGTTATCATTTCTCCTCCCAGAAAAGCATCCTCTCCTTGAGCTTCATCAGCAGGGTCTCGTCGCCACCTGAGAGGCGAAGGAACTCATCCCAGGCCTCCTGTGTCTTTCCCATGTGAAAAAGGTAAGCGGAATAAGCAGTGGCGTATGCCCTTTTCTTGAATGGGTTTGCCTCCATCCTTATCTTGGCGAGGAGATCCTCAAGCTTGGATGTATAGTATTCCGCGTAGGCCTCGGGGAACTCCTCCCAGTAGCCTCCCCTGGCTTTCCTGAGAACAACCGTAACCTGCGGCACCTCAAGGTCCTCAAAGCCAGCAACCCTCGTGTCAGCCACCAGAAGCTCAGGGACACCGTCTCCGTTCACATCCTCGTATGAGACTATCTCAGCCCAACCCGGTATTGAGAAGGTTATTTCCTTGGGGCCGCCGGGCGCTAGCGAGTAAGCGACAAGCTTCATCCTGTCCTCTCCAGCCATTACCACTACAACATCCGGATTGCCATCCCCATCTATATCCTCACCCGTATCCTTGTCCAAAAAGAGGAAGGGCCACTCGTCATCCCCAAGGGTAAGGAGGGTGTCTTTGTCCTTGAGCAAAAAAAGCCTGGTGCCCAGAACATCCGCCTCCTCGCTCTCGCCAAGGGCCAGCGAGTAGACCTTTATCTGGTAGCCTGCAAGCTCCACGCTGTCAGCGAGGAGCAGAATCGGCTTCTGCGCGAACAGAAGCCCGGCCAGGAACGCGAGCATTTTATCTGGCCTTGTATCTCGTTATGATGTCGTTGAACTCGCGGAGGGTCTGCTCCACCCTGTTTATAAAGTCCTCTTTTAGGTGCGAAAGGCGCTCCGTCTCGTTCCTGAGGCTATCCAGCTCGGCTTCCAGCTCTTTCCTGCGCCCGGATAGCTCAAGCTCCAGGTCCCTGAGCCTCGCCTTTGCCTCCTCTTCCGCCTCGGACTTTATCTTTGCAGCGAGCTCCTCCGCGTGTTTGATTATCTTCGCGGCCATCTCAGAGGCCTCGCCAGCGCCCATGACTTCCGATGCCTTTTTCCTGAGCTCCGCGTTCTCCCTTTCAAGCTCCTCTATCCTGGCCTTGAGGGAGCTTACCTCTGCCGCGAGCTCAGCACCTCCTGCGCCCCCGCTCGCCAAGGCTGTCTTCAGTTCCTCTTCCAGCGCGGCCATCTTCAGGGCTACGGCCTCCAGGAATTCCTTGACCTCCTGGGTATCGTATCCCTTCACGCGCTGGGTGAACTCCCTTGCGGAGACATCTTTGGATGTTATATCAGGCACCTTCTTCTCGGTCGGGGCCTTAGCCTCAGCCTCAGGTTCTTCTTTCTTGACAAGCGGTCCTTTGGCCTCTATGCTCATGCCCGCTATTTTTATCTTGGGCTTCTTCTCATCTGCCATCTGATACTACCTCCTTTATTCCATAAAACTCTTCCTTGAGGGGCCTTGTCATCAGTCCCCTAAGGGCATCATAGGGTTTTATCTCTTCTTTCATTATCATGTCCACCGCGTCGGTTATTGGGGTCTCCACACCGCAGGATCTCGCTATCTCCCTTGCCGCGGACGCGGTGTTAACGCCTTCGGCAACCTCCACCATTGAGGCCAGGGCCTCAGAAGGTCTCTGGCCGCGGCCAACCTTCTCGCCAAGGGTCCTGTTCCTTGAATCCGGCGAGAAGGCTGTTACGACAAGGTCTCCCATCCCAGCCAGTCCCGACAGGGTTTCCGGCCTCGCACCAAGCCTGACCGCGAGGCGCATCATCTCAGCGAGGCCCCTCGTCACCAGCGCGCTCTTGGCGTTGTATCCGAGGCCCATTCCATCAGCCATGCCGCATGCCAGGGCTATCACATTCTTCAGCGCGCCGCCCAACTCCGCTCCCAGGACATCCGAACCCCTGTAGACCCTGAAGCTATCCGTTGAGAATAGGCTCTGGACATACCGGGCGTATCCTTGATCCTCTGATGCGGCTACAACTGATGCGGGAAGCCCCCTTGCAACCTCCCTGGCTATGGAAGGGCCCGTCAATGCCGCATAAAGAACCCCTGGCGATTCGTCCGCGATTATACCCGACATGGTCTTGCCCGTTCCCAGCTCAAGGCCCTTGGTAGCGGAGACAATCCTATCGGGCAGATACGGAAGGGCAGACCTGAGGGTCTCCCTGAAACCGTGGGAAGGCACAGCAAGAAGGCACAGGGTAACGCCCTCAAGTGCCTCCCGGATATTTCCGGATAAAACAATCCCATCGGGTATCCTGAAGCCGGGAAGCCGGATCGGATCGGCTTTTTTTTCAGCCAGCTCCGCAATCCTCTCCGTAAAGGCATCCCAGACAACAACACGAAACCCTTTCCCGAAAAGATGCCTGGCCAAGGTAAGACCCCAGCTCCCTGCTCCCAAAACAGCTATCTTTTCCACGGAAGTCAAGGCCCTAATTTTAATGTGCAAGGCCATACGGGCGCAACAATAAAAATTGGCGCAGGATCATCGCGGCAGATTATCCGTGAGGATATCTGATTGAGTTACCTCGCCACCGCTACCTTCTCAACCTTCAGGTAATCCCCGGCCTGAAACCTCAGGATATAGACCCCTGAGGAGGGAGGTTCCCAGGATAACCTGCAAGGTCCTGGGCCGAGCCTTCCTGAGATCAGCTCCTTTACCCTCCTGCCGGATACATCGTAGACGATGAGGGAGACATCCCTCTCCCGGTCAAGTGAGAAGCCCAGGTTAACCTTACCATTAGCGGGATTCGGATAAGGCGGATAGAAGGCGAGCGCCGGCTTGTCCGGGGACCTTTCATCAGCCCCAACATTCCCTCCCCATCTCGGTATGAAGAACCCTGACCAGAGGAGAAAACCCTGAGATTGGGAGTATGCGTTCGGGCTGAGGCCAACCGCATCCCAGAGGAGAAAGTCCGTTGAGCTTGAGAAATCCCCGCCTCCGGTGGTCTGATCCTTGATGATCGTGTAATCCTGAGGCTGTAGAGGCGCCCCTTGTGGGTGCCCTGCCAGGAGTGCCATGAGGATCGTTGTCATATCTTTATCCTCCTTCCCAATCTATTTAGCATTGACATAGATCAGGATGGTTCCGCGCTCCCCGGAGAAGTCCTCCATGGCTTTGCCGAGGATGGTGCCCGGACGGTATATCTTAACTCCACCAATGTCAACCGGCGAGGCCTTCATAGCGTAGCCAGGGGCCGATGATGTGGTAAGGAGGTCGCCCTTCTTTATGAGTCCGCCCTCGCCTGTGACCTTGCAGGGGGCTATTCCAACGACAGCGACAGGAACATCGCCCTCCGGCTCATCCCCGCCGCCAGCGACAAAGCCGGGCTTGGTTGATACAACGCCAATGACCTTCGTTGAGTAAGGCTCGGATGACCTCTCAACAGCCCGGTCTATTTCGTCCGATATAACGAGGACATCGCCGGGCTCATAGTCTCCCTTCTCGCCCCTCACCATCTCCGCGAAGTCCGCTCCTCCGCCGGTCCAAGAACCATCAGCATAAGCGTTGCCGTCGGTCATGAAGCGGAACTTGGCGTCGCCGTAGTAGAGGCCCTCAAGGATCATGATCGTATCGTTAGCGTTAGCTGTGCGGCCGTAATAGGCCAAATTCACAGGAGAGAAGCTGTATACACCATAAGAACTGCTTCCCATATACCCATAGGTGCCGTTCGTAGTATTGGTAGCATAAACCCCCACGGAGGTTCCCTGGCCAACAACCCCGTAAGTGCCCGAACCATAGACCCCTAAGTCAATGCCTCCGCCCTCAGCCAAGCCCTTAACGCCCGTGTCCGCGTCTGCACTGGATACATAGCCCCAAACGCCAATTACTCCGCCTTGGCCATAGACCCCGTAGCTCGTTGCCGCGCCAACCACGCCGTAGCCGTTCCCGCCAAGGTATCCGTAGTTGGACCCGTTATACTGGCCAAAGACCCCATAGGCAGAGGCTCCCAATACCCCGAACCTGTTGGCATCATATTGTCCATAGACACCATAGGTGCTACTTTTGCCATAGACCCCGCAGCCGTTCGCGCCCACATATCCGTAGTTATTCGCATCATATTGTCCATAGACACCATAGGCGCTACCTTTGCCATAGACCCCGTAGCCGTTACCGCCCACATATCCGTAGTTATTCGCATCATACTGGCCATAGGCGCCATAATTGGCGCTTCCCATGTAGCCGAACCTAGTAGCGCTATACTGGCCATAAACAGCGTATACCGCGTTCGTGCCAAAAACCCCATAGGTCCCTCCGAGGCCCTGGACCCCGTAGTTGGAACCCGCGCCAGAAACCCCGATTCCATTTCCGCCAAGGCATCCGTAGTTGTTAGCATCATACTGGCCATAGGCGCCGTAGGAAAAACTTCCCAAGAAGCCGAACTTATTGGCGTCATAACTGCCATAGACTCCGACTCCATTTCCTCCGTGGCCATAAACCCCATATCCACTACTGGCTAAATACCCGTAGTTGTTCGCATCATACCATCCGTATACCCCATATGTGCCCCTACCATAGACCCCTATATCACTGCCTCCGCCCTCAGCCATGCCTTTAACGCCCGTGTCAGCATCAGAGGTGTTGACATAACCATAGACGCCGATCCTACTGCCCCCGCCGTAGACCCCGTACATTTCGGACTCTCCATAGATCCCGGAGAAGGGTCCCCAGCCATAGATCCCGCTGACATCACCGTGGCCATAGACCCCTCTCCCGCTATAACCCAGGATTCCATAGTTGCTCATGTCGTGTTGACCATAGACCCCGTAGTCCGCACTTCCTATATATCCGTAGGTGACCGTGCTATACCAGCCATAAACAGCGTAGTTCCCGGAGTTCAGCCGGGCGTATTTTCCGGAAGGGTTTCCCACCGTCGCCGAGTCGCTTATCCAGAAGGAGCCTGGGGTCTGAGCCGACGCGTGCTGGTTCTGGATGTAGTTGCCCGGGCTCGGAACATTTCTCGCATAATCGGCCGTGTCGGAGTAGATTGTATGATGGCCTTCAAGGGAATATTTGGCAGTGTCTGAGTGCCAGGCGAATAGGACGGTATCAGGAGCAGGCGGTATGTTCAGGGCAACGCTGGCAGTATCGGCCCTTTGAGCGTGGAAGGCCTGGCCAACGGAGACAATTGGCTTTCTCGGGGAGAATATCTCCGCGCCCATCGCAACCTCAAGCCAGAGGGTCTGGCCAGGGTAGAATATGGCGGGAGGCAAGGGGGTGTTTATGCCGAGACGAGTGTCAAGTATTCCCCTCACTACCGGAACGGATGACTGGTTCTCTGACCAGAGGAGGTTACCTCCTGTTGGCGCGTCGTATATCCTGAAGGTGAAGTCTGCTACCGTGTCCAGAGCGGTTGTGTCAGCTCTGTGGGTCATGTATGCCTGATAGTTTACCGTGGTCGGCGCGGACTTATCGCCCTTGCCTATAGCCGGGTTACCCGGCACCATGCCTAGGTCTGTTTTCGGGGCCAGCGTGAAAAGGCCCGCTATAAGTAAGTTCATTTAACCTCTTCGGGTTAATAAATAAATTATAATGGGTCATCAGGGGATTGTGCAATCTCAGCCGAACTGACATCTCACACTTCTCCATCCGATAAGAACAAAGTCTGGTTTGCGATTGCCGGTAAGTTATTTGGACACAAGAGCTTTGTAATCCCTTCGTAATCGCTCAAGACAAAGGAGGGCCTTGGTGTATACGCTGTATCTGTCAGCATAAACTAGTTGAAGGCCTTTGCTATGTCATGAGCTCGTGTTTTGAGTTTATCTCACTTGATATGAGAACATCCGCGCGCAGGTATAGCCGCTACCACGACTTTTACCCGTGGGTCTATATCTGTAGAAAGCCTCGCCTGAGACCCGAAATCGCTTTCCACCATTGCACAGCATGAGGCCTCTGAGCCCAGATGATGTGAGTCAACTCCTCCTTTTGGGGCCGGGGATATATTTCTCATCCAACGCCGGCTCAAAGCGATTCCGAGATGAGGATCAGGGGTTAAGGCAGTGTAAGATGATATAAGGGGTGGCTTTGGGTAGCTATAATTATGAGCCAGCGCGAATACTGGCGCGCTCCAGGAGCTATCGTTTATAATCTGTAAAACCTTAAGGAGCGTGCAAGATGAACCTCGTGATAGCAACTATGCTGTTGTCCGGCGGGCCTTCTTACTACCAGAGGACCATCTACTTATATGCGGTAGGAGAGGCTCCTGTTGAACCCGATATGGCCACGGTTTCATTTACCGTGTCCTCAACCGCCAACTCGGCGAAGGAAGCCTACATGAAGGCGGATGCCAAGCTCGCGAATGTGCAGAAGAAGCTCAAGGGCGCGGTGGCAGGTGAGGCCACTGTCCAGAGCCTTTATGTCTCGCCGCAATACAGCTCCGATGGCTCACATCTCCTGGGCTATACCGTGAGCCTCACATGTAGCGTTGACATCCCAGATCTGGCGAAGATGGACAAGGCCACCTCAGCCCTTTCCGGCGACAAGGATGTTATCTTATCCGGTGTCGGCTACGGCGTGAAAGACCCCGAAGCCGCGGTTGAAAAGGCTATATCCGACGCGGTTGAGCAGCTGGGCGCCAAGCTGGAGGAGGTGAAGAAGCTCACGGGCATCAAGACTGCCATGCCGTGGTCCGTAAGCCTTGAGGTCTATACCCCCAGCACCTCATATCAGGACTACTACTCCGGCTCTGGGCCGAGCAATCGTGTTCAGGCCCAACTCTATGTAACTTATCTCATAGCCGATGAAGGTGGCCCCGCCATCCCGGACAGCCTTCTGGCTACAAGCGTTATATCCTGTAGCGGCTGGGGTGAGGCTCCTGTCAAGCCATCCGCGGCAGTCGCTTTTCTTGACATAACGGCGACGAAGCCCACCGCGGCAGAGGCATACGCGGAGGCAGAGAGGATTCTCGGAAACCTCAAGACGAGGCTGGGCAAGGATGTTGAGCTCTCAACGGTTTCTGTCTATACCACTCCGGAATACGGAGCCGATGGCGTGAAGATACTCGCCTACACAGTTACCCGCTCGGTCCAGGTCCGCTCGGATAACATAAAGAAGACCGGAGAGATAATGGACGCGGCCACGGGCCTGGAGGGCGTGACCCTCTCGTCCATGTATTACGAGAGCAAGTCCTCGCAGAAAGAGGAGGCCGACGCCAGGGCCAAGGCATTCAATCAAGCGAAAACAAGGGCCGAGAAGCTCGCATCGGCTATGGGCCTCAAACTGGGAGGGGTCAATTACCTATCCGAGAGCGTGACGGAACCTCAGACCTCAGGGGGCGAATACCCCATGACCCAGGCCGCTTCTGAGGGTGGCGAAGGCGGGGTTTCATTGGGCGTCCTGACAACCTCGGTGAACCTTTACCTGAGCTTTTCAATAAAGAGGTAGGCGAGGCTTAGCGCAGGGGATATGCAGAGGTTCGGCGACATCCTGTTTCTAGGGGCAATAGTCCTTAGCCTGGTGTTTTCTTTGTTGCTGAGCCTAAGGCATCCGGCCAACGCGCCTCTCGCGCTCAGGTTCGCCTGGGCATTTGCCATATACTTTGCCGTGCCCTTGTCGGCCCTCGTTCTCCTGGATGCGAGGAGGCGTTTTCTCCCTTACTTCCTCGCCACCCTAGGAGCCACAGCAGTTATTGCTCCCCTGGTTCTGAGGGCCTGGGTTCCAGGAGGCAAGGCTTTCCTTTTCATCCACCCCGAATACCTGGCTTTTTCTGTTGGACTCGGCGTCCTACTCCTCCTAATCTCAGGAGGGATTGGCGGGGTCAGCTTCGGAGAATGGGGACTTGGTTTGGGGAACTGGCGCTGGTGGGTTCCCTGGACACTTCTTCTTCTCCTTCTCATCATCCCCCTCGTGCTCTTTGCCGCATGGGCCTTTTCAACCTTCCGGGAATACTACCCTATTTACGGCCCGGCACGAGAGAGCTTATCCGAACTCTTCAAATACCAGGGCGGAATGGGCCTCTACATGCTCGGGTGGGAGTTTATGTTCAGGGGATTTCTCCTGTTTGGCATGGCAAGAAGGGGGAGCCGGCACTTCGCTGTGCTTTTCCAGGCCGTTCCCTTCTTTCTTATGCACGATGGCAAGCCCGAGCCGGAGATGATCTCCTCTTTCTTCGGAGCAATATTCCTGGGTTATTTCTGCCTAAGGGCAAGGAGCTTTTGGCCGGCGTTCGTGCTTCACTGGGCGCTTAACATGAGCATGGATATAGTGGGGTTCTTCTGGTGAATAGGGTGCTTTTTTTCTCGTTGCTCCTTCTCTCAAATTGCCAGAAGGGCGGCCGGCTGGTTGATCTGAGGAAGGGTATGGAAGCGCAGATCAGGCATGGGGACACTCTGGCCGCGGCCTGCTCTCTGCTCGTTGCTCTAAACGATCCCCTCGTATCCTCATCCCTGGTTATGAACGATGTCGGCGCGGAGGAGCTGGATTCCATTTCGGTTAAAATAGTTTCGTGGCTTTCCTCATCAGGCTCTGCTAGCGCGAGGGCAGGAGACCTTCCGGATTCCTGGGACAAGGCCTACCTTAGCCTTCGGATAACCGAGAGATACTGCGACCTGAAGCCCGGCGTCGCGGCAAGGATGATCCCCGTGGCCATTGCCGCGCTATCCGGTTCCTCGGAACTCAGCCTCCGGCGGGCGCGGGAGCTGGCCTCTCGTGGGGATACCTTGGCCGCGATAGGCGTCCTAGAGGATGCCCTGGCCAAGCTCTCCACCCCCCTCCCCCACACGGGCGCGAGCAGGGCCATCGTGCCCCTTTACCGGGAAAAGGCCTCGCTATGCCTCGCGGTTGGCAAGCTGTCAGAGGGCATGACCGTTGCGGAAGCCATATCCGTGATGGGGCCTCCTGCCGGCCGCGATTCTGTCTACGCCGCATTGTCCGGCGATTTCTACCTCATGCTCTCCTGGGACACGGTCTCCGCTCTAGTGAGGGGGGACACGGTCTGGGAGCTGGTGAGGGCGCGAGGCTCCGGGGGCGATTGAACTGAACGAGCCGGGATCGTTTATAATTTAACCGTTGATCCTGCTTTTTCTGCTTTCTTCCGCTATTGCCGGCCGCATAACCGACGCGGAAACTGGAGAACCGGTGCCGTTCGCCGGGGTCAAGGACATAACCACCGGTCAGGGGACCGTATCCGACGGCGATGGGTTCTTTTTCCTCGGCAAACTGCCACCTGGCAGACACACCTTTGTCTTCACCCAGGTAGGATACAGGCCTGAGACTCTGAGCGTTGCCCTTCCGGAGGAAGGGGTGAGGGAAATCTATCCCAGCATTAGGCCCCAGGCAATCACCGCGAAAGAGATAACGACAACGGGCAAGAGGCAAGAGTTTGAGCAGGAGCTGGCGCCCGTCAGGATAGAAACCGGCGCGATAAGGACGATGCCCACTTTCCTGGAGCCTGATGTGATGAGGATACTGCAGGCCATCCCCGGAGTCGCCGCGCCGAACGATTTCACGACAGCGCTCTATGTTCGGGGCTCGTCTCCATCGGAGAACCTCATACTGGTTGATGGAGCGCCCGTGCTGAATCCTTTTCACATGGGCGGGCTTTTCTCCACATTCTCAACAGAGGTCCTTTCGGGCCTTGAGTTCTGGATGGGCGGGTTCCCAGCCAAATACGGCGGAAGGATGTCCTCTGTGCTTGATGTCCACACAAAGGAGGGCGATACATCGGCCGTGCACGGGAGCGCGGATGTGTCCATGCTAGCCTCATCGCTTTTCCTTGAGGGGCCTCTGGCGCTCGGATCGTCCTTTGCTCTCTCAGCGAGGAGAACTTACTTTGACAAGGTTCTGCCCCTCTTCATAAAGGATTTTGAGTTTCCCTATTATTTCTACGATATTCACGGCCGGGCGAGGGTCCCGATAAATTTCCGAACATGGATGGGCTACACATACTTCAGGTCAGGGGATGTGCTTGATTTTGATATGCCTGAGGAGTATTACGGTATAGGAATGCATTGGGGGAATGTGGTGAATCTCGCGGATTTCACCTACCTTCATTCCCCGGAGACATTCAGCAAACTGATCATCTACGAGAGCTTCTTCAGGATGCATATGGAGGAAGGCTCCCCGCAGGTCTCAGAGGCCCCGTTTGACTGGTTCAGAAACTCCTTGACATCCAAAGGGGCTCAGTATTCCCTTAACTGGACAAAAAGGGACGAAGGGGCTTCACTCGGGCTTGAATTCCAAGAGAACGATTACTATTACTACTACAAGAGCGGCAATTACGGGTTCGGGATCCGGAAGATACCCTGGAGGGCAGGGGGGTTCGTTTCCTTGAAGAAGAAGCTCGGCAGAACCCTCATCAACCCTGGGCTCAGGCTTGATTACTACAAGGGGTTCTCCGATTTCCTGAGGGCTGACCCGCGCCTCTCGCTAAAGTATTTCCTTACCGACAACCTAGCCTGGCTCGCATCAGGCGGGGTTTTTCATCAATACGAGATAGTTATCAATCAGCAGGAGGACATAATGCCTTTCGCCTATTTCTGGCTACCGGTTCTCCCCGGCCATGTTCCCCAGAGATCATACCACCTCATCACAGGGCTTGAGCAGTGGCTCGGAGAGGGCTTCACCCTCAAAGGAGAGATCTACTACAAGCGAACCCCCATTGCCTACGACGCGAAGTATTCCTACTACTTACAGGAGGGGACAGAGATAAACGAGAGCGGGGATTTCGTCCTTTCTCCTGGATACTCCGCTGGAGCCGATATCCTGCTCAAGAAGGACATCGGCTCCTTGGTCGGGTGGATCGGATACTCCTATTGTTATGCCCAGCGCTGGCAGGATTCCGTGGGCTGGTATTTCCCATCATACGAGAAGCGCCACAACGCCAACATATTCCTCTCATACAAGCTTGGGAGGTGGAGCTTCGGCACACGCTACAATATATCGTCAGGAACCCCATACACGGCGAGGCTGGCTCGTTTCAGGAGGGTCTACTGGAGTGAGGACGGCGAGACCGAATACATGTGGCTGTCAGTCTGGGGAAAGAAAAACAGCAGGCGCTACCCCATTTATCACAGGATGGACCTGTTCGTTGAGACATCGTTTCACCTTTGGCGTGTTCCCCTGACCATAACCGGCACCGCCATAAACATCTACAATCACGAGAATGTATTTTTCTACTACATGGATTACTCGCAGGAGCCGCCTGTCCGAAAGGTAATGAACCAACTCCCCAGGTTCTTCTCCGTTGGGATAAGGAGCGAGTTCTAGGTGGCTTTCCGGGAGGGCGTCTAGTTCTTCGTCACCGCGTAGATAAACATCTGACTGCTGGTCAGGATGTAGCAGAAGTTTCCGTCATAGGCTATGTCAGCTGGGGTTCCGCTTATCTGGGACGAGGCCGCAACCTCTCTAGGGGCTTCCGGGCCCTCAACTGCGGATATGAAGCCCTTCCCCTCGCCCGTGATCTTGGTGGCAGTGTAGGCGTATTCCCCGTCAAACCAAGCCGCATAAGGGTCCCCTGAGGGCTTGAATGTGGATATCACGCTCAGGGAGGACGGTTGTGCCGCGTTCACGAAGGCCACGCCATCAGGGCCTGAGATTACAGCCACAGAGCCGTTGATATGGATATCCTCGCCTGAGACCGGTAGGCTTATGCTGTCGGCGAGGACCGGGTTCGCCGGGGTTGCGACATTAACAGCCCAAACCCTTTTCTCAAAGGGCCCTGTAAGGTAGACATAGTTCCCCGATTTCCAAACCTCGCGGAGGTCACCACCCGTGTTCAGGCTCGCTATCTTGTTCATGCCAGCCGGGTTGGTCACATCGTAGACCCAGAGGCCGGAATCCCCGGCGGCAACATAGGCGTAGTTGCCGTCAACATAGATTCCCCACAGGTCACGGGTTATGACAAAGCCCTGGACAACAGGGTTTTGGGGGTTAGCCACATCAATAGCGAAAAGAACGCCTACATTTCCGTTGTAGCCCACAGCGAAAGCGGTTGTACCCTTGACAGAAACATCCTGGAAAACAACATTGGCGTTCTCATACTTTCCGGCCTCATATGGGGTGGCAACGCTTGAAACATCAACAACCGAGAGCTTCCCAGAGGTGGCTATGTAGAGATAGTTTCCCTGCACGGCCAAGTGATTGCCGCCGAACGCCAGTCCGCCCTTCTGAGTGAAGGTAACCGGGGGGATCTCTTCGCGGCCGCCACAGCCCGCCACGACAATACCCACGATAACAAGTCCAGCTATCCTTTTCATATTTGTCAATATTATAATCCCCAAGCACCTGCCAGTGCCACATCTAATCCAGGACGCTTTTCGCCCCTACAGCTTGAACTCTACGCCAAGCTCCGCGCCTATCTTTTTCAACTGCTCAACGGTTGGCTCGTCCAAAGGAACCTCAGTCCTATTGCGCTCCTCAGCAAGCCACTCCTTCTCGCCCGCTATCCATATCCTCTCAGCGCCTTCCTGTTTGGGCGCGTTCTTCAACATCTGGATGAACGAATCCATCCTCGCCTTGAAGGCGTCAAGGTCAACGAAAGCCGCAGGATCCATGGCCGCGAGGAAATGACAGACGCCGGGGGGCGCGCCCTTGGTGCCGTAGACCTCGGTTCCCATCGCGCCGAGGCTCAGCGCGCCGGAGAGGATATCCAGTATCGCGGACATGTCGTATCCCTTGTAGCCAGCGCCCTCCTCTCCTGATCCGCCCAAAGGTGCCAGTCCGCCGCCTGCCCGCTCAATCATGTTCTTGAGGACGCGGACCGGGTCAGAGGTTGGAGCTCCGGTCTCGTCTGTCGCCCACGAAAGGGGTATCTCCTTCTTGAGACGGGCATAGACCTCCAGCTTCCCCCTCGGCACGGTTGTTGTGGCGCCGTCAAAGAAGAATGGCCTTTCCTTTCCGGCAGGCACAGCAAAAGCCACAGGATTTGTCCCCAGAACCACCGTTCTGCCAAAGGTAGGAACCATGAGAGGCGCTGAGTTGGTTATTGATATGCCTATCAGATCCTTAGCGAGGGCCATCTTAGCGTAGTAGCCAGCTATGCCGTAGTGGTTGGAATTGCGGATGCTCGCCGCGGCCATGCCGGACTCCTTTGCCTTCTCTATGACGCGCTCCATGACCTTTTTGGCAATAACCTGGCCGAGCCCCGCGTTGCCATCAACAACAAGGGTTGTCTTGGTCTCCTTCAGGATTGTTGGGGTGGCCTTCGGGTCTATGGTTCCAGCCTGGATGTCCTTCACATAGCGCTCAAGCCTGGCGACCCCGTGGGAGGGGATGTCCCTCTTGTCGGATTCTATGAGCACATCAGCGGTTATCTCAGCGTGCTCACGAGGGGCCCCAAGCTTTTCTAAAACCTCAACAACGAACCTTCTCAGTGGTTCTATGCCGACTCTTGGCATGGTTCCTCCATATAGGTTTTAACCAAGGTGTTTATCAACAAGTTCAGCAATGGTCTTTCCTATGTTCAATGAAGCGGTCGCCGCGGGTGAGGGCGCGTTCAGAACATTGATCATCCTCTCGGCCTCCTGAATTACGAAGTCATCAACCATCTTGCCGTCCCGTGATATAGCCTGGGCCCTCACCCCGGCTGGAGCGGGCACAAGTATGTCGGATCTGACATCGGGCACGAGCCTCTGGAGCGCCTTCACGAAAGCGGCCTTGTTGAAAGAGCGCCACATCTCTCCTATCCCCGTCTTCATGTATTTCCCCGCTATCCTCCATAGGCCTGGGTAAAACGCTATCTCCAGGAGGTCCCGGCAGTTGATCTTCAGCTTGGTATAGCCCTCCCTCGCGAAAGCCAGAACGGCGTTCGGCCCGCAGTCAACCCCGCCGTGGATCTTTCTCGTGAAGTGGACGCCCAGGAAGGGGAACTCCGGGTTGGGGACAGGATATATGAGGTTCTTTACCAAGCCCCACGCCTCAGGCTTGAGGTCGTAATACTCGCCCCTGAAAGGCACTATCTTGACCGCAGGATGCTCCCCCGCCATCCTCGCTATCCTGTCGGAGTGAAGCCCTGCGCAGTTTACCATGAGTTTCACGGAGAACTCGCCTGACTTCGTTATGAGCACAACCTCCCCGGATGAGCGCCTTATGCCAACAACCTTCGCCTTCGTTATTATCCTGCCCCCGCGCTCCTCTACCCTCTCAGCGAGGCGCCGGCAAACCTCCTTGAAATCCACTATGCCTGTGTCGTGCACATGAATGCCAGCTATTCCTGCCGCGTGGGGTTCAATCTCTTTAATGCGTTCCGCGGTTATCTTCTCGCAGTTGACGCCATTAGCCTTTCCCCGCTCGTAGATCATTTCCATCGCGGGCAGTTCCTTCTCCGAGGTCGCCACTATGACCTTTCCGCATATCTCATACTTTATTCCCTCTTCATCGCAGAACTTCTTGATAGCGGCAAGGCCCTGCCTGCAGTTGATCGCCTTCAGGGAACCGGGCTTGTAGTAAATGCCTGAGTGAAGGACTCCGGAGTTGTGCCCTGTCTGGTGCTGAGCCAGCCCAGGTTCCTTCTCAAGAACCACAACCTTTGTGCCAGGCCTGCGGTTGGTTATCTGCCAGGCCGTAGCCAGGCCAACAATGCCTGCGCCAATAACGGCTACATCCGCCTGTTCCATGTCTCAAACCTCCCCTTTGGTTAGGAGCTGGATATTATGGGGCAGAATGCCGGCCTGGGACAACATCCGGGGAAGGAATGCCCTCTCCACCCAAACCTCGTATCTATCACTCCTGTGAACCCGCGCGGGTTCCAAAATCTCTGATGTAAGGATCATAGAAACCCAATATTGATGATTCCACGACCCAAGTGTTTGGTTCTGAGGCACAGATCGGCAGGCCAGCCAGGCCCCGTGGACAAGCCGCAGTCCGTTAACCCTGAATAAAGCCGCAGGCTATCATCTTTTAACCCTCAGAAACGCCGGCAACGAAAGGAGCAGAAAAACCCCGTTCGGGAGCCAAGCCGAGAGGACCGGGTTCATCCTCCCTGTATCCCCTATGGTTCGGGAGGCCTGCAGAAACGCCCAGTAAAAGAAAGCGACCATTATGCTTATGCCGAATCCCCAGGCCCTTGAAACCCCGCGCATGGATGCGGCAAGCGGCAGGGCAAAAAGAAGTATGATAAAGTTCATGAAGGGGAAGGAATACCGAACATTGACCTCAACGGTCTCGCCGTAATACTCCATCCCAGCTCTCTTTAGCGCCGCTATCCTCTGGGTCAGGTCTGAGACGGTGAGGTCGGTTAGCTCCTTCGGGGACTTCAGCAACTCAAACGGGGACTCAGTGATGTCCGGATAATCCTTTTTGTCGTGCCGGCTCGTTATCTCAGCGCCATCCTTGAATTCCCTCTCCACAACCCTGTAGAGTAGCCAGTGGCCTTGCCTGTATTCCCCCCTTACCGCGTCTAGGCGCCGGAGAACCCTTCCCGCGGTGTCAGTGTCCATTATGATTATCTCGGAACCCGTGCTCTGCTTGGCGTCTATCCTCTTAAAAAAGAAGAACCTCCTCCCTGTGCCGAAAAAAGCGAGGTTTTCCGCCTGGGTCCTCAGCCTGGCGGTCTGTCTTTTCTGTATCTTGACGGCCCTAGTTTCCCTCGCCCGCTCCATTCCCGTAGGAACGAGGCTCATGTTAGCCCAGAGGGTCAGGCCGGTTACGGCCGCGCCAAACAGGAGTATGGGCACGAATGTCCTGAGGACATCAATCCCCGAGGACTTCACGGCGAGAAGCTCGTTTCTCATAGCGAACTCCCCGAGCGAGAAGAATGTTGCGAGCAAAAGGGCGACCGGCATAAGGAGAACCGAGAGATAGGGTATCTGGTAGGCATAGTATTCAAGGATGTGGAGAGGGTTCGGTTTTTTAGCTATCAGGGCGTTCATCTGCTCAAAGAAGTTAATGATTATGTAAAGGGCAACTATCCCAGCGGCTATGACTATGAAAAGCCGGAGAAACTCCCTTATGACATACCGGTCAAGGGTCTTCACGGGACAAATTATAACCCATTCTTTGGACAAGATTCAGCCAGCCGAGCTACCCTAAGCCCTCCGTATGGCTATTTGGCTTGCAGTTTGAGCCGAACAAATCATCTAAACCGGAAAGGGCCTCAGCTACCCTTCTTTTGGTTATCTCCACATATCTGTGCTCTATTTCCACCCCAATGCCTCTGCGTTCGGCAAGCGCGCACGCGACTAAGGTTGAGCCGGAACCCACGAACGGATCGAGGATGATGTCCTCCTTATAGCTGAAAAGCTTTATGCAACGGAGGGGCAGTTCAACGGGGAATGGCGCCGGGTGGCCGACCCTCTTCTGGCTCTCGCCTGAGAATTCCCAAAGGCCAAGGGTCCAAGTTTTGAATTCATCCTCGGATATATCAGCAGTGCCCTTGTCTAAGCGCTTCCACCTCTCCTTGAACATAACGGCTATCATCTCCACAGGCGCGATCGCATACGGCGCGGAAGGGCTTCTCCAACTTCCCCAAGCGGTCCTTCTGGATATGTTGCCCTCGTTCCAGACTATTGAGAAGGCGTATTTGAAGCCAACCTCCTGGGCTATGCCAACGAGATCAGCGTAAACGGGGCGAAGGCCCATCTTGTTCGTATCAAGAGGGATATTCAGGCACAACCTCCCGTCTGGCTTGAGCAATCTCCGGGCTTTTTTGAGCCACCTCCTGGAGAAATCAAGGTATTCATCGTATTCCAGAGCGTCATCGTGCGCGCCGTAGGGCTTCCGGAGGTTGTAGGGCGGGGAGGTGACGATGAGGTTTATGGAATCCTCTTCAAATCTGACGCGTAGAAAATCCCCTTCCACTATAAGAATGGAATCGCTTATCCGGTGCCTCATTGCCTCTTTCCGGGCCAAATTCCCCTTTCCCGGCAGGGTTTTCCAAGCCCGCCTCCTGAAATTATAGCCTCACCCATCCGGGCCGTTCAACCCATTGTAGAGGCTTACCTTACCGCCACCTTTCCCGTTCCGAGGCCCTCAACTATGACCAGATATACACCTGGGACAAGGGAACGCAGTTCCCACCTGTCTTTTGCGAAGGAAGAGGCCGCCTGCCTGCCGGAAGCGTCGTAGACCGAGACATTCCCCGAGTAGCCCTGTGGCAAGAGGAGGAGAAAGCCGCCGTGCATCGGACGAATCGTGAAATTGTCATCATTGTTGGCTACATCGTTTGCGGCTAGCTCCTGCGGATAGTTCAGAACAAAGACCTGACCGTTGCCGGCCCTTCCGAGCCTGGTTGATTTTGCCGCTCCAACAATGATGTTCGGCCTTCCATTAATATCAGGATCCCCGACCAGACACGCGGAATAAACCCCTATAGTGTCGTTTGCCTGCGCGCCATATATGTAGACCAGGGGCGTATAGCTTAGAAGGTCTATTGAGCTGGGCAGGGAGGCTGACCAGGGGATTACATAGAGCTCGCCGCAGTTGGGCCTGGAGTTGCCGGGGCCGTCGGCCATAACGGCACCTACAACTATATCTGGGGTGCCATCGTCTGTGGCGTCGCCTATGGCAGAGGCATCCATCCAGTCATAGGCCTCCGCGCCGTAGAAAACGCACCGGTAATCCCCGGCGGCCATATCAAGGGAAGCCGGCCAGCTTGTCCTTCCGAGGATAAGGTATATCTCCCCCGCGTCTGGTCTGGCGTTGCCTAGGCTGTTGGCAGAGGAAGCGTTCGCGAGGATGTCGTCAATGCCGTCGCCATTGACATCTCCAGTGCAGTTTCGCGAAAGCCAGTCCCCTGCGTCAGCTCCATAGATAACCGGGTGGGGCCAGGTCGCGAGGTCGTATGTCCCTGAGAGGGACGGGGAACCAAGAATTATGTGGAGCTCGCCCGCGTCAGGCCTCGCGTTGCCAGGGCCATCACCCAGGTAAAGCCCTATGATGAGGTCCTCGTAAGAATCGCCGTTCAGGTTCCCCCAGCCAAGGGTGTGTGCCCTGAAGAGATACTGAGAGGTGGCATACTGGTGCATGTCGTAGCTATCAGGGTTGTAAAAGGCCGCGTTCGCCCCTGACGGCAACTGTATCGTGCCCGGAAGGGAGGCTGATCCCCAAATCACATAGGTGCACCCGGCGTCCACCCTGGAACCGTAGTTTGCCCCTGGCGCTGATAGAACTATATCGTCATAGGCATCGCCGTTAAGGTTGGGGGCCGCGAGCATTGAACCCAGGAACGCTGAGCCGTCGGGGTCGCCGCCGCCGAGCTCGGTGTTGTAGATGTAGACATTGGCGGATGTGAGGCTCATTGAAGACGGCCAGGATGCCCTCCCATAGAGGATATAAGCCTCTCCGGCGTTGGTGTATGCATTTCCAAGGCCATCGCCGTTAGAAACCCCAACGAGTATATCCTTTATGCGATCGCCGTTGAAGTCGCCCAGGGCTACCTCAAATATGTTATCCGCCACATCAACGCCCGTTATGGTGACATTCGCGCCTCCGGCCATATAGTAGTCTCCGCCGAAACCGGATCCGCCGAACAGGATGTAGACCCTGCCCATAGCGGAGGAGGCGTTCGGCGCGGTGAAAACCAGGTCAGTTATCCCGTCTCCGTTGACATCTCCCGTGTCTATGTCCGTCCCGCAGTATTCTCCGGCCTCCGCACCATACGCGGTAGCGAGGATGGCTGACGGATTGGACATGTCTATATCCAGCGCCAGAAGGCCCCCTGCACATAGTATCAGTCCTGCAAGGATACGCATTACGCACCTCCTTTTCGGTAGGCCAGAAATTATGAACCGGCCCCCAGGGAATGTCAAGCGCTCGCTGACGCCGCGATTGCCAGAAAAACGCTTTATCAGAGCTCTTGCCGGCCCGAAGCGATTCCGAGCTGATGATCAGGGGTGAACGGCCGTCCCCTCCCGGTTTATACTCTGGCCCATGAAGAAGGTAAATCCGGACCTCCTAGCCATCCTGGCCTATGTTATCCTGATGCTGGCCGTGTTCAGGGACTTCCTGGGCCCCGGCCAGATGCTCCTTGCCTATGACCAAACCTCCGGCTCTCTGCAGTGGCGAGAGTTCATGATCCAAGCGATAAGGACATTCGGAGCGTTCCCTTGGTGGGACCCATACATGTATGGCGGAATGCCATTCGTAGGCGTCCTGCACGGGGATATTCTTTACCCCACAGCGCTCTTCAGGTTCTTCCTGCCTGTGCACCTGGTGATGAACTGGGTTTTCATCGTCCACGGGGTAATCGCTGGAACACTCAGTTATTTCTTCGTAAAGAACCGGGTGAAAGCGAGCCGGGAGACCGCTTTCCTGGTTGGGCTTTCATACGCTTTCACAAGCTCTCTCATAAGCCTGGTATTCGCTGGCCACGACGGAAAATTCATCGTGGCCTCGCTTTTGCCAGGAGTTATATACGCCCTTGATGCCGGAATGGAGCGCGGCCAGCTCAGGTATTTCGCGCTCGGGGGTTTTCTTCTGGGCCTTGATTTCCTCTCGCCTCACGCGCAGATGGCCTATTACACATACCTGGCGGCCGGCATATGGTTCATATTCTCGCTCCTCTGGCGAGCGAGGGACGGGGTCCGTTGGCCCGGCTTGCTGAAGAGGCTCGGCTACTTCGCGGTAATGTGCGTTCTGGGTGTTGGGGTCTCCGCGGCCCAGTTCCTTCCAGCACTTTATTATTCCCAGACCTTCTCGCCGAGGGTCGGCAAGGGCTACGATTACGCAATAACCTATTCATTATACTGGACTGACCTTATAGGCGCCGTATTCCCGGGTTTCGGGGGATACCTTGACTCCTACTGGGGTCCGAACCCTATCAAGCACGACGCCGGATATGTAGGGGCGTTCACAGCGTTCTTCTCAGCTTTTGCTATGGCTATTGCTATAAGGAAAAGAAAGACCGCGGCCGCCCTCACCCTTTTTGTTATCTTCACCGTAATAGCCCTTGCTGGAAACACGCCCCTTTTCAAGGTCTTCTACTACATTTTGCCGGGGTTCAAGAAGTTCCGAGCCCACGGCATGGCTTTCATATTCTCTGCCTTCTTCCTTAACCTTCTCGCGGCCATTGGGCTAGAGGCACTGCGAGAAAAGGCCCGCGAAATCAAGAAGATACAGCGCGGCGCGCTCATAGGCATAGGCGCTGTAATTCTCCTGGGCATAATAGCCCTTGCGATGGGCGATGGCTTCAGGGATTTCCTGGCTTCTGTTTTCTCCGTTCATGACCAGGCCAAGCTTGCCGCGCTCAACCTCAACTTCTCAGCCATCCCCGAGGGCATCCTAAGGGCAGGGGTTCTCATGGCTATCCTTTGGTTTGTAGCGGGGATGTGGGCGAGAAAAAAGATGAATGGAATCCTTTTCAGCGTCATAGCCGGCGCTGGGGCATTCGCCGACCTATGGCTCGTGGATAAGGATTTCATAAAACCCCTTCCTGAGCCCAAGTTCTATTACGCCAAGGATGAGATAATACGCCAGATGGAGAAAGACGACGACATATTCAGGGTCATGCCGATGTTCTGGCACATGGACGATAATTACCTGATGGAGCATGGGTTTGAGAACATGGTCGGCCACCACGGCCAACAGCTGAAGCCTTACATGGAATTGCTTGAGGATAGCCTCACGACCATTATGTTCAACCCCCTCGCTTGCCCGAACCTTCTCAGGTATCCCGACATCGTTGACATACTCAATGTCAAATATGTGGTTTCTCAGCCCCTGCCCAGAGACCTATCGCTCCTCCCGCCGGACCAGGCGCAGATTCTCGCGCCGCTCCTGAGCTTTCTCTCGCCCGATCACTTTGACCTCATATACGCCACGAGGGACGCCCACCTCTACAGGAACAAAAGGTATCTGCCAAGGGCATTCATGGTGGACTCGTTCGTTGTAGCCGAGGGCAGGGGGGTCCTTGAGGAGATGAAGCGAACCGACCTCCACCGTGTCGCTGTTTTTGATGCATCTGACGCACCGAAAATGGCCTGCGGAAAGCTGGAGAATTGGTCAACACGCATAGCAAATTATGAGCCAAACAGGGTCGTGATTGAGGCCGAGGCGGACGCGCCGGCAATACTGATCTACTCCGGGAACTGGTATCCCTTCTGGAAGGCAAGGGTGGATGGCCAGGATACAGATGTGCTACGAGCGGATTACACCCTCATGGGAATAGGGATACCTGAGGGCAAGCACCGTGTTGAGATATGGTATGACGCGAGGCTTGAGAAGCTGGGCCTACTTAGCATGGGGCTTTCGCTCCTCTTTGTTGCTCTTTGTTTCGTGTTTCCGATAAGGAGGAGAAAGAGCAATGGCCAAGAGAACTAGTCGGATAGCTAAGCGCGCCGACGGCCTAGTGGAGATAGAGAAAATGGCCCTGGCCCTCGCTTTTGAGAGGACAGGTGGCTCGCGCGAGGAGGCGAGGGCCGCGGAGATGATCTCCGAATTTCTGAGAGATTTTGGGCTTTCACCCAAAACCGAGACCTTCAGGATAAAGAGGGCAAAGGCCATGAGCGCGCGGCTTTTCGTCGGGGGTAGGGAATTGCCCTGCTCCCCATACGAGCTGACGGGATCGGGAGAGCCCGAGGGTGAGTTGGTCTTCATAAAGAATCCTGAGGATCCTGAGAAGGATGTGAAGGGCAAGATCGTTCTCATAAACGGGCTTATGAGGGGGAAGTTCTACAAAACCCTGAAAAACGAGGGCGCGCTGGGGTTTGTGTGCGTCCGCTCCCCTCACGGCGAGATAAGGGGACCCATCCTCTCTCAGGAGGCCTTTGAAGAGTGCGGGGAACTGCCGGGGGTCATGGTTGATTATGAGGTAGGGAGGGTTCTGCGGGAAGCTGGTTCTGCGAGGATAATCAAACGGGAGGAAATAGTCCCCGTGAGCTCAAGGAACATCCTCGCAGAGATAAAGGGCGTCGAGAGACCTGAGGAGAGCGTTCTCTTCACCGCACACTACGACTCGGTCCCCGGCTCGCCCGGGGTAATTGACAACCTCGGCGGGACAATAGCCCTCCTCCTGTTGGGAGAACGCCTCGCCAAATCTAGGCCGAGAAGAACCGCCAGGCTGGTCTTCTGCGGCTCGGAGGAAAGGGGGCTTCTCGGCTCAAAGGCCCACGCCAAGAAACACAGCCTTGAGAGGATCTTGTGGGTTGTCAACATAGACATCCTCGGGGATGTGTTGGGAAAGGAGTTCTGCATGGTGATAGGGGGAGACGAGGCTCTCTCGTTCGTTGAACACCTGGCGAAGGAGATGGGGTTTCCCTTGAAGGCCGAAAGGAACATATACTCCTCGGATTCAATGCCCTTCGCTAGAGCAGGTATCCCTTCTTTCAATATCGGATCCGGCGGCGCAGGCTCTCATCTCTGCCACACAACACAAGATGACCTCTCCAATTTCTCGGCCGCCGCGATATCCGAAAGCATGGAGTTCATCACAGCGCTTTCTGAGAGGCTTCTCTTTGCAAAGAGATTCCCCCTGAGGAGGGAGATCCCCGATGATATAAGGAAAAAGGTTGAGGAATACTTTGAGGAGAGGACGGGCAAATGATCAATATAAGTTTTGCTCCTTTGACAAAGCAGGGGTTGACCGAAGCCGATCTGGCTGTCATTGGGGCAGGGCCTGCTGGGCTAACCGCGGCCATATACGGGGCGAGGTTCGGGTTGAAGACCGTTGTCTTGGAAAAGCTTGCCCCTGGCGGCCAGATAGCGACAGCCGACCTCGTTGAGAACTATCCGGGGTTCCCGGAAGGGATATCCGGCGGGAAGCTGGCTGAGCTCATGGAAGCGCAGGCAAAGAGGTTCGGCACGCAGATCATCTCGGATGGACTTCTCTCAATAAAGCAAGTCGGTGCAGGCGGAAATTTCGCCATAGTTACCGAATCAGGTGCGGAATTCTCAGCGGGAGCAGTGATAATAGCCACAGGCGCTGAGCCGAAAAAGCTTGGAATACCGGGGGAGGCGGAGCTCGCGGGCCGAGGGGTCTCATATTGCGCTGTATGCGACGGGATGCTCTTCAGGGGAAAAACCGTGGCGGTAATCGGCGGAGGGGATTCCGCGCTATCCGAGGCCAAATACCTGGCCTCCCTTGCAAGCAAGGTCTACCTCATCCACAGGAGGACCGAGTTCAGGGCCCAGAGCTACCTCACAGAACAGGTCAGGAAGCTTGAAAATCTGGAGTTTCTGCTCCCGTATTTTCCGGTTGAGATAAAAGGAGGCCATAAGGTTGAGGGCATGGTCCTGGAAAACCGCGCAACCCACGAGAGAAAAGAGATTGCCGTTGATGGGGTTTTTGTCTACATCGGCCTCGTGCCGAACTCACAGCCATTTTTGGAACTGGTTGACACGGACGAGGGCGGGTTCATAATAACCGACGATCGCATGAACACCAAGACGCCGGGGCTTTTTGCCGCGGGGGATGTGCGGGCAAAGCCCCTGAGGCAGGTCTCAACAGCGGTTGGGGACGGCGCCCTAGCCGCGCAGGAGGCTTATGAGTTTCTGAGAGGACAAGACGCTTAAAGCGCACTTGCAGACCATAGAGGACAAAGCCTATAATATATCCTCTTATGAAGAATTTGAAGAGTAGAGCTATAAGCCAAAATCTTCACAGGATTATAGAGGTTTATTTTACCAAAAGAGGGGAACTTCACAGCTTGATTGAACACCTCGGCAGGGAACAGGTGATCGAAGCTCTTGAGGAGCTGATCATGATCTACGCCACGGATAAGAACTCCTCTACATTGCGAGAACTTATAACCCTATCTATAGCGGGTTATAGACCTATCGGAGGTAAGCTAGGTTTTATTTTACTATGCTGGTAAGTGGCTTTATAGATGGCAATTTGATCTATATCCTTGCGTTTCCGTTCGGGTGTCCGGAATTTGCCAACCATTTAAAGACAAAGCTTGATAAGTTTTTTGGAGGCAGGCATCAGGCCGGTAGATACCTCAGGAGTGCTGAGTTCTCGTTTAGGCACTATAAAAATTGTAGGGAGCTAAGAATCGTTTATCTGAATGAGGAGCTAATGAGAAGATATAGGGATAACATGGCTAGTAATTTTGTAGACTTCTTAAAAAATCTCACGGAGGAGAAAATAAAATGACCCCCGGCAGACTCATCCTGGGAGACGCGCTTACTGAGCTCCAAAAGCTCCCGGAGAACTCGTTTGATGTTGGCATTACATCTCCGCCATATAATAAGGGTGAACGCCACAAGGGTTGGTTAGTAAAGAATGTGGTCTATGAGGGCGTTCGGGACATAAAGAACGAGAAGGAATACCAGGACGAACAGGTGGAGGTTCTGAACGAGCTTTACAGGGTAATCAAGCCAGGGGGCAGTTTCTTCTACAACCACAAGATCAGGTGGGAACGAGGGGTTATGATCCATCCTTATTCCTGGGTATCAAGGAGCAAGTGGGTTGTCCGGCAGGAGATAATCTGGAACAGAAGGATCGCGGCCAATATCCGCGGCTGGCGGTTTTGGCAGGTGGATGAGAGGATATACTGGCTGTTCAAGCCCATCGGGGACGACCTGATAGGGCCTGAGCTCTCATCAAGGCACGCTTTGTTAACATCAGTCTGGGAAATAAGGCCGGAAAACGAAAACCCGCACCCAGCGCCATTTCCAATTGAATTGCCGACGAGGTGCATTTACTCGGTTTTGGACGGCAGACACGGCGCAGTCATAGACCCCTATGCCGGTTCGGGAACAACTTTAGTGGCCGCAGAGCTTATGGGTCTTTCGTGGCTAGGAATAGAGATAAGCCCTCATTATATAGAAATGGCAACCGCGAGGCTGGCGAATGCCGAGGCCGAAAGGCCGCGAGTTGAGGCTGAGATGGCTCTCCACAGGGTCACTAAAACATTCAAGGAGCGCAAAGAGAACGGGGAATGGCTTGGGAGGTTTTCGGGAAAGAAAAAGTAAGGAGCTATTTTTTTGATGGATGATGATCTGTTTGAGCGGGATATAGGAGTTCTAAATGGACTCCTTAACGAAAGGGCTTCTGTTTCACTGAGTATCTTCCCCCAAGAGAGGGAGGTCTTGGTTTCAAATCAGTGGGATGACAAAGCAGATCTGTGCCTTTATCCGGGCGATGCCTTTGAACTGGTCCGGGCCATACCTGACGAAACGGTTAGGCTCACGGTAACCTCCCCTCCATACAACATAGGCAAGGAATATGAGCGTAAGCTTGAACTGGACGAGTATATCCGTTGGCACAACCAGATAATACGGGAGGCATACAGGATAACCATGACCGGCGGCTCTATATGCTGGCAAGTTGGGAATTGGGTCAAAAACAGCAGTATTATCCCCATAGATTACCTGCTTTACCCCATTTTCAAGGATCTTGGTCTTGTGATGCGCAACCGCATAGTTTGGCACTTCAGGCACGGACTCCACGCGTCAAAGAGATTCTCAGGCCGCTACGAGGTGATAATGTGGTTCACAAAGGGGGAGCCTTATGTCTTCAATCTTGACGCTGTTCGGGTTCCCCAGAAATACCCCAACAAGAAGTTCCACAAAGGGCCGAACAAGGGCAAACCTTCCTGCAATCCCCTGGGCAAAAATCCAACAGATGTCTGGGATATTCCCAATGTGAAATGGAATCATCCTGAGAAAACGGAGCACCCGGCCCAGTTCCCCGTTGAGCTCGCCGAAAGGCTTGTCCTTGCCCTGACAAATGAAGGCGAATGGGTCTTTGATCCTTTTATGGGGGTTATGTCAACGGTAATCGCGGCCCTGAAGCGCAGAAGGCGTTTTGTTGGTGCAGAGATCAATAAAAAGTATTATCAGATTGGTTTGAAAAGATTAATACTTTTTTCTCAGGGTAGGCTCAAGCTCAGAGAAATTGGAACTCCAATATATGAACCAACAAAAACGAAACCAAATGAATAACTTCAAATGAACGCAAAAAGGCGATTTTATGGGGAACACTTAACCCCGGAGCAGATCTGCGAAGAATATATCTTGCCGCATATTAGAGAGCTTCTCTGGGAGCGTCTCTGGGTGGATCTTTTCTGCGGAGAAGGCAGTCTCATATACCCTTTGGTCAAGGCTGTGGAACCTTCCAGGAGGGAGGAGTTTTTTGCTGAACATGTCCTGATGTTTGACATTCAACACGATCAGGTGGGGAAGGCTATCCGCAAAGCTTTGGAGATAGGAGTACCGAGGGATCTTGCAAGCAAAAGGATAGTGGTCAGGGATACTTTGGCTGATTACCCAGCGGAAATGTTCGGGTCATTGCCGGCAACCCATATAACTAATCCGCCTTACCTTTATCTGGGATACATCGCTAAAAAGGCAAGGGACCACCTTAGGTATTTCAAGAGTAGCAACGATGGCTACCAGGACCTTTATCAGATAGCCCTTGCCAATGACATGCGGGCCGGGCTGAAAGAGTTCATTTACATAATTCCCACAAACTTTCTTTACGGGGACGCCGTATCCAACAAAATACGAGAAGACATCCTGTTCTTTTACCGGATAGAGAAGGCCTTTCTGTTTGAAACCCGCATTTTTCGTCACACCGGAACCAATGTGGGCATTTTCTTTTTCAAAAGAAAAAAGGTTCCAGCCAGGGAGAATCAGGAGTTCACCGCGCTTAAAATTACTCCACAGGGCGCTCAGGAGAGGCGCTACAAGCTGAACCCTCGCTTCAAATACCGGGCTGGGGCTGAATTTGATGAATTCGTTGAGAAAAATAGGAATTCCCGTGCTCCAAAAGTGAAGTTCTACCTTATGATGGATGAGGTAGTTAGGCATCCAGGGTCATATAGGATCAGGCTCGTAGATGCAAACACTTTTGAAACAGGCGAATACAAGATCCTTGAGTTTTCGGTTGACGAGGAGCTTTTTAACAAAGTAACCCGAAACATTCTTTTCGTTCGCACAGTTGATACAGGTGGACAAGAAAGGGCTGGCCTTTACGAGATAAGAAAGGTTTTTGGCGCGGACGGCATTGTGGTTACCCGGTTCACCTTCCGAACTCATCCGATCCAGCTTTTCTTTGATCCAGAACTTTCTGAGGAGGATCAGCGCGATCTTGCGGATTACTTTAATTCCACTCTTGAAAAACTGAGAGCTGAGTGCGACAGCGAATTTATGACCACATTTAAGTATTCAGGCTCTTCATATACCAGGAAATATCTGGGTCTAAAGCAGGTTAAGGCCCTTATATCCACTTATTGTAAGAGTCAAACGCCTTCTTCTGATTTATGGCCTTATAACTTTTCAACAAAGGATAACCATTAAGGTTTGGCAAATTTATGTGCAAGGTGGCACTTCTTTACTTTAAATTTAGTTAGTATAAAAAAAGTGAATCGCAAAAAGATCTTGCCTATTCGACGGGCACGCAACCCCCGCGCTAGACGGTTTCAGAATATAGCCGCTGAGGCCGGTTATCCAAGCCTAAGTGCTGTGGCTAGAGCACTTGGAGTATCTCGTGAAACAGTTAGCAATTTGTTTGATAAAAACTCAAAAGGAAAATCATTAAGACTTAAAAAGCGAATATCCGATCTTTTGGGTGTAGATTATAAAGAACTTTGGGATGAAGAAGAGGAATGTTTAGCCGTTTGTAGGGCGCGTAAACCGTTAATAAGACAGTTTCAAAAAATAGCTGCTGAGGCTGGTTATCCGAGCCTAAGCTCTATTGCTAGAGCACTTGGAGTGTCTTGTGAAGCGATTAGGATGTTGTTTGATGAAAAAACAAAAGGAAAATTTAAAAAACTTAGAGAAAGAGTGGCAACACTTTTGGGGATGGATTATGAGAAACTTTGGAGTGAGTAAGTTAAAATATGTACTTTGGTCTCTCCTTTTTCCTTCCCTGCCCTGGAGTCAATTTTACGATTCCAGGGCAGGGAGTTTTAGAGTTTTTGTTGAAAATTAGTTAGTATAAAATGGAGGTAAAAATGAAAATAAGCGTCAAGATAAATGAAAACGATTTAGACTCGACTGTAATATTGAACGATAAGGAATTTCCAGTTTCTAGGCTTCTGTTAGATCCGTATACGGATCTGAATGAAAGTTTGAAAGCTCAGCTTGAGTTGGATTACGAATTTGGCGTATTATTTGTATTAGCCCTGAAACAACAAAGCGAATATGAACATAAATTGGACAATATAACCAAAAAACTCTACAAAAAACATAAAGAACTACTTGCTGAAAGAGAAGGTGGAGAACCTAAAGAGAATAGGATCAAAGCAGAGGTTGTTGAGGACCCAGAATATTTACAAGCTCTTGAAGAGAAACTTGAAGCTGATACAATAGCAAATTTTTTCCAAAAGGTAATTGCTAAACTTCTTGAAGACAGAAGAATTGTTTTGAATAGATTGGCTTCAGCAAATGTTAAAACTTTTTAGTAGGTTGAACCATGGAAGTTATTGTTAGTGATATAGACAATACCTTGGTTTGTACCAAGGCAAGGTGGGAAGCTTGCCTAGCGGAAACTAACGGAAAAATGAACAATCAATTTTGGAAACTGTTTCAGTCTGATAAATATACGAATTTAGATACACCTATTTGGGCGGCTTTATATGTTCTCTATAATACTTATAAAGGCTCCAACCTACCTGTTGTTTTATTGACAGGAAGATCGGATGATATGGTTCAAGGCAATAATTTTGTAAGAAATTTGCTTAATTCGTTGAATATTAAGATTTATGACGAGATTTACAGAGTTTTTAGAACTGATAAGGTGGCAGAATTTAAATTAAAAGCTGTAGAGGAGGCCGGTTATTATCCAGTTTATTTGTTTGAAGACGATGAAGAAAATATCAAAGCATTTAAGGAGAAATATGAGGATTGTATCGTTTATCAAGTGATTGATTGTAAAAATATTGTGGAGGTGTTATGAAGCATAAAATAAGGTCAGTTCTCAAAGATGTACTTGGGCTTAGGAAGACTGATATTGATTATGTTCTTCCAGGAAGTAGCTCAGTAAATCGGGTAATATTAGATTCTATGTTGGTCAAAAAAGAAGTAGTTATATCAATACTTGAGAGAATACTAAGAGACTATTCTGATAATCCGAATGAGCTTTATGCGGCCTTGGTATGTCTCTTTTTAATGATGCATGCTACTGAATATAGAAAAGCTGAGAAAGAGCAAAGAAACCTGCCAAAAGCCTAAGATTTTAGTTAGTATATATGTAGAAAATTAAATCGGAGGTATCAAATGAAAATTTTGACAGTGCTGATATATACTGCGTTTCTGATAGCGAGCTATTGGCATTTGTTTCTCTGTTTTGTGCTTTTAAGTCCTAGTCCAATAGCTGCCGCTTTGTTAGCTGGAGGTTTTGAATTGTTTCTTTGGTTTTCTTCATTCATGTATGCTTACTTTATTGAAAAATCTAAGTGGAAGGAAGCAAATCAGATTAGCTGGATGGCTAAGACCGGAGTAGGTGTAGTCTGGTTAGGAAATTGGATTGCAATTCAAAAACATTTTATGGCTATTAACCTTGGATTTGTGATATTCGGCAAAGATATATCAGAACTATTGAAATGGTTGATTCCCTTTATAGTTTCGCTTTATATTCCAATTGGGACACTTGGGTTGGGGCAATTACTTGGTGTTGTAGTTCAAGATAGACGAGTTAACATTCAAAGATGGATTGAAAAGAACTATACCAAATACGAAAATGCTCAACAGCTGAAAAAGGCAATAATTGATGAATTTGGAGTTGATTTAAATATCAGAAAATTGACAAAATTTTATCAAAAACCTAAAAAACAAAGGAATTTAAGGAGAAGAAGCGCTCTAAAGATATAAGGTTTTAATTAGAATATATAAGGAGGTAAAAAAGATGGAAAAGGTCAACATAAGAACCATAGCCAAGGAGATGTCGGAGGTAAATGGATACAACATCTCTGTGAATCTGGAAATGATAAAGCTTTTCCTGGAAATAGTAAAGGAAAAGCTGAAGGAAGGGAAAGTAGTAGGCCTATATAGATTTGGTAGTATACGCCTGAAGCAAAGGCCCCCTAGAAGAGTATATGTTCCTAAAAATAAGACTTATGCGACAAGTGCGTCCAAAAAGTCGCTTCGTATAAGAATTTCTAGAAACTTTGATAAGTGAGGAAAAAACATGTTGGAAATAGATAAGGATGTAATAGAGGAGATAGCAAAAAATGTCCCCAAAGACGCTAAAAGGGCTCTAGATGCCCTTATAGCATTTCTTCCAGGGATACAGACATATAAAGAAATTCTCTTTGGGTTGGCATTGGAAAATATAGAGGAAGAGGAACAGAAAAAAAATTTGGAAGCGGTAGAAGATAGTTTTACAAACAGCACGCCTCAACAGCAGCTGAAATCCTTTGGAAAGTTTGTTATCATGTTCTGTTATCTTTACGCAAAGCTCTATTGGTTTGTGAAGACTTCTTACGAGTTTGCAATGCAGCAGGAATCAAATAAAGGAGAAGCAAAGTCATGATACCGGAGAATGCTCTTGTTGCGTTTTGGTTGGACGGGAATGTAAGTATTGTTGGCCGGTATATAAAAACTGTTGAATTTGGCGGTAATATTTATGCAGAACTGGAAGGTTGTTTTGAGCTTAGAATTGCTGCAGTACCAGTTCAAACAAAGGTTCCAAATCTAAGAATAGGACCTGAAAGTGAGATACAAATTGCTAGAATAGTTTCTCCGGGTTCTGTTGTTCCTGGTGTTCCTAAAATTTATATTCCCATGGGACACCTTCCGTTTGCGATAATTAAAGAAGGAACACCTGAATATAGAGCTTTACAAGAAATATCTAGCGCAATTAAACAAGCTATGGAAACAAACGCAAATTTTTAGTTAGTATATAGAGATAAAGGAGGTAAAAACATGAATATGAACTACGATCCTAAGAAAGTAAGAGAGATGATGACAGAAATGTCGGCAGTGCCGACAGTAGATTTTTGGAGGCCCCCTGAGGGGGAATCTGTGATCAGAATATTGCCACCAATTACACCGACAGGACTACCCTATTATAGGTTTTATTCACATTATCTTGAAGATAAAGGTAATGTGAGGTGTCGTAAGTCTATAAGTAGAGACGAAAGCTGTCCTATCTGTGAGTGGATAACTGAGCATGCTAGAGATCCAGAACTCAAAGCGATAGTCTCTAGCTTAGCTCCTATCTTGCGCTATGCGGTTAATATAGTAGTTCGCGGTGATGAGCCACTACATCCCAAAATATGGACTTTTGGGACTATGATTGCCAATGCACTTTCTACTTATTTTGCTGATGAGGAATATATAGTGAAAGACGCACAGGGTAATGTATATGATTTGTTGGATCCGAAGTTTGGTCGCGATTTCAAGATCACAAGGACAGGTCAGGGCTTAGCAACAAGATATCAGATTGTCGCTAAGCCTAATATCTCGTCTCTTCATGAGAATGAAGCCGAAATAGAGAGAATCCTTAATGAAAGATATAACTTGCAAGAAGTGCTAAGAATTCCAGAGCTAGAAGAGGTTTCTACGACTTTCTTTACCTGGATTCAGTCTAAAATAAATATGAGTACTGATGAAGACATCCCATTCTAATTCTGGCGTTGAACAAGTAAAAGAAATCCTGCAAAAAGAACTGCAGGATTTCTTTCGCGTTCCTGTTTCTAACTATTTTAAGGTTCCTTGGTTACCAATCCAGTGGGTTTTGGATAAGGGATTGCCGCTAGGGCGGATAGTAGAAATATTCGGTCCAGAACAAAGCGCTAAGAGTACCTTTACATATCAAGTTTTAGGGACTTTCGCGAAGCAAGGCGGTTTATCTGTAATTATAGATACAGAAAGCTCTTTTGTTCCAGGTTGGATAACGCAGCTTGGCTTTGATGTTTCTGATTTTGTAATTGTTCAACCTGCATGCATAGAAGAGGTTTTTGAGGCTCTAAAGAAGATACTCGAAACAACTCCTTATGATACTCCTTTAGCAATAGCTTGGGATTCAGTGTTTGGGACTCCTACTAAGGCTCAGCTAGAAGGTAAATTTGAGATAGCTTCAGCAGCAAGAATTTTGTCCAGTAGGCTTCCAACAATTATTAAGGCCTTGTATGAGAGACAAGCTTTAGCGATTTTTATAAATCAAGCTAGAACTATTTTAAATATGTATGGCCAACCTATTATAGATAGCCCTGGAGGTTATGCACTGAGACACGATGCTGCGATGAGAATTATGTTTCAAAAGAACGCGCGAATTACAAAAGGCCAATCTGAAATAATAGGTTACGAAATCAGTATTAGCGTTGTAAAGTCTAAAGTGGGTGAACCTTTTAGAACGGTTAAGGTACCATTTCTGAAATCTAAAGGCTTTGATAGGGCTGCTATAACTATTAATTCGGCTTTGAATTTGGGTTTATTGGAAATGAAAGGTGCTTGGATAAAATGGAAGGATAAATCTCATACTCGTTGGAATCTTGAATCGTGGTCAGAAGACGAAATTGGGGAAATTGAAAAACTGTTAGAAGAAAAATATGGAATCGGGTATTCAACGGAAACTACCAACAATGGAACTGTGGATAGAGAAGTACCGGCCTAGAAACCTAGATGACATAATTTTGCAACCTGAACATAAAACTCAGGTTGCAAATTGGTTAAAAGAACCTGGTAAGCTCCCAAATCTCCTTCTAGTTTCCCGGGAACCTGGAACAGGCAAAACTTCTTTAGCGCGTCTAATCCCTTTGTGCTTAGAAGCAGATTTCATGGAGCTGAATGCTTCTGACGAACGCGGCGTTCAAACTGTTAGAGATGTAATAAAAGACTTTGTTTTTGCTGCTAGAATGAATCCCAAGGCTCCTAAGATAGTAATATTGGATGAAGCGGATTATTTAACTAATGAAGCGCAAGCTATTCTTAGACACTTGATGGAAGATGTCATGGAAAACGCAAGGTTTATACTAACTTGCAATCAGGAAAGTAAAATTTCGTCTGCTATAGTTTCTAGATGTTTTGTGATGGTCTTGAATCGCCCTGATAAAGCCTGCATTATGAATAGGCTGTCTTATATCTTAAGAGCTGAGGGAATTGAGAATATGGATATTCTATCTCAGGTAATTGATTATTACTATCCAAGTATTAGAGATATGTTGAACTGGCTTCAACAGTGGTATATTTCAGAAGGTAAATTATCACTTACTCCTAAATCTGATTTGCCGGGTATAATTTGGAATTTAATAGCTCAGAAGAAAGTAATAGAGGCGAGAGATATTTGGCTTACAAGTTCTTATGATGTAAGGGATCTGTTATTCGCTTTTGCTAGATTTGTAGACAAACTTGAGCCTCATAAGCGTAGAGTAATAGGTTTACTTTTGGCTAAATACGATTACAGGATGGCTGTTGGAGCTGATCCTGAAATTCAATTAACAGCTTTGGCTTGGGAATTATCAGATATACTATGAGAGAAAGCATTTTTTGGATAAACAAGAAAATGGTAGGTTACAAAAATTTTGCTAAAGTTGCTTCCGAACAAGATTGTTTTGCCTATTATATAGCTCGTTTGGATCTTGATTTGGGTATAGATATTCCTTGGAAAAAACCGGAATCCGAAGTTTATTCCTGGTTAGAAAAAGAAATTGCAAAATGGTATAATTGGAGTAATAGAGAATTTATAATTTGCCTGCCGACTCTGAGAGTTTTACTTAAAAACAAAGAAATAGTTAAACAATGGCTTCTTAGAGTCGGAGCACCTGAAGAGGTTTGGAAAGAGTTGAAAATTGAGATGCCTGTTTTGAAAGTTAAAAAGATAAGGAAAGGAGTTGAGGGAAAGCAATTGCAACTTTTTTAATTTTTTAATAAGGGGTTTACATATGTCTTTTGGAGAAAACGAGTTTGTCGCAAAGCTTGAATCTTTAATAGATAGTTACGCGAAACCTCTTGCTCAGGTTGTTTTGGAAAGGTATCAGAGATCTCAGGAATTTCGTGAGACGCTTATTAGATATGTTGAAGAAGAACATGATTGGCCTTGGCCAAGTGCAATTACTTTTGCTGAGCTTGAGAATAGAATAACCAATCTTACAAAACTTTCGCTTCTTTTGTTGTGCCTCAAAATAGTTTTTTATTATGCTTTATTCACTCTGTTTAGAGAAGCCGGATTGCTAGAGCTTAAAGTTGATAATTTTCATGCTCCAGATGAATTAAGTGATTATTTGTGGCAGAAATATTTTAAGTTGGCAAGTGATAAAGTAGGTTATGGAGAAGTTTTTGGTAAGCAGCCTACATTCATAGATAATTTACCGTTTATTTCAGAGGATATAATTCAATTTCTTAACCATTTGATTGAGAATATTAACGAGTTCGATTTCTCAAAGGTTCCATATGACATAGTTGGTAAGATATTTGAAAAACTTATAGAAAAAGAGTCTAGATATCAAATGGGGCAGTATTTCACTAGAGCCGATATTGCTAGTCTTATCACTGTTTTTGCGGTAAAAAGAGGTTCAGAGTTTATAATGGATGCTGGGGCCGGTTCAGGAATATTTTCTATTCAAGCATATGAGCGCATGAAAGCAAAACTACCGAACCAGGATCATGGAGAACGGCTACAAAGAATATGGAGCTGTGAGATATCACCATTTCTTGCTCGGTTAACTATGTTTAATATGATTCTTCGGGATCTTAGAAGTAAAAACAATCATCCTATAATCATAAATGATGATTTTTTTAAGCTGAATGGTTTCTATCAGGTGAAGATTAAAAAGTTGGATGGTTCAGAAGAATATACCAATTTGCCGCAATTTGATGCTGTTGTAAGTAATCCACCCTATACTAGGCAAGAAATGATAAGGAAAGTTTCTGATGATCTCAAAGCTAGAGCTTCTATGGTTTGCTCTGTAGAATGGCCTAGTATTAAAATTCCAAAAACTTCTTCCCTTTTCGCCTATTTTATGCTCCACGGAGGGGCCCTGCTCAGGGAAGGCGGAAGGCTCGGCATGATAACCTCCAATAGCTGGCTTGATGTGGACTACGGCAGGGCAATCCAGGAGATGCTACTCAAGAACTTCAAGCTGATCGCTATAATAGATTCAAAGGTTGAGCGCTGGTTTGAGGCCGCGGATGTCAACACCTGCATAACAATAGCCGAGCGCTGTTCCGACGAGGCCAAGAGGCAGAGCAATCCCGTGAGGTTCGTCTATCTCCTGGTTCGGCTTGATGAGCTCTGGAAGCATTACACAGTGGAAAAATTCGCCAATGAGATTGAGACCCTAAAAGAGCCGGGCGTTCACCAGAACAGGTTTTACAAGGCTTTTGTGATAAGGCAATCTGAGCTCCTGGCTGAGGCCACAAACAGCGAGGGCAATTTCACGGGAGCCAAGTGGGGCAAATACCTCCGCGCCCCCGCCGTCTATTTCAGGATATTGGAGAGGGCAAAGGACAGGCTCGTGCCTTTGGGAAGCGTGGCGAAAGTTCGCTCCGGAATAAAGACCGGCGTCAACGATTTCTTCTACCTGAGGGATATAACCGACGAAATTCCTGAGGCTGAGAGGCCAAAGCACACCGGGCTCAGCGAGGAGGAACGGAAGAAAAAGAAGATCAGGATATGTATTAATGCCCTTGGTAAGGAAGTCTTAATTGAAGAAGAGTTTTTGAAACCGGTGATTAAAAACACGAGAGACGCGCCGTGCGTAAGGATTATAGCCCACAAATTGCCTTGGCAGATATTATTAGTTAACAAAAGCAAGAACGCGTTAAGGGGCAAAGAAGTACTAAGGTATATTGATTGGGCCGAGAGAAACATGGGCTATCAAAACAGACCTTCCTGCGTGTCCCGCAAACCATGGTATAGCCTCGGACAAAGAAAACCCGCGGAGATAAATCTTAGTTACCAGATCTATGATTATGCTAGGGTTTTTATTGGGCGGGTATTCGCTAGCGATAACTTCCAGGAGATCCACACCAAGAGCAAGGAAATTGCCTGTTTTCTGGTTTCAACCCCATTTATTCTTTTCCAGAATGTGCTTAGTAGGAGCAATTTTGGGGGCGGACTCCTCAGGATACAAACCTATGAGTGGGAACAAATGATGGTTTTGGACCCTAAATATATTAATGAAAAAATCAAGAATCGTTTTGAAATTCTTGCTGAGCGTCCCTATGAAAAGTTATTTATGGAACTAACGAAACCTGACCGCCGCGAGCTTGATCTGGCTGTGCTGGAAGCTTTAGGCTTTGAGGATGAACAAGAACAAAAGGAAATTTTGGAGGAAATTTATAAGGAGGTTTTGGATATGGTCAAAGCAAGGTTTGAGAAAGCTAAGGCCTATAAAGGCGACAAAGGGAACTTACAGAACTCTTCTCTTGAAATTAGTTATAATATA